>Ga0209136_1000738_pt1 | contig 23175 bp, 18 predicted proteins | sample SaaInl0LU_22_DNA_FD_184640 | JGI IMG/M metagenome (GOLD analysis project Ga0209136, IMG submission 184640) | Marine microbial communities from expanding oxygen minimum zones in the Saanich Inlet - ESP_90LU_22_DNA (SPAdes) (version 2) | ecosystem: Environmental > Aquatic > Marine > Intertidal... | reverse complement strand
GCCTTTAAAAATTCCTTTTAGAGTTAATTTTCCTAAAGAAATTCCAAAATAAATGAATATTAAAAATAATACAGCAGCAAAAATCAACATGGGTAATACCCAAGAAAAAGGATATGTTAATAAAGTTGTAAACGGAAAGTTTACATAGACATAATCTTCTTCAGAATTTAAATTGGTTAAGTCTGCATTAGCAAAATAATAAAAAGAGGTTGTAAAATAATCTGCTTGATGTAGTAATGTTTCTCTATCTAATCTTTCGTAAGAATCTTGTGCTGTATGATAATCAAAATGATCTCCAATAAAAGCAAAATTAAATCCGTTTATATTGGCATCTTCTCTAAAAACCGTTAAATCTGTATCATTTGGTAACTTTTTGTATATACTATACATTAAAGAATTTGCAGCTAAAAAGTTTGGTTTAGCAGCAATAAGTTCTGATAATAATTTACTGTTTTTACCATTAGTTTCCATCAACATATAGCTTGGACCTCCACTACCTCTAGCTTCAAAATTTAAAACAAGACCAATGTCTTTTGTCCAAGGATGTGAATCTACAAATGCTTGTGCACCTAGTAAACCTAGTTCTTCTGCATCAGAAATTAATATAACAATATCGTTTTTTGGTGTTTTGTTTTTTGCTAAAAAAGACCTTATTCCTTCAAGAATAGTAACAACTCCAGAGCCTGCATCACTTGCACCTTTAGAAGAATGAGGATTAGAATCGTAATGAGTTAATAGCATAAGTGCTTTGCTATTATTACTTCCCTTAATTCTAGCTAATATATTTTCTGCAGTAGTTGCTGCAAACCATTTTTTATTAACGGCAGTTTGAGTTTGAATTTCAGTTTCAAGCCCCATTTTTCGAAGTTCAGAAACTATATAGTTTTGTACTTTTTTATGTTCTGATGAGCCTACATGATGTGATTTTTCACTAATTATTTTAAGGTGATTTAATGCGTTATTTAGAGAGAATTCAGTTTCTGCAGTATTATCTTCTTCAGGTAAAGAAGGTTTTAAATCGTAAAAACTCCAGTATATAACACCTAAAATGATGAGTATAGAAAGTAAAGAAGAGAATTTTTTCATGGTTAAAAATTGATTTTTATAAAAGTACTAAATAAAAAAAACTTAAAACAAATGTTGAACAAAACAGAAAAATCTGTAAATTTAAAATCAACTTAAAATTTAAAACTATGGGAATCAAAAGCTTTCAAGGAAAAAGAGACACCTCTCAAGGTAAAAACGAAGAGCAAATTTTAGTGTCAGATTACATGACAACTAAGCTTATTACTTTTAAAGCAGAAGATTCTTTAGATCATGTAATTAGTCAACTTATTAAATATAAAATTTCTGGAGGTCCTGTTGTAAATGATAAAAACGAACTTGTTGGTATTATTTCTGAGACAGACTGTATAAAACATATATCTGAAAGTAAATACTACAATATGCCTTCAGATAGAAACAACATTGTTGGTAAATATATGGTTACTGATGTAGATACAATTGATAAGGATATGAATATTTTTGATGCAGCCTTTAAGTTTTTAAGTTCTAGAAGAAGACGTTTTCCTGTTTGTGATAATGGTAAATTAATTGGGCAATTGAGTCAAAAAGATGTATTAAAAGCAGCTTTAAAAGTAAAAGGAAATACTTGGAAGTAAATATTAGTCTCGTTTAATTAACAAAAAAACTTCATTTTCTAAAGGTAAATAACCTTCATCATAAACATAATAATAAACATTACCAGTTTTTGTAGTGTAGATAGATGTAAAAAAATTAAAGTCAAAACCTTTATCAAACAATTTTCTTCGAGTTACTTTAGTTTTGCCAGAAACATTAAGTTTCGAAAGAATATTGTAATTTTTTCTAAGCCTATTGTTTGTATTTCTTATTAAGTTTTTACTCTCTTTATTTACTTTGTTGTTGTAGGCATTTCTGCAATAATCAGAACAGAATTTTTTATCTATTCTACCCACAACTTTTTCTGAACACTCCAAACAAATTCTTTCTTCCAAAAAACAACAATTTTAATTAACACTAACTTTCTGATTACAAATATATTAAAAAATAATAAACGATTACATTCATTTACAAACGAAAACAAACGATTAATAACCGATTTTTGTTTCTAATCAGTTTCATCTTTGCAGTGTCAAAACGAATTGACAAATAATAATTTAAAACCTTATCTTATGAGTACGTTAAGAAACAAAGTTCAGTTAATTGGAAATTTAGGAAATGCTCCAGAAATCATCACTTTAGAAAGTGGTAAAAAACTTGCAAAATTCTCTTTAGCAACAAATGAAAATTATAAAAATGCAAAAGGAGAAAAAGTAACAGATACACAATGGCACAATATTGTAGCTTGGAATAAAACCGCAGAAATTATTGAAAAGTATTTAGAAAAAGGAAATGAAGTAGCTATAGAAGGTAAATTAACTTCTAGAAGTTATGAAACAAAAGAAGGTGATAAAAGATATGTCACAGAAATTGTTTGTAATGAGTTGTTAATGTTAGGCAATTAGAAAAAAAAGGTCAGATTTTATATCTGGCCTTTTTTATTTTTTCTTTAAAGAAGATTCTCTAATAATTAATTTAGCTTTTAAAATGTGTTTCTGTAAAGTTTGTTGTATTTGATTTTGTTTTGTGTATTCTAAAAATTTTTCTGCAGCTATTTTTCCTATTTGATAACTGTGTTGATTTACACTAGTCATTTTGGGAGTTACCATATTTGCAAAAGGCTCATCTCCAAAACCTACTAAAGCAATCTCATCAGGTATTTTAATATTTTTTTCATTTAAAACTTGCAATGCTCCTAGTGCTGCATAATCTCCAGCAATATAAACAGCATCTGGTTTGTTATCTAAGGCTAATAATTCTTGCATTTTATTTCTACCATCTTCTGTAGATAAATTACTCTCAAGTAAAAGTTCTTTTTCTAAAGGTAAATTATGTTTTTCTAAAGCATCTATATAACCTCTAATTCTATTATTATAAATTCTGGTATGCTTAAAACCTCCAATATGAGCAATACGTTTACAGCCTTGTTCAACTAAATGATCAACTATTCTATGACTACTATCATAATCATCAATACCAATATAATCTACATTTAAATCATTTTCACCTCTATCAAAAGTAATTAAAGGTATACCAGCTTGTTTTACTTTTTCAAAATGTTGTAAATCTACAGTTTCATTAGCCATAGAAACAATAATACCATCAACCTGTGTAAACAACAAAGTGTCTATATTTTCACATTCTTTTTTATACGACTCGTTAGATTGGGTAATGATAATATTATACCCTTCTTTATTAAGTACTTCTTCTATATTATGTATTGTAGCAGAGAAAAAATTACTATTGGTTTTTGGCACAATTACACCAACTAATTTGCTTTTACCACTTCTTAAAGCACTAGCAAGATGATTAGGTTGGTAATTTAAATTTTCAGCAACTTGTCTTACAGCTTTTTTAGTTTTTTCGCTTATTCTAGAGTCGTTATGGAGTGCTTTAGAAACAGCTGCAGCAGATATATTTAAGACATTTGCAATATCTTTTATGGTTGTTTTGTTTTTTTTTGCCAAATTTTTATATATTTGCTTAATCGTTTAAACAAATATACTGTTTCAATTAGAACAATCAAAACAATTATTAAAATAAAGGTTTTGATTTTTATTTAAATATTTGGTTAAACGTTTAAGCAGATAATTAACCAATTAAAATTTATACAAAAATGGGTAAAGTAGTAACGTTTGGAGAAATAATGTTAAGATTAGCTCCACAAGGTTTTTTAAGATTTTCACAAGCCAATAATTTTGATGTAGTTTATGGTGGAGGAGAATCGAATGTAGCAGTTTCTTTAGCAAATTATGGTGTAGATGTAGATTTTGTAACAAGATTACCAAAAAACGATATTGGTGAGTGTGCAATGATGGAAATGCGTAAAAGAGGAGTTAATGTTAATAAAATTGTTTGGGGAGGAGATCGTTTAGGAATTTACTTTTTAGAAACTGGTGCAGTTTCTAGAGGTTCTAAAGTGGTATATGATAGAGCACATTCTGCAATTGCAGAAATAGAATCTGGTATGATAGATTGGGATACTGTGTTTGAAGGTGTAGAATGGTTTCATTGGACAGGTATTACTCCAGCTATTTCTCAAGGTGCAGCAGATGTTTGTTTAGAAGCTGTTAAAGCTGCTAGTGCTAAAGGAGTTACTATTTCTACAGATTTAAATTATAGAGCTAAACTTTGGAATTATTGTGATGATGCTCATAGAGAAAAAGTGATGACAGAACTTACCTCTTATTGTGATGTAGTTTTAGGAAATGAAGAAGATGCTGAAAAACATTTTGGAATTCATCCAGAAGGTTTAGATGTTCATAAACATGGTCATGATGTAAAAGCAGAAGCTTTCTTATCTGTTTGTAAACAAATGATGGAAAAGTTTCCAAGAGCAAAAAAAGTAATTACAACATTAAGAGGATCAATTTCTGCATCACACAATACTTGGGCAGGTGTTTTATATGATGGAGAAAAAATGTACGAAACTCGCCAGTATCAAATTACTGATATTGTAGATAGAGTTGGTGGAGGAGATTCTTTTATGGGAGGATTAATCTATGGATTATTAAAATATCCAGAAGATGATCAAAATGCATTAGATTTTGCAGTAGCTGCTTCTTGTTTAAAACATACAATAAAAGGTGATGCTAACTTGGTAACTGTAGCAGAGGTAGAAAAATTAATGGGAGGTGATGCTTCAGGTAGAGTAGCAAGATAAAACCAAGAAATTATGGCACAATATTCAAGATTAGAAGTAGCACAAGTAATGAAAGATACAGGCTTAGTTCCTTTATTTTTTAATAGTGATATAGAAGTTAGTAAAAAAGTATTAAAAGCATGTTATGATGGTGGAGCAAGATTATTAGAGTTTACAGCTCGTGGAGATTTTGCTTTAGAAGTTTTTACAGCATTAACAAAATATGCAATAGCAGAATTACCAGGTATGATTATGGGTGTAGGTTCTGTAACAGATGCAGCAGCTGCTTCTTTGTATATGCAAATGGGCGCTAATTTTATAGTGACCCCTGTCTTAAGAGAAGATATTGCCCTTGTTTGTAATAGAAGAAAAGTATTATGGTCTCCAGGTTGTGGGTCCTTAACAGAAATAGCAAGAGCAGAAGAATTAGGTTGCGAAATTGTAAAATTATTTCCAGGAGGAATCTATGGGCCTGATTTCGTAAAAGCAATAAAAGGTCCTTGTCAATGGACAAGTATAATGCCAACAGGTGGTGTATCACCAACTAAAGAAAATTTAGAAGGCTGGTTTAATGCAGGTGTAACTTGTGTGGGTATGGGCTCTAAACTTATAGCAAAAGATAATAGTGGTAATTACGACTATAACAAAATTGAAAACATGACTAGAGAAGCAATGCAAATCATCCAAGATTTGAAAAACTAGGCATAATTTGATTATTTTAAGACTGAAAAACTCTAGCGAAAGCTAGAGTTTTTTTATAACTTCTATTTTTTTAGGTTTTTTATAAAAATAAATATAAAATAATATTTTAAAATAATATCTTTAGTCATAACTTATTCTTCAAATTATGAATAAAAATCAATTAATTCTTATCATTTTCTTATCATTTATTATCTCTTGCTCTAATACAAAAGAAGTAAGTAAAGATGATAAACTAATTATCTCAGAAGAAAATATAGAATTTTATAATGGTGCAGATTTATCTTATGTAAATGAAATGGAGAATTGTGGAGTTGTTTATAAAAACAATAATGATGAAAGTAAAGATGTATTTAAAATATTTGCTGATGCTGGTTCAAATTTAACAAGAGTGCGTCTTTGGCATAATCCAACTTGGACAAATTATTCCGATTATAAAGATGTAGAAAAAACAATTTCTAGAGCAAAAAACTCTGGAACTCGAATTTTATTAGATTTTCATTATTCAGATGATTGGGCAGATCCACAAAAGCAAATTATACCTAAAGCTTGGTTACCTGCCATAGATAATTTAGAAGTTTTAGGAGATTCTATTTATAACTATACTTACAAAACACTAAAAACATTAAATACTAAAAATTTACTTCCAGAAATGGTGCAAGTAGGTAATGAAACCAATATAATGATTCTTCAAAAAGATGAAAAAGGAGAGCCAATGAATTGGTCAAGAAATGCGTATTTGTTAAATAAAGGCATAAAAGCTGTTAGAGATATTTCTAAAGAAGTAAATAAAAACATAGAAATAATGCTTCATATTGCTCAACCAGAAAACGGAATTTGGTGGTTTAAACAAGCAACAGAAAATGGAATAACAGATTTCGATTGGATTGGGTTATCCTATTATCCAAAATGGTCTAAATATAATTTACAAAATGTAACACCAGTTTTTAAAGAGTTAATTTCTACCTATAAAAAAAAGTTAATGGTAGTAGAAACAGCATATCCTTTTACATTAAAAAATATTGATGCTGCAAATAATATAATGGGTACAGATGCACTTATACCTGGTTATGAAGCAACACAAGAAGGACAAGAAAAGTATTTATTAGACTTAAAAAAAACAATAAAAGAAGCTGGTGGTTCAGGTTTAATTTATTGGGAACCAGCTTGGGTTTCAAATAATTGTTCTACAAGATGGGGTAAAGGGTCTCATTGGGATAATGCCACACTTTTTGATGTAAATAATAAACCAACTTTAGGTTTTAGTTTTCTTAGTAAGGGAAATTAAAGCTCTCAATTTGTTAAATTAAAGTAAAAAAATCAATTGAATTCTAGTACGTTAGTATTTTTTGTAACTTACAACATCAATTCTAAAATATCACTTCAATGCCAAACTACACATTACACATTAACGGAAAAGAGCGTTCAGTAACTGCTGATGCAGATACACCATTATTATGGGTTTTAAGAGACGAATTAGATATGGGTGGTACTAAATTTGGCTGTGGAATAGCACAATGTGGTGCTTGTACAGTTCATATAGATGGTGTTGCAACAAGAAGTTGTCAAATGCAAGTATCTATTTTAGATGATGTAAAAATAACAACAATAGAGGGTTTATCTGAAGATGGTAAACATCCTGTACAAGAAGCTTGGAAAGAAATTGACGTTCCTCAATGTGGATATTGTCAAGCAGGTCAAATTATGACTGCTTCAGCTTTTTTGGCTGAAAATAAAAATCCTTCTTCAGAAGAAATAAGAGAGGCAATGCATGGTAATATTTGTAGATGTGCTTCTTATAATAGAATTGAAAAAGCAGTAAAAGTTGCTGCAGAAAAAATGTCTTAATTAACCAAACTACTTTAAAATGAAAACACAAATCAAAACAAATTTAAGTAGAAGAAACTTTTTAAAAACTTCTGTTTTAGCAAGTGGTGGAATGTTAATTGGCTTTAATTTTTTACAAGCTTGTAAACCAGAAGCTAAAATGCCTGTAGATATAGCAAGTCTTAATTTTAATGACTTTAATGCTTTTATTAAAATATCTGATGAAGGCTATGTTACTATTTATTCTCCAAATCCAGAAATAGGTCAAGGTGTTAAAACATCTATGCCTATGATTATAGCAGAAGAATTAGATGTAGAATGGAACAAAGTAAATGTTGCTCAAGGTGCTTTAGATACTAAAAACTTTACAAGACAAGTTGCAGGAGGTAGCCAATCTATTAGGCAAGGTTGGGATGCTTTAAGACAAACAGGTGCAACAGCAAAACAAATGTTAATTAATGCAGCTGCTGTAAAATGGAATGTAGATGCATCTAATTGTACAGCTTCAAAAGGGACAATTACAAATGCAAATGGAGAAACTTTAAGCTATGGAGATTTAGTTAAAGAAGCTGCTGTACTAGAAGTACCTGAAAATGTAACACTAAAAGAAACAACAGAGTATACAATTATTGGTAAAGATGCTGTTAATGTAGATATAGATAAAATTATAACAGGTAAACCCTTATTTGGTTTAGATTATAAGGCTGAAAATATGCTTATTGCTTCTGTGTTAAGACCACCTTCATTTGGTCAAAAATTAGAAAGTTTTGATGATTCTAAAGCCAAAGAAGTTTCTGGTGTAGTTAATGTAATAAAGTTTGGTGATAAAGTTGCAGTTTTGGCAAATTCAACATGGGCATCCATGAAAGGTAAAAAAGCGATAACAGCAAAATGGTCAGATAACAAACCAGAAAGTACCGAAAATCATAACAAAATATTAACGGATATTTTAGATGGTAAGAAGTTTAATACAAGACGTGAAGATGGTGATGTAAATAAAGCATTTTCTGAAGCAGATAAAGTAATTGAAAGAACATATCATTCTCCATTTTTACCTCATAACTGTTTAGAACCTATGAACTTTTATGCTAATGTAACTGCTGATAAAGTACATTTAGTAGGTCCAATACAAACTCCACAATGGACAGTGAATAGAGTTGCACAATTACTTGAGAGAAAAGTAGAAGAGATTCATTGTGAAATGACAAGAATGGGAGGTGGTTTTGGTAGACGTTTGTATGGTGATTTTGCTTTAGAGGCTGCAGAAATATCTAGTTTAGCTAGTACTCCAATAAAAGTAGTTTTCTCTAGAGAAGATGATATGACTGCAGGTACATATAGACCAGCAATTAAGTATAGAATAAAAGCTGCTTTAAAAGATGGTAAAGTTACTGGCTATCACTTAAAAGAAGCTGCCATTAATGGAAATATGTATGGTTTAATTCCTAACTTTTTTCCAGCAGGATGTATCCCAAATTATAAAGTAGATACAGGTAATTACAAAAGTAATATCACTACTGGTGCTTGGAGAGCTCCATATACTAATTTTTTAGCTTTCGCAGAACAAAGTTTTTTTAATGAATTAGCTAGTGAATTAGGTAAAGATCATACAGACTTAGTTCTTGAATTATTACAAAATGTAAAAGGGACTACAGATAAAAGAATCGAATATTCTGGTCAAAGAATGGAAGACACTATTAAATTAGTGAAAGAAAAAGCAAATTGGGGCAAAATAGAAGAAGGAGTATACCAAGGTTTTGCTGCATATTATAGCCATAATACTCATGTTGCAGAAGTTGCTGAGGTTGTTTTAAAAGATGGTTACCCAGTTGTACAAAAAGTTACTGCTGCTGTAGATTGTGGTATAGTTGTAAACCCAACAGGAGCTGTAAATCAAGTTCAAGGTGGTGTAATTGACGGAATTGGACATGCTATGTATGGCGATTTCTCTTTTAAAGATGGCAAACCAGAATTTCAAAACTTTGATAAATATAGACTAATAAGAATGCAAGAAACTCCACAAGTTGATGTTCATTTTGTACAAAATGATAAATCTCCAACAGGTTTAGGAGAACCTGGTTTACCTCCAGCAGGAGGTGCTGTTGCTAATGCAATTCATAATGCTTTAGGTCAACGCTTGTATAGTCAACCTTTTGTAAATCAACTGAAAAAGAGTAACGTTTTAGGATAAAAAACCATGTTTCTCTCTTTTCCAGACTTTAATATTTACAGTACACCTTTACTTATTTTAGTTGTTCAAGGGTTAGTTTTTGTAGGCTTATTATTTGCTAGATATATTAAAAAGAAAAATATATCTGACCTTTTTTTAGCTTTAATTTTATTAATTGTTTGTTACCAACAAACCTGTTATACAGTTGGTTTTATGGGTTGGTATAATGTATTTAGAAATACTAAAATCAATTACTTTTTAATTCCTTTAGGTATAGCAATTGCTCCACTTATTTATTTTTATGTAAAAGCGATTACAACATCTAATTTTACATTTAAAAAGAAAGATTTTATACATTTTATTCCAGCAATAACTTTAATCTTATACAGATTTAGCATTTATTTTTATGATAGTTTACAACCTGGTTTTAATGATACTCAAAATGGTATACTAAAACTTTCTGTAGATGAACCCATAGTTTTACCCCTTTTGGTTTTTGTTAGTTTTGCACAAATGTTATTGTATTTAGCGTTTACATTTCAATTATTTTATAATTACAGAAAACGTATTAAAGCCTACTTTTCTAACACTTATAAGCTAGAACTTAATTGGATTTTAAGTTTTTTAATTGCTTTTACGGCTTTATTTTTATACAGTTCACTACAAGATATCATAGGTAGTTTAATTATAGAATTAAACTATGAACAACGTTGGTGGTTAAATATTTTTATGGCAATTGTTGTTTTGTTTGTAGGTATTAAAGGATATTTCACAGATACAACCAAACTTAACAAATTATCTTTTAGTTTTTCTCCTAATCCAGAAAGTATTCCACAAGTTAAAAAGGAAGAAGAAAAAGTTTCAGCAGAAGATATAGAGAAGCTTAAAAGTCATATGGAATTAGAAAAACCATATCTAAATCCAGATTTAAATTTATCTGATTTATCTGATGAATTGCAAATTAATCGTGCTGAATTAAGTAAAATTATAAATTCAGGATTCAATAAAAATTTTAATGACTTTATTAATGAATATCGTGTAAATACATTTAAAGAAAAGCTAAATTTAGGTGAGCACAAACAGCTTTCTTTACTAGGTATAGCTTACGATTGTGGCTTTAATAGCAAAGCTACTTTTAATCGTGTTTTTAAGAAAATAACACAAATTTCTCCAACAGAATTTTTAAATTCTATCACAAAATAAGACGTCTCAAATCGTATTTAAGTCTTATAAATACGTTGTAAGTCTTTCATAGCATAGATAAATAGCAACTTTGTACCATCAAAAAAATGGAACAAACTTATCTATTATGAAAACACACTTTTTAAAATTATCAAAAACAATTATTACACCTGTAATTCAAAAACATTGGTTTGCAGATTTACTTTTTACAATTCCAAGATTTGTATGTGGTATGTTATTAACCTTAAGTTTTGGTTCAGACAAATTTGGCTTACCCTGGTCTAATACTGCTAATCTTGGATTTTTTGAAGTTGTAGCCTGGTTTCCAAAAGACGTTGCAGAGTATGGAGGTATTTTTGCATTATTTCCTGTATTTTTTGCTTGGATGGGTGCATTTGCTGAAGCAGTTGGTGGTTTATTTCTTGTACTAGGCTTTAAAACAAGAATAGCTTCTTTCTTAATTATGTGTACAATGTTAGTGGCTATTTTTCTTCAAAAATGGGGTCAAGGAACTTGGGCAATGTTACCAGCAATAGGTTTTTTATGGGTTTCAATCTATCATTTGTATTTAGGATCTGGACGATTTGGAATCGACTACTTAATCTCAAAGAAACTTCTTTCAAAGACAAAATAATAACTACAACTAAAATTTATAAAAATGAAAAAATTAATGACACTTTTAACCATAACAACTATAATATTTACAAGTTGTGTTCAAGAAGAATTTGATAAAAAAGTTACTTTTTTAGTAGACACAAATGGATTAGAAAACATCAAATCTATAGGAATTAGAGGCAACTTTTTACCTAATCAATGGAGAGAGTCTTACCCTTTAACAGATGAGAATAAAGACGGAATTTATGAAGCTACTTTTAATGAAAAAACAGCTGTTTATGGCATTAATTTTAAGTTTGTTAAAAACGGAAATGATTACGAATTAAAAGGAAGTGACAATAGAGAAATTGTTTTTGAATATAAAGCAGAAACCATTATCTACAAAACTACATTTAATAAAGAACATTCAGAAATCACTAGAAAAAAAAACAATCATGAAAAAAATAATCATCATAGCATTATTGATTACTACATCTATAAATGCTCAAATAAAAGGCAATAAAAAAATAGAAACTAGAACTTTTTCAATAGAAAATGTAGAGGAAATAAAAATTAATTTATACGCTAAAATTACTATTGATTATGCTGCTAAAGAATTGATGACAATTACAACAGACAGCAATCTTTTTGATAAAATTGATACTGAGGTAATAGAAGGTAAACTACATTTAGATCAACTAAAATGGATTCAAGCTTCACAAAAAATAAGTATTAAAATTGGAGCACCAAATTTAAGAAGAGTAAAAACAGGTACACATGAAACATTGCAAATCATTAATATAGATTCTGATTATTTAAATGTAATGGCACCAATAGGCAATGTTATTGTTTCTGGTAAAGTAGCACAGTTTAATATAGGTTTAGAAAATGGAGAAATAGATGCTTCTAAACTAAAAGCAGAGAATGTTAGAGCTAATATTTGGGGTTATGGAAAAGCTAAAGTATTTGCAGAAAATGAAATTAATTCTATCATTAAAAATGATGGAAGACTGATATTAGTGAATACACCAAAATCTTTAAAAGGAGATACAAAAAAAGCTATAGCTAAGACAAAGAAAGTAGAAAACACAAAAGTAAGTTGGATACGTTTTAAAATTAAAAACAATTCTAGTAATAGAAATCATTTTGAAGTAGTAGGACCAAAATCTGATGGAAGTAAATTTGGATATGGTTTTCCAATGATGCCATTTTCTACAAGAAAAGAAAATTGGTCTGTAGGTACAAAAGTTTACAAAGTAAATAAATTAGGTTTAAGGAAATTATTAGTAAAAATAAAACCAGAAGATGCAGGTAAAACTGTAAAATTATTTTAAAATAAAAAATCCGCTTATTAGCGGATTTTTTATTAATAGCATATTATTTCAATTTTTGTAATAACAATTAATCAATTTTTATAATTTTTTCATCTAATATAAAATCTCCATTTTCGGTTATACCTTCAATAAACAAAACAACTTCTTTAGTATTTTTAGTGTTAAAAGATAAATTTAAATTACCAGATTCGCTTATTTTATTCTTAGGTAACCAATCTAAAACACCATAGTTTTTAAAAAAAACATCTTTATAGTTTGTATATTTTGGGATGTAAAACTTCTTTTTTTTAATAAATGTAAGAGGTGCTTTATAAGTAGATATAGAAACATCTCTTTTACTAAATGCATTTGACTTGGTTTTTATATTTACTGTTCCTCCTGCATGATTTTTTATAGAAAATAGAGGAGGTCTTGTATCAATTTCTATATAATCCACAACATCTATCCAGTAATTAAAAAGTAAATACTCAGAAACTTGAAGACCATTTAAAACCAACCTTAAATTTTCTTTTGACCTTTTATTTTTAACTACAATTTGCGCTTTTGTATAATCATCAAAAGCTATAATACCTGGTTTTGCATTTAAGAAATTAACTAAAGATTGCTTTCTTTCTAGTTTATCTATGAAAAATACTCTACCAAAAGCTTCACTTTTTATTTTTTGACGCCTTATTTTCTCAAGATTTGTAGTTAAAGAAATACCATCTAGAATTTCAAAATTATTTAATTTAGAAAAGTTATTTACAGCAACAGTATTCTCATAAGTGTAAAATTCAACAATGGGTAAAGTCTTTAAATTTTTAATGTTTATTTCAGGAATTTCTTTTGGATAAAAATCTATTTTTAAATTAGTTTTACTTAGTTTTCCTTTAAAATCTACTTTAGAAATATTTAGTTTTTCTTCTTCAAAAAGAAAAAAATCTGATAATGGAAATTCTTTAGTGTTTTTATAAACGTCTATAAATTTTGGAGGATTGTATTTTGTACCATGTATAAACAATTTTTGAAGTTTTTCCTTTTCTGGAATCTTAAAGTTTAAAGTTAAACCATCTTCAAAAACATGTTTTTTATTATCTAAGGTCGAAGAAAAAATACTTGTCCAATCGAAAGAACTCCAACCTTGAGTTATTAATAAATTGTCTAAATCGTATTTTGTTTTATTAGTTACATTTTTAAAATAATAACTGCCATTTTCTATAATTCCCTTAACATAAGGTTTTAAGAAAACTTGAGATAGCATGGTATTATTATGTAAATAAGATTTTGTGTTTTTTGGTAAAACAGAAACACTTACATTAGAAAAACTATTAATAGATTTTGTGTTTTTATAGTTTAAAACAATAGAAGCTAAAGAGTCGTTTTTACGAACATTTTGTATGTTGCTTTTTAAAACAGAAATATTATTGTAATTAAAAAATAATCGTTCGCTAATTGGCTTGTCTTTTTCATTAAAAACTGTAAATATTGTAATACCTGATGATAATTTTGATAAAGGTATTTTCTTAGTAATTGTTGTTTTATTATTAAATTTTATAGAAATTTTATTTAATATTTTTCCATCATGAAAAGTGAGTAAAAGAGGTTTTGTTTTTATACTTTTTAATGTTTCATTATTTGTTTTTAAAGAAATGAAACATAATTCATTAACTTCTTTAACACTTAATAAAACTCCTTTATTTGCTATATTTTTTGCAAAATTCTTTTCTATTTTTTTATTATTAATTGTAAAAATTAGTTTGTAATCTTTTTTACTCTCAGCAAAAAATGAAAATCTTGTAATTCCTAAATTGTTTAGTTTAATATGGGTTATAGTATCTTTATTACTTAATATTGTGCCTTCTAAATTAGGAACACCAAAACCTAAAGAATCTTTAACAACTACTCCAACAGAATTAATTGTTTTATCTAAAAAATGACCACTTTCTGCTAATAATTGAATATCTAAACTTTTTGCTTTTTTATTATTTAAATTTATAATGGAATTATTGTCTGTATCTAAAACTTTAAAAGATGTTCTAAAAATGTTTTGTTTATTAAAGTTTAACATCCAATTGGTAAAAACAAGAAACGTATAATTACCTTTTTTAAACTCTTTATTTAGTGATATTGTACCATTTGCAATACCATTAGTTACTTTTAAAAGTTGTTTTGATACTATTTGGTTTTCATTATTGTATATGTTAACATATACGTTTTTCGTTTTCTTAGAAAGTTGTTTTTTGTGTTTATGAAATACATAAATAGTAAAACCAACAGCTTCTCCTTGGATGAAAATAGATTTATTTAAATGTGCATAAGTTACTTCTTCGTATTCTTTAGTATAATTTAAAAATAATGAGTCTATATTTTTTTCTTTGATTTGAGAAAAAATTACGATAGAAAAGAAAAATACTAATAAAGTAATATGTTTCATACTTTAACTTAGTTTAAAAATATAAACATTAGATTATGTTTTTATAATAACAATTAATCAATTTTTATAATTTTTTCATCTAATATAAAATCTCCATTTTCGGTTATACCTTCAATAAACAAAACAACTTCTTTAGTATTTTTAATGTTAAAAGATAAATTTAAATTACCAGATTCACTTATTTTATTTTTAGGTAACCAATCTAAAACACCATAATTTTTAAAGAAATTATTTTTATAATTAGCATATTCTGGAATATAGAATTTTTTAGGTTTTGTAAATGTTACAGGAAAGTCAATTTTAGACAAAGTAGGTCTGTAATTTTTAAATTTTTTATAATTTTCATAGATTTTAATAGTACCTCCAGGTCCAAATGACATTGGTCCAATACCAACAGAATTTATTTCGATATATTCTACATAGTCTAAGTAATAATTAAAATAGAAACTATAATCCAAAGTAAAAAAATCATTTAAATATAGAGCAGGTACACCACCAGCAGATCTATTGTATACTTCAAACCTTCCTGTTTGAAAATTGTCTCTAGCAGAAATTCCTGCTTGTGCATTTAAGTAAATTGCTAAAGTATTATTTCTATCATTATCTCTTAAAAACTGCACTCTACCAAAAGCACTATTTCTTATTTTTTCTATACGATCTCTTTCAGTTTTTGCTTTTATTTGAATTTCATCTAAAACTTCTGAATTGTTTAAATTGATAAAGTTGTTGATGTCAACTAAATTCTCAAATGTGTAGTAAGTAGGTTTAGTTTTTAAAAAAGAAACTTTATTTTTTAAACTTGGTATTACATTTGGAAATAATTGAGCATAAACTGGCACATTTTCTACTTTACCACTCTTGCTAATTTTAGATAAGTACAATTTTTCATCATCTTCAGGAAAGTACTTATAAGCTGTAAAAGATTTTATCTTATCGTCAAAAGAGATAAGTTTTGGTTCATTTTCTTTTAATGGATGTATTAAAAAATTACTCTCTTTTTTCTTTGTTGGTACATTAAACTTTATAGTAATACCCTCATCAAAAGTGTAGTTGAATTTATTTTTATTGTTAAAAATAGTCATCCATTCATAGCTACTCCATCCTTGAGTAATTAATAAATTATCTAGTTCATGTTTTTTTTGCTGGTTGATGTCAGAAAAATAATAATTCGCATTTTCTACAAAACCATTTATGTAGGGTTTTAGCAGAACTTGAGAAATCATATTATTACTTTTTCTGTAAGATTTAGTGCCTTTTGGTAAAACAGAAACACTTACATTATTGTAATTAGTGTTGTTTATATTGTTAAATTGAAAATTTACACTTGTTTTACCATTGTTTGTATTTGATGAAATTAATTTACTTTCTTTTAGATTTAATCCTTTAAAGTTGAAGAATAACCTTTCTGAAACAGGAATATTATCTTCATTAAATAATGTAAAAACGTTAATACCTTTTGATAATTTTTCTAATGGTATTTTTAAAGAAATTGTAAGTTTATCTTCAAAATTTATAGGTATTTCTTCAATGTTTTTACCATCATGTAAAATAAGTGTATACTTATTATTCTTAATAAATGCCTTTGTGTATTTATTACCTAAAATCGATAATATTGCATGATCTTTATTAGAAGAAATTTTTAAAATTACACCTTTATTTTCAACCTTGTTATTTAATAAAACGGTTTGTTTTTTACCTTTATAATCTATAACAGCATTATACCTTTCTAAATATTTAGGAATAAACGAAACACGTCCAATTCCCATTTTGTTTAATTTAAAATTGGTGATTTCTTTATTTTTAGAATCAACAATTTTACCTTCTAAATTAGAAATGCCAAATCCTAAAGAATCTTTTGCAATTACACCTACTGTATTTAATACATCTCTTAAAAGATGTCCACTTTCTGGTAAAAACTGTAAGTCTATTTTTTTAGATCTATCTAACTTGTTTCTAGTTTGATTAGATTTTGTACTTAAAACCTCAAAGTTTTCTACAAATATATTTTGAGGAGAAAAATTCATCATCCAATTTGTAAATACCTTAAAATTATAATTACCGTCTTTAAATTTATTATTAACAGTAAAAGAGCCATTTGCAATTCCGTCTTTTGCTCTTACCATTTGCTCTTTAATTACATTATTATCTTTATCTGTAATAACACAATATATGTTAGAGGTAACTGAAGAAAGTAATTTGTTTTTTTTATTAAAAGCATATACAGTAAACCCTATAGTTTCGCCTTTAATAAATTTTGCTTTGTTAATATGGGCATACATTACTTCTTCATAAGGTTGAGTGTAGTTTTTAAATTCAGATTCAATTTCTAAGTTTTTGAAGGATTGTTGTCCAAAAACAGTAATAATTGAAAAAAAAAGAGATAAAAAAGTGAATTTAGTAAATTGGGTAATTTTAATTATTTTCATAGTTAGTTTGATTTTTATGTAAAATTTAACAATAATCATTCCAAAAACTAAATAAAATTTAAAAAACAGATTGTTTTCTTAAAAATATATTTCTTGAGCTAATCGAAATGTATTTGCATGGGCTTCTACAACAATGTTTACATCTTTAGAATAACCACCACCCATAGAACACATCACAGGAATTTTTTCATCAAAACAAGTTTGTAGCACAAATAGATCTCTTGCTGCACAACCCTTTATAGTTAAAGAGAGTTTCCCTAATTTATCTGTTTCAACAACATCTACACCACACAAATAATAAATAAAATCTGGTTTTTCTTGATTGATGAGTTTTGGTAATGTTTCTTTTAAGATGGTTAAATATTCATCGTCTTTTGTTTCATTTTCTAAAGCAATATCTAAATCTGATTGTTCTTTTACAAAAGGATAATTACTTTTACCATGCATAGAAAAGGTAAAAACAGAATTATCATTCTTAAAAATTTCTGCAGTTCCATTTCCTTGATGTACATCTAAATCTACAATAAGCACTTTCTTAACTAAACCTTTATTTTGTAAATATTTAGCACCTATAGCTTGGTCATTTAGCATGCAAAAAGCTTCACCTTTATTAGTAAATGCATGATGTGTGCCTCCAGCAATATTCATGGCAATACCATGTTGTAAGGCAAATTCTGAAGCTTTCATGGTGCCATCTGCAATAATCATTTCACGTTCAATTAAGACTTCAGATAGTGGAAACCCTATTCTTCTGGCTGCTTTTTGGTCTAAAGTAATATTTAATAAATCGAAAAAATATTCGGGTTCATGAACTGTAAAAAAGTGTTTGTTATTGGGTATTTCAGGCTCAAAAAAATTATCTTCAGCACAAGTGCCTTCATAAATAAGTTGTTGAGGTAACAAATCATACTTTTCCATAGGAAAACGATGCCCTTCTTTTAAAGGATGGTTATAAATTACATGATGTGCAATTTTAAGCATATGCAAATTTACGCATTCACAAATTCCTTTTCAATTTCTTCCAAAGATTTTCCTTTGGTTTCAGGGACTATTTTAAGCATGATAAAAAAGCCAATTAACGCAATAATACCAAATAAGAAAAACGACATAGCGTTTCCTAAATTAGATAATTCCCAAGGGAAAATAAGTTGAATAATAGAGCTTACTAAAGAGTTTACAAAGGCAATAATTCCTATTGCTAAACCTCTATATTTTAAAGGATATAACTCTGATAATAACACCCACATTACAGGGCCTAAAGAAAAGGCAAAACAAGCAATAAAACCAAGAATACCAATTAAAACTAAATTTGCATTTATAGTTGTTGCTGCTTCTAAAATTTCACCATCATTTTTAGCATATAATTTATTTCCTAAAATCGATTTTAATTCATTTTTAAAATCAACATCAAAACTATATTGTTTATTGGCAATAGTTTGTAATTTTTCTGAACCACTAAAACTTAAGGCTTCAATTTTTTCTGAAGTAAGTTGATAAGTAGCTTGTTTAAAACCATAAGCACATAATAATAGGCTAAAAGCAATACCAAAAGTACCTACTAATAACAAAGGTCTTCTACCTGCTCTATCAATTAAATACATAGAAATTAAGGTAAAAATTACTGTTATTGAACTTAATAAAATTCCAGAAGAAAAAGCAGCGTCTGTTCCAATTCCTGTTTGTTTGAAAATAGAAGTTGCATAAAAGTAAACAGCATTTATACCCGTAATTTGTTGTAAAATACCAATAACTAATCCTATTACAAAAATAAAGCGTAAACCAGGTTTAATTAAGTCTGTAATATTTACTCTTGATTTTATTTGTTCTTCTTTTTCAGCATTTTTTACGATAGCATCCATTTCAGATTTAGCAACTAAATTTCCATGAATATTTTGTAAAACTCTTTTAGCTTCCTCTAGTTTTTCTTTTAAGAACAACCATCTAGGACTTCTAGGAACAAAAAATAATGCAATAAAATAGAATAAAGCAGGAATTAGTTCTACACCTAGCATCCATCTCCAAACATTTGTATCTGTAAGAAACGTACTTTCTGGAGTATTGTATTTATTAAAAAAGTAATTACTTAAAAACGCAGCAAAAAACCCAAGTACAATATTTAATTGCTGAATAGCAACAAGCTTTCCTCTGTTTTTAGCTGTAGAAACTTCTGCAATATACATTGGTGCTAATACTAATGCTGCTCCAAAAGCTAATCCACCAATCATTCTTGCTATATAAAGCATTTCGTATGAAGTAGCTATTGCAGATAGTAGTGCAGAGATTGCATATAAAAATGCTACAATAATTAAAATTTTTTTGCGTCCTATTTTATCACTTAATCTACCAGAAAATAGCATTGCAATCATTGCTGCAAAGGAAGGTGAACTTACTACCCAACCAGATTGAATGTCATCTAAATTAAATTCTGGACTAGCATAAGACATCACACCAGAGATAATACCTGCATCAAAACCAAATAAAAATCCTCCAAGAGAAACTACGAATGCAATAAATGCTATTTTTTTAGACATAATTATTTTTTAAACCACGAAAAGTAGTAAAAAATAACTTGAATGTAGAAAATGTAAATAAAGTTTAAAATTAACTTACTTGTTGTCCGTTTTTTACTGTCTTTTCTGGTTCTACAAAAGCTAATTTTCCATCTGGAGTATCAGTCATTAAAATCATACCTTGACTTTCTACTCCTCTAATTTTTCTTGGAGCTAAGTTTACTAACACAGAAACTTGTTGCCCAATAATGTCTTCTGGAGAAAAACTCTCTGCAATACCAGAAACAATAGTTCTAGTATCAATACCCACATCAACCTTTAGTTTTAAAAGTTTTTTAGTTTTAGCCACTTTTTCAGCCTCTAAAATAGTACCAATTCTGATGTCTAGTTTTGTAAAATCATCAAACTCAATAGTTTCTTTTTGAGGTTCAACAGATTTGTTTTCTTGTTCGTTTGCTAGTTTAGTAGCTTCTAATTTTTCAAGTTGAGCATCTATAGTTTTATCTTCTATTTTTGAAAATAATAGTTCAGATTTATTAATTTGATGACCAGCCCTTAGTAAAACGTCTTTTGTAGAAATGTCTGACCAACACAACCCTTTTTCTTTTCTACAAAAAACTATGTTTAACATGTTTTTTAATTTGGCAGAAGTAAAAGGTAAAAATGGCTCTGAAACAACAGCTAAACCTGCAGCGATTTGTAAGGCTACATACATTATTGTTTTTACACGTTCTTCATCTGTTTTAATTTTTTTCCAAGGTTCTTCATCAGCTAAATATTTATTTCCTAATCTAGCTAAATTCATTAACTCTTGACTCGCTTCTCTAAAGCGATAACGCTCTATTGATTTTCCAATAATTGCAGGATAATCTTTTAAAGCCGCTAAAACATCTTCATCTATTTCTGTAAACTCATTAGGTGCTGGTATAATTCCATCATAATATTTATGAGTTAACACTAAAACTCTGTTTATGAAGTTTCCAAAAATGGCAACCAACTCATTGTTGTTTTTTGCTTGAAAATCTTTCCATGTAAAATCGTTGTCTTTACTTTCTGGAGCATTTGCAGTTAATGTATATCTTAACACATCTTGCTGATTTGGAAAATCTTCTAAATATTCATGTAACCAAACTGCCCAATTTTTAGAAGTTGATAATTTATTGCCTTCTAAATTTAAAAACTCATTTGCAGGCACATTATCTGGTAAAATATAATTTCCATGAGCTTTTAACATGCTTGGGAAAATAATACAATGAAAGACAATATTATCTTTTCCTATAAAATGCACTAATTTGGTATCGTCTTTCTTCCAATAATCTTCCCAGTTTTTACCTTCTCTTGCAGCCCATTCTTTAGTAGAAGAGATATATCCAATAGGTGCATCAAACCAAACATATAATACTTTACCTTCTGCACCTTCAATTGGTACAGGAATACCCCAATCTAAATCTCTAGTTACAGCTCTTGGTTTTAAACCATCATCTACCCAAGATTTTACTTGTCCATAGACATTTGGTTTCCAATCTTTTTTATGGCCTTTTAAAATCCATTCTCTAAGAAAATCTTCATGTTTATCTAAAGGTAAAAACCAGTGTTTTGTTTCTTTTATAGTAGGTACATTACCAGTAATTGCAGATTTAGGATTAATTAAATCTGTTGCATTATGACTTGTACCACAATTTTCACATTGGTCTCCATAACTTTCTTCAAATCCACATTTAGGGCAAGTTCCTAAAACAAACCTGTCTGCTAAAAATTGATTTGCTTCTTCATCATATAGTTGTGCAGTTACTTCTTCTATAAATTCACCATCATTGTATAATTTGGTAAAAAATTCTGATGCAGTTTTATGATGAATTTCAGCAGAAGTTCTTGAATAATTATCAAACGAAATTCCAAATTCTAAAAAAGATTTTTTAATGATTATATGATACTTGTCTATAATATCTTGTGGAGAAACACCTTCTTTTTTAGCTCTCATAGGTATGGCTACACCATGTTCATCAGAACCACAGATGTAGGCTACATCTTTACCAATATTTCGTAAATAACGAGCATAAATATCTGCAGGAACGTAAACACCTGCTAAATGGCCAATATGTATAGGACCATTTGTATATGGTAATGCAGCTGTAATTGTATATCTTTTTGGAGCACTCATAAAGTTTCTCTTAAATTTTTGGAATCATTTTTGAAGTGCAAAAGTACAAAAAAGCAATTTTTTAAAACCATTGAAAATGGATACATTTACTGTTATCTGTTATTTAATTTTTTAAAACCCAAAAAGCAGTTACATTTTGAAAAAAAATATTTTAGCATTAGGATTTCTTATTACGTTTTCTTCTTTAGTTTCTCAAGAAAAATTAAAATCCCCTGCTTATTTAAAAGCTGGAGATACCATTGCAATTGTTGCACCTGCAGGAATTTTAAAACCAAGTAGAAAAGCTGTGGTTTTACAAGCAAAACAATTAGCTGAAAGTTGGGGGCTATATGTGGTTCTTGGTAAAAATATGTTTCATCAAAACAATCACTTTGCTGGCACAGATAATGAAAGAGCAGCAGATTTTCAAGAAGCGTTAGATAATAAAAATATAAAAGCCATTTGGGCAGCAAGAGGAGGTTATGGTTCTGTACGAATTTTAGACAAGCTCGATTTCACAAAGTTTACACAAAATCCTAAATGGATTATTGGTTATTCTGATATTACAGCGTTTCATAATCATATTCATAATTTAGGAATTGAAACACTACATGCAATGATGGCTACTAGTTTAGAGGAAAAACCTTCAGCAATTATTGAAACCATCTCAACATTTAAAAAAGTACTTTTTGGTGAATCTGTTTCTTATAAAATTCAATCATCTGGATATAATAGAACAGATGATAAGACAATTATTGAAGGTGAATTAATAGGAGGTAATTTAGCGATTTTAACATCGATGTTAGGCTCTAAAAGCCAATTAAATACTGAAGATAAAATTTTATTTATAGAAGAAACTGGGGAGTATAAATATGCTATAGACAGAATGCTGCAAAGTTTAAAAAGAGCCAATTATTTTACTAATGTAAAAGCTGTAGTTGTAGGTAATATGAGCTTGATTAAAAAGAATTCTACAAAATGGGGGAGTTCTATAGAGCAACTCATTTTAGATGCAATTCCTGCTGACATTCCTGTTATTTTTAATTTTCCTGCAGGTCATGAAGCTGACAATAGAGCTTTAATTTTTGGAAGAAAAACAAAGTTGAATATTTCAAAAG
>Ga0209136_1000737_pt1 | contig 23176 bp, 22 predicted proteins | sample SaaInl0LU_22_DNA_FD_184640 | JGI IMG/M metagenome (GOLD analysis project Ga0209136, IMG submission 184640) | Marine microbial communities from expanding oxygen minimum zones in the Saanich Inlet - ESP_90LU_22_DNA (SPAdes) (version 2) | ecosystem: Environmental > Aquatic > Marine > Intertidal... | reverse complement strand
TCTTATTCATAAGCAAAAAAGTGCATCACAATAAACTCATGTCATGCACTTCAATTGTCATTAAAAGGTTTGAATTACTCCTCCTTGTCCATCTCTTCCTTGTCTAAATCCTCTTTGTCGATAGACACTTTCCAGTCGCCATCAATTTTTGTTAAATACAATTGATCGTCCTTACCTTCGGCATTGGTATAGTTTACGTTGGCCTCATTCTCGTTGATCACTACAGAAGTGACTTTAAATTCGTTGTTAGGAAGATCCGCAGTATTACCGCCATACTCGCTTACCAATTCTTCAACGGACAATAAGAGTTGTTTGGTAGAATTGTCGCAGTAGGCCGCAGCGCCTTCAAAATCATTTTCCTCTAAGGCTTCGAGAAATCCAGTTGCAACCTTTCTAACCTGGTCCTCCTCAGATACAGCGCATGCATTTAGGCTTAACCCGAGGAAGATCGTAAATAACATTTTTAACACTTTCATATCTTTTTTTTTATAAAACTAAAGAAAACATTTAAATTAATTTGAAAAAATAGAACTGTCTTTCAATAAATTTGTCATTCAAATGCAGCACTCGAATACAGAAACCCATTTTCAAACAAATTTGCTCCCCAGGGATGGCAAGGTGCGCTATTATGGTCAAATACTGCCCGACAAGCAGTCGGATTATTTTTTCAACCAATTAATGGCTCAAATTGAATGGAGAAATGATGAGGCTATCATGTTTGGCAAAAAAATCATCACCAAAAGAAAGGTCGCTTGGTATGGCGATTTACCTTTTAAATATACCTATTCAAAAACGACCAAATTGGCACTACCATGGACCAAAGATCTCCTAAAATTGAAAGAACTTACTGAAGAAATCAGCGGAGAATCTTACAACTCTTGTTTATTAAATCTTTACCACGATGGTAACGAGGGAATGGCCTGGCACAGCGATGGCGAAAAGGAATTGAAAAAAAATGGCGCAATTGCATCACTCAGTTTTGGCGCAACCCGCAAATTTGCATTTAAACACAAGCTAAGCAAAGAGGTTGTGGCTGTGCATTTGGAACACGGCAGTCTTTTAGTGATGAAAGAGCAGACCCAGACGCATTGGCTTCACCGTTTGCCCCCCTCCAAACGCATTTATTATCCGAGAATCAATCTCACTTTTAGGACAATTAATAGCCCCAAATAATTACTGTCCTTTTAACATCTCTCAGATAACAGAACAAAAGATGTTAGCACATAGACATAAAGCTTGCCGAGCGCTATGGGCTGTTTATATATCAATGAAATGGAATGATATCGTAATCCTATCCTAAATAAAAAAACCTTCAATCCAATAAGGTTGAAGGTTAAATTTGTACTCGAGGCGGGACTTGAACCCGCACGAACATTACTGCTCATTGGATTTTAAGTCCAACGTGTCTACCAATTCCACCACTCGAGCAATCCAATAAAACAACGCCTTGACGGCGTCATACTGAGCGAAAGACGGGATTTGAACCCGCGACCCTCACCTTGGCAAGGTGATGCTCTACCCCTGAGCTACTTTCGCGTTAGGGATGCAAATGTAAGAAAATCTCTTATTTCTGAGCACTGCATTATCTCAAAAATTGCATCACTTTTTATTTTGAAGCAATCGCTTGATTTCGTTGAGTTGCATCAAAGCCTCAACAGGTGTCAATGTATCAATGTCCAAATTATTGATTTGATCTCTAATGTCTTCCAAAATGGGATCGTCCAAATTAAAAAAGCTCAACTGTAACTCATCTCCAACTGCTTTTGCGACTTGTTTTGCGCCGCGGTTTTGTTCTAATCGTTTGAGCATATTTTGTGCCTCAGCTAAAACCTCTCGCGGCATTCCAGCCATTTTGGCTACATGTATACCAAAACTGTGCGCACTACCTCCAGGCACTAGCTTTCGTAAAAAAAGTACTTTATCGTCTAATTCTTTAAAGGACACGTTATAGTTTTTTATCCTCTCATAGCGCTCGGACATGTCGTTCAATTCGTGGTAGTGGGTAGCAAATAATGTTTTTGGCCTTGCCGAATGCTGATGCAAAAAGACGCTTATGGCCCAAGCAATAGAAATACCGTCATAGGTACTAGTTCCACGGCCGATTTCATCCAATAAAATCAAACTGTTTTCTGTAATATTATTCAATATGGCCGATGTTTCATTCATCTCCACCATAAAAGTAGATTCGCCCATAGAAATATTATCGCTGGCGCCCACTCGGGTAAAAATCTTATCCACCAGCCCAATTTCAGCTGCTGTTGCGGGAACAAAAGATCCCATTTGAGCCAAGAGTACAATAAGCGCCGTTTGACGTAAAATAGCGGATTTACCTGACATATTTGGCCCTGTTATCATAATGAATTGCTGAGAATCGGGGTTGAGGTACACATCATTGGGAATATAGGCTTCTCCCGAGGGCAATTGCTTTTCAATCACTGGATGTCGACCTTGAGAAATGGACAAAACTCTGCCGCTGTTAATGGCAGGTCTGCAATAAGCCTGAGTTTTTGCTAAAAGAGAAAAACCATTGAGTACATCCAATTGTGCGACAGCCTGAGCAGTTTTCTGAATCGCAGGAATAAATGGGATTGTCGATTGTACCAAATCGGTAAATAATTCCATTTCCAACTGGGCAATACTGTCTTGGGCGGACAGTATTTTAGACTCGTAGGTTTTCAACTCCTCGGTGATATAACGTTCCGCATTGACCAAAGTTTGTTTCCTAATCCAATCCTCTGGCACTTTATCTTTATGCGTATTTCTGACTTCGATATAATAGCCGAAAACATTATTTGACGCTATTTTTAACGAAGGAATGTTGGTTCGTTCAGACTCACGTGCCAACATGGCATCCAAATAGGTTTTGCCATCGGTAGCCAAAGCTCGCAGCTCCTTCAACTCTTGCGAAGCGTCGGAGGATACTGCGCCACCCTTAAGGATGTTGACCGGAGCTTGTTCGTTGAGAGTGAGTTTTATTTTATCTGAAAGATCCAAGCAGGGATCCAATTGTTGGCCTAAATTGGAAACGGCCTCAATAGCCACAGCATTGAGCAAAGATTTTAGGGGCTGAATGACACCCAGAGCGTTCTTTAACTGAACCATTTCACGCGGATTTATTTTTCCTGTAGCAACCTTTGAGATCAAACGCTCCAAATCACCGACCTGTCCGATATAGGATTTAAGCTTATGTTGAATATCTTCATTTTGATAGAAAAAATCTACAGCATCGTGACGGCGTGTAATGGCCTTAATACTTTTTAACGGCAGGGCTAGCCAACGTTTAAGCAATCTAGCACCCATGGGAGATACCGTATGGTCAATAATATCTAATAGGGTGGTTGCTTGGGCATGTGGAGATTGATATAATTCCAAATTGCGAATAGTGAATCGATCCATCCAGACATAATCGTCATTTTGAATGCGATTCAGTCGACTAATATGCTTCAATTGATGGTGCTGGGTTTCCGACAAATAGTGCAAAATGGCAGCCGCTGTCCGCTTACCCATAGGTAAATCTTCCACGCCAAAGCCTTTTAGGGATTTGGTTTGAAAATGTTGATTTAATTTTTCATTTGAATAGTCGGTTTGAAACACCCAATCTTCGAGAATGAAAGTATTGTATCCGTTGCCAAATGAGTCTAAAAAAGCTGAGCGTTGTGGCTTGGCTATAAGTATTTCCGAAGGCGAAAAATTCTGTAACAACTTGTCAATATATACTGTCGTCCCTTCTGAAACTAAAAATTCTCCGGTAGACACATCTAAAAAAGCAATGCCAAACTCTGCTTTAAGCTGATAGACTGCAGCCAAAAAATTGTTGGACTTGGACTGCAATACCTCATCATTGAGAGACACCCCTGGCGTAACCAGTTCGGTCACACCCCGTTTGACAATTGATTTGGTTTGCTTAGGGTCTTCCAATTGGTCACAAATAGCCACCCTCAATCCCGATCTTACTAATTTTGGCAGATAGGTATTCAACGAATGATGTGGAAATCCTGCCAATTCTGTTTCAGAGGAGCTGCCTGCACCACGTTTGGTTAAAACAATGTCGAGGATTTGAGAAGCCCGAACAGCATCGGCGCCAAAGGTTTCGTAAAAATCTCCAACACGGAACAAGAGTAAAGCATCGGGGTGCTTGGCCTTGATGGCGTTGTACTGTTTCATTAAGGGCGTTTCCTTCGACATGCTTGGACTGAAAAAATCGATTGGTATGAAAAGACTAATTTTGTAACACCAACGACGGTAAATGTAACGATATTTTGATTTTTATCCGAAACGAATGCGATAGGAATTCCCATTATGAGAAAAACAGCCAACCAAGACTTAATCAGACTGGAACCTGAGGCCTTTAAGGCGGCCGATAAAACGAGACTTCGAATCATTCTTGATGACGTGAGAAGCCTTAATAATATTGGTAGTATATTTAGAACTTCGGATGCATTTTTAGTTGAAAAAATATACCTCTGTGGCATTACTGCTCAGCCGCCGCATCGCGACATTCAAAAAACAGCACTGGGCAGCACAGAGACCGTAGATTGGGAGTATCATGCCGATGTCCTGCCCTTAGTCAAAAAATTACAAGAGCAAAATATTGTAGTCCTTGGCATTGAACAAGTGGAAGGCGCCATTTGGCTTCATGATTTTGCTCCCTCACCGGCATTGACTTATACAGTCATCTTTGGCAACGAAGTTAAAGGTGTTGCCCAAGAGGTGATCGACCAATGTGATGGGGTGATTGAAATTCCACAGTTTGGAAGTAAACATTCTTTAAATGTTGCCGTCAGTGCTGGTGTTGTTATTTGGGAGTTGTTCAACAAACTGAAATCCTAGAGGCCTTTAATTTCTTTGAGAATTTTCAAATAATCTTGTCGATTGTTTACGAAATCGACACCCGTCAAATCGATAATTTTTACCGGAAAGCTTTGTTGTGTTCTCAAATAGTCGAGATAGCTGTCGTTAATGCGCTGTAAATAATCTGCTTGAATTGTGGCTTCATAGGCTCTCCCCCGATTTTCAATATTGCGCTGGAGTTGGTCAATACTCTGATGTAAGTACACATATAAATCGGGCTTAGGAGTGTCTTTGTAGAGTATGTCAAACAGTTTTCTGTAAAGAGCAAACTCATCTTCCGACAAGGTTACTTTAGAAAAAATGAGGGATTTAAAAACGAAATAATCGCTCACTACAAACCGAGAAAATAAATCCAGTTGAGAGAGATCGTCGTTAATCTGTTGGTAACGCTCAGCCAAAAAAGACATTTCGAGAGAGAACGCATAGCGCTTTGGGTCCTTGTAAAACCGGGGTAGAAAAGGGTTTTCAGAAAATCGTTCTAAAACTAAATGGGCATTAAATTCAGTAGAAATCAGTTGAGCCAAACTTGTTTTTCCTGCGCCAATATTACCTTCTATGGCTAAATATTGACCATCGGGCATGGCGTATTTTTCGGAGGGATTTTTGAGCCAAAGCTGCACCAATTCGAGTTTATTGGTTTCGGTCAGCTTACTTAGGAGTTCGTTGATGTCGCATTTTGTCTTTGGATGATTGAGGTCGGGAGCAATATCGGACAGTGGTCTAAGTACGAAACCTCTCAAGTGCATCTTTGGATGGGGGATGATTAAGTTTTTGTTTTTAACAATCAAATCGTCAACCAAAATAATGTCCAAATCGATGGATCGAGAACTGTATTCACTGGGGTTTCTCTTGCGTCCTTCTTGCAGTTCAAAAGACAATAATTTGTCCAAAACTTGCTGAGGTTCGAGTTTTGATCTCAAAGAAAGGCAGGCATTATAAAAAGTGGGACCCACAAATCCCTGGGCTTCACATTCATAGATTCGGGACAATTTATCAATGGTCCCCAATTCAGAAAAGCAATAATCAACCGCTGATTGGAGATGAGCATAGCGATCGCCCAAATTACTTCCAAGCGCGATATAATAGGTGTACATACTTTCCATTGGCATCAAAATAACAAAAAGAATCCGAGAAAACGATCATCAATAAGCCCCTCAGTCTGCATTTTCGTATGTTTGCATTGCTCCGCTCAAAATATATATTTATGAAGCGTAAAGATCGCCTTTTGGCACACCACCTATATCTTCTATTAGCGGGACTTTTTATCACCTCATTGGTGGTCTCGAATTTAATTTTTCAAAAGTTCTTTTATTGGTATCCTTTGAATATTAAATTCTTTGATATACCTCTTTTCGAACTTTCTGTAGGTATTCTTCCCTACCCCATCACCTTTTTAATCACCGATTTGATTTCTGAAATCTACGGTCAAAAAAATGCCAATAAGGTTGTTGTCGTTGGTATTTTTTCATCCATTTTCGCCATGGGAATTATTCTTCTGGCAGATGCTGTCCCAGCAATAGCTGGCTCACCCATAGACGACGATACCTTTAGCGCTGTATTTTCACTGTCACCAATAGCCGTTTTAGCTTCGATGTTAGCTTATTTATTGGCACAGTTTTTCGACATCAAACTCTATCATTTTTGGAAACGACTCACTCAAGGAAAACACCTTTGGCTGAGAAATAACTTTTCTACTTTCTTGTCACAAATCGTCGATACCACTGCCGTACTAGTCCTTCTTTGTTCGTTTGGTGTTTTGCGTTGGGAGTTGTTTTTTGGACTATTAGTTTCGGGCGTTGTTTTTAAAATCCTAATTGCTCTGGTCGATACACCTTTTTTATACTTCTTTGTTTTTTTATTTAAAAGACGCTTTGAGCTTAAAGTCGGCGAGGAAATTGATTTTATCGAGCCAGAGTGCAAGTGAAGTTTTAGATTAATATCTTACGCTATACTATCTGAATTTTCACCACAAGGCCCTCATTGCCCCTGATGTTAAAAACCGTTTGATCCTCAAAAATTAAATATTGTCCCTTGATTCCAGTGAGTTGCCCTTGAAATGAAATCAGTTTGTCCAAATTCAAACTTGAAACTTTTTCAGGATAGTTTAGGACTGGAAAGTTTAGGGTTGTTGGTGTTTTAATATTGTGTAAAATATAGGGTTTCACATCCTTTGGTATCCATTCTAAACAGCGCTCCTTTTCAGCCTCCAAATTTAGATCGGGCCCACTATTCTGAAGCATGAGTCTCCAATTGGTTTTATCGTTATAGTGTTCTTTGAGCGCCACTTCCGTAACTCCCGCCAGATAGCGGTTTGGAGTTTCCACAATAGGGATAGCCAAATGGGCCCCTTGGTCAATCCAACGGGTTGGGATTTGACTCGATCTGGTCACGCCAACCTTGAGTCCACTAGAAACAGCAAGATAAACAAGGTGAGGTTGCAATTGAATTCGTTTTTCATATTCCAAATCTCTATCTTGAATTCCAAGATGAGCTTGACTGAGCTCAGGCCTCATGATCCATTCTCCAGCAGAGGGTATTTCAAAAAAACACTTCTTACAAAAACCTTGTCTGAAAATAGGAGCCTCTTGCTTACAATTCAGACATTGACTTCCAATCTTTTCTAATGAGATTGTTTTGCCAATAAGTTGATTCATTAAAATTACGTCCGATTCTAAGTCTAAATAATACTGTATGGGAGAACCCCATTCAGTTTTCATTTTTACCAAAACACCTTCAAACATACCGGAATATTTTTGTTAAATTCGTCACAAGTAAATATAAACAATTATGTCGATTCCATTTGTCAATTCCATAGCTTCATGGGTTTTTAAAATGCGAATTCAACAGATTGAATTATTCTTAAAATATCCTCACGAAGTTCAAAATGAACTTTTAATAGGTTTGACCCAAAAAGCTAAACACACTGAATTTGGCCAATTGCATGGCTTCAAAGGGATGAGCTCCTATTCAAGATTCTCGGACAATGTGCCAATATCGACTTATGAAGACTATGCGCCCATGGTTGAGCGCGCGCGAACTGGAGAACTTAACGTATTTTGGCCCAATCCCATTAAGTGGTTTGCAAAATCGAGCGGCACTACTAATGCCAAAAGCAAATTTATTCCTGTCAGTCAAGACGCTTTAGACGATTGTCACTACGCGGCTAGTAAGGACCTCATTGCGCTTTATTTGAACAATAATCCCGAATCTAAATTATTCGATGGTCAGAGCTTAAGATTGGGTGGGAGCAAAGAATTGTATGAGGAAAACGGTACTGTTTTTGGGGATTTGTCTGCAATACTCATTGACAATTTACCGCTTTGGGCCGAGTTTAAAAGCACCCCCAGCTCCCGAGTATCTTTGATGAGTGATTGGACTGTCAAATTACAAGCTATAGTCGATGAAACTTTGAACGACAATGTGACCAGTTTGGCTGGTGTGCCTTCATGGATGTTAGTCATGCTTAACCATGTGTTACAAACTTCAGGGAAAGGCAATCTTTTTGAGGTTTGGCCAAACTTAGAGGTTTACTTCCACGGCGGAGTTAGCTTCCAACCATATCAGGAACAATATCAAAAGTTGTTGCCAAATTCTAAATTCAAATATTACGAAATATACAATGCTTCGGAAGGCTTTTTTGCCATTCAAGATCAAAACAACTCGTCCGATCTATTGCTGATGTTGGACTACGGCATTTTTTATGAATTTATCCCCATGAAGACTTTTGGCTCAAAGTCACAAAAAATTATTACGCTTCACGAAGTGGAATTGGACCATAATTATGCTCTAGTGATAACGACTAACTCTGGGTTGTGGCGATATTTAATCGGAGACACCGTTCGATTCACCTCTCTTTCACCCTATCGCATTCGAATAACGGGCAGAACAAAGCATCATATTAATGCCTTTGGTGAAGAACTAATCATTGAAAATGCCGATGATGCTCTCAAAACATCTTGCACAGTTACTGGAGCCGAATTGGTCGATTATACCGCTGCCCCTATTTTTATGGAAGGCAAGGAAAAAGGGGCTCACGAATGGATCATTGAGTTTAAAACTCCCCCCAAAAACATGGATGATTTTACAATTCTTTTTGATCAATCCTTAAAATCGCTCAATTCCGATTACGAAGCCAAACGCGCTAACAACATGACACTAAACCCTCCTGTTGTTCATCAAGGCAGAAGCGGTCTCTTCCAAGATTGGTTGGCATCGAAAAGCAAATTGGGCGGTCAGCACAAAGTCCCCAGACTGTCAAATTCCAGAGAGTATTTGGAAGAGCTCAAGGCCATGAATTAAGAAACCGCCTTCAGCTTGTTTAATTTTGACTTGGATAATTTTCCCTCAACGTAAGTTTTGGTGATGTTTAGTTTATCCTCCTTACTACTTGGAAGTTCGAACATGGCATCATTGAGAATTTCCTCACAAAGAGCGCGCAATCCTCGAGCTCCAAGCTTGTAGTCAATGGCTTTTTCGACAATAAGATCCAACGCACCATCTGTAAAGCTAAGATCAATTTCATCCATTTGAAATAACTTCGCGTATTGTTTAACTAAGGCGTTTTTGGGATCGGTTAGAATTGACCTCAAAGTCTTAGCATCTAACGGATTCATATAAGTCAAAACGGGGAGTCGACCAATGATTTCAGGGATTAAGCCAAAATCTTTCAAGTCTCTGGCAGTAATATATTGCAGCAAATTATCGGCGTCAATTTCGTCAACTTCTTGAGCGGCTTTATAACCAATAGCACTCATATTCAATCGCTTGGAAATGGATCGCTCGATACCATCAAATGCACCACCTGCTAAAAACAAAATATTTTCCGTGTTGACCTCAATGAACTTTTGATCTGGATGTTTGCGTCCTCCTTTTGGAGGGACATTGACCTTGGTCCCCTCCAGCAATTTCAATAAAGCCTGCTGCACCCCTTCTCCTGACACATCTCTTGTTATGGAAGGATTGTCACTTTTACGGGCAATTTTGTCAATTTCGTCTATAAAAACAATACCTCTTTCAGCACGAGCCACATCATAGTCGGCTACCTGAAGCAGTCTTGACAAAATACTTTCTACATCTTCTCCGACATAACCAGCCTCGGTCAAAACAGTCGCATCAACGATGGCCAAGGGTACATTGAGCATGCGAGCAATGGTTTTAGCTAAGAGCGTCTTCCCTGTTCCAGTTTGACCTACGATTATTATATTGCTCTTTTGAATTTCAATATCATCATCGCTAACGGGTTGTAATAATCGTTTGTAGTGATTGTAAACGGCAACAGCCATAACACGCTTTGCTCGTTCTTGACCGATGACATAAGTATCCAAAAACGCTTTTATTTCGTTGGGCTTTCGAAGAATAAGGTCGTTTGATAGGGACAACTCTCCTTTGGCTCCAGCTTCCTCGATCACTATACCGTTGGCCTGCTGAATACAGCGGTCGCAAATGTGAGCATCTAATCCTGCTATAAGGATATTTGTTTCGGGCTTTTTACGTCCACAAAAAGAACATTCTAAATCTTGCTTTGCCATAATTAAATACCTTCTTAGCTCCGCGTGAGGATTTCATCAATCATCCCGTATTTCAAAGCTTTGTCTGATTTCATCCAATAATCACGATCACTGTCTTCATAAACCTTCTCGTAGGTCTGGCCAGTATGATTACTTATAATTTGATACAGTTCTTCTTTTAAAGCGAGGATTTCACGGGTGGTAATCTCTATATCACTCGCTTGCCCTTGAGCTCCTCCAAGAGGCTGATGAATCATGACTCTTGAGTGTGTTAATCCACTTCTTTTTCCCTTGGCACCAGCGCATAACAATACTGCTCCCATAGAGGCCGCCATTCCAGTGCAAATGGTCGCAACATCTGGTTTGATAAGTTGCATGGTATCGTAAATCCCTAAACCAGCATAAACGCCGCCGCCTGGAGAATTGATATAAATTTGAATATCTTTTGATGAATCGGTACTCTCCAAAAACAACAACTGAGCTTGAATGATATTGGCGACCTGATCATTAATAGCAGTTCCCAAAAAAATAATGCGATCCATCATCAATCTCGAAAAGACATCAAAAATGGCAATATTCATTTGTCGCTCTTCAATAATGTTTGGTGTCAAACCTACTGGAAACATACTACTTACAATCTTATCATAGTATGTGCTGCTGACACCCTGATCTTGGATGGCAAATTTCTTAAATTCATTTCCGTAATTCATGTTTTTGGTGCTTTAGATCCGTGAAATTGTTTAGAAAGATAATATTTTTTGTGAATTTTATTTAACTCATCTCCTTAATAAATTTATCATAGGAAAGGGTCTTCTGCTTTAAATTGGCTTCTTTTTTGAAGAGATTTAGCATTTTATTGCTCAAAACCTCATCGGCAATCCTTTTTACCTCATCCTTATTGCCTAAAACACGTGCCGAAATATCTGTTAATTCCTTATCTGTAGGATTGTTCTGGCCGAATTGCGCCATCTGCATTCTGATTCTATCCTTGGCGTAATTTTGAATTTCTTCAAACTTCACCTGAAGATCATATTTTTCAATCAATTTACCCTCTATCAATTGATATCTAATACCTTTTTCCGATTTCTCGTATTCTACTTTCGCTTCTTGTGCAGTGAGCGGATTTTCACCACTTTGTTGCATCCATTTTTTCAAAAAGTCTGACGGTAGTTTAAACTTAGTATGACTTAACAAAGACTCAATAACGTCATTCAACAACTTTTGATCAGATTGCTGGGCAAATTGTTTTTCAGCATCGGTTTTAATTCGCTCTTTTAACTCAGTTTCAGTAGTGATTACTCCTGGTCCAAACAATTTATCGAAAAGCTCCTGATCCAATACTGCTTTTTCTCGATTTTGCAATGCTGTAATGGTTGCTGTTATCTCTATATCCAATCCTTTGACCTCTTCAGGCGCCAAATTTAATGCGGCCTGTAAGTCCTGATCATTTTGAAAAAGCCCTTTAGTGTTGAAATTCAAAATATCTCCCGCCTTGGCAGTGCTAAATTTTTGTTGATTAGATTTACCTTTGACTTGATCGATCAAAATAATACTACTTCCTTTTCTGTCACCTGTTGGATCTAAAAAGTCCACCTTGATTTCAGTAGTTTTATCAACCTTTTCTGCTGTTACCAGCTTGCCGTATTGTTTCTGGATAGAGTCTAACTGTCGGTTAATAACAGCATCATCGGCAATGATTTGATATTGAGTAACCGATTTCTTGCCCAAATTCACTTCAAAATCCGGAGCTAAACCCAGCTCAAATTGGAATGAAAAATTATCCTGATCCCAGTCTAAATTATTTTGAGGTAAGGGTAAAGGGTTGCCAAGAACATCCAATTTTTCATCGGTCATATATTTTCCCAAACTATCCTGCAACAATTTGTTCATGGTATCCATTAAAACAGATTGCTGGTATTGCTGACGAATGAAAGCCATAGGAACATGTCCAGGACGAAAGCCTTTGATTTTAGCCTTCCGACGATAGTCGCTTAAAGCGCGTTCCACTTTGTCGTGGTAATCGGACTTTTCAATGTTGATGGTTATAGTGGCGTTAAGGGCATCCTTTTGGTCTTTTGTAATTTGCATATATCAGCTATTGTGAATAAGTCTGCAAAAGTACTGCGAATTTTGGGCTACCACAAATAATCTCTACCCCCTATTTGTTTTTTAATAAAAACAACGATACCGCATCGAAAAAATCATTCGGATTTTCTGCGTGCAGCCAGTGTCCAGCGTTTTTAATCTCCTGAATAGCCGTATTTTTAAACTGTTTATGAATCCATAATTCATCATCAGATCCAATGTAATTAGACTTAGATCCCCTAAGAAACAGACTGGGGCAATTTACTGGACTATTGGCTGGCAAGGCTTCTCCTATTCTTTCAATATTGTCAGACAAGACTTTTAAGTTCATGCGCCAGCCCAATTTGGATGAATCGACCCAATGTAAGTTTTTTAACAAAAATTGCCTGGTGGTTGCTTCTGGCACGTAGGCACTCAAGGCAATATCTGCTTCTTGACGTGATGATATTTGATCAAAATCAATAGCCTTCAAACCTTTTAAAATAGTATCGTGATGGGCGGGGTAATAACGAGGAGCAATATCGGCAACAATCAATTGTTTGAGTAATTCTGGGTATTTCAGTGAAAAAGTCATCGCCACTTTCCCTCCCATGGAATGACCTAAAATACTAATTTCCTGTAATTTGTGGTAGACACAATAGTCATTAATGTCATCTGCTAAGACGTCATAGTTGAACAAACTATCGTGAAAGCTCTTGCCGTGATTTCTTTGATCCAGAATATGAACCTGATAGCCTAAGAAGGCAAATCTTTTACCCAGCGTTTTCCAATTGTCACCACTACCCAAAAACCCATGAAGGATGATTAATGGCCAGCCAGAATCTCCAAGAACATTGGCGTGCAGTAGTTTCATCTATTGGAGCTTTTCTAGATAGGAAGCAATAACATTTTCTATCCCGTGATAAATACTTTCTGAGATCAAAGCGTGTCCTATGGATACCTCGAGTAAATGGGGTAGTTGGGCTTTAAAAAAGGCTATATTTTCTAGAGAAAGGTCGTGTCCGGCATTCACTCCAAGGCCAAGTTGGCTTGCCAATTCGGCGCAAATTTTAAATGGAGCTATAGCTTGGTTTCTATCTATAATATATTGTTTGGCATAAGATTCCGTGTATAATTCAATACGATCGACCCCCGTATTTTTTGCGCCTTCAATTTGTTTTTCTAAGGGATCGACAAAAATAGATGTTCTAATGCCATGTAGTCTGAACTCTTGGGTCATTTCAGTCAAAAAGACACGGTTCTTAATAGTATCCCAACCAGCGTTAGAAGTGATAGCATCGGGAGCGTCCGGCACTAAAGTTACCTGTGTTGGCTTAATACGGGTTACTAATTGAACAAAATCATCAACTGGATTGCCTTCAATATTATACTCGGTGTGAACTACATCTTTCAAATCAATGGCATCTTGATACCGAATATGGCGCTGATCTGGTCTTGGGTGCACTGTAATTCCTTGTGCACCATAATTTTGAGCGTCGATAGCAAACTGAACAACATTCGGCGAATCACCTCCTCGAGCATTTCTCAAAGTGGCAATCTTGTTTATATTTACACTAAGCTTTGTCATTTTTCAAATTCAGATTCAAAATTACAAAGAAGTTTCCCTCTCAGCATATCATTTTTCAGTAATTTGCAGGCATGCAGCTCGAACAGTTTATGTTAAATGACATTGCTCCCTTGTCCATCAATGCTTTGGTTAAGGACGCCCAATTGCTATTTAGTCAATTAACGACCTCACACGTTATCATTGAAGATCAGGGTAATTTTATTGGACTTTTATCAGAAACTGACGCGCTTTGTTTCGAGGCTGATCAACCTATAACAAACTACGCCTATGCTATTGAGCGTATTTTTGTTTTGGAATCCACACTTTGGCTGGATACTTTGGAGGCATTTTCAAAAAATAAAACCAACCTGATGCCAGTACTCAACAAACAAGGAGCCTATCTTGGCTATTACGAATTGAATGACGTCATAGGTTTGTTTAGTTCAACTCCATTCTTCTCTGAATCGGGCCATCTTTTGGTTATAGAAAAGGTATATGTTGATTTTAGTTTTTCGGAAATTACACAAATTGTAGAAAGCAATGGGGGTGAAGTTTTGGGGCTTTTTAGGTCAAAACTTGAAGATGGGTTAATACAATTGGTTTTAAAAATTGGAATTAGGGAACTGAATGCCGTTCTTCAAGGGTTAAGGCAATACGACTACACCGTAAGATCCGTGCATCAGGAGGACGATCATGTTAAGGTGCTGCAAGAGAGAGCCGCCTACCTTGATAGATACTTAAAAATTTAAATATGAAAATCGCTCTATTTGGAAGTCGTTTTCACAGTGAAGACAGCCCGATTCTCAATAATTTAATCGCTAAGCTTCAAGCAGGTCAAGTGGATATTTGTTTCGAATCTCATTTTTTTGAGCTGCTTCAACCTTTTACAGAAATCACTTGGCCAAAGGACATACAAACATGGGAAACATTGGATCAATCCTTCGATTTGATGATCACAATTGGAGGAGACGGAACCCTTCTTAGAGCCATCAAATACTTGAATGAGTTGGATGTGCCAGTAGTTGGTATTAATACTGGTCGTCTGGGTTTTTTGGCTACTATTCCTAAAAATCTTTTAGATCAATCCGTCGATGATATTTTAGCCCAACGCTTTCTAATTTCGGAACGTTGCGTGCTTGAAATATCTTCAAGTAATCCTATAACAGGTCTTTCGCAAAAAGAGATTGCACTCAATGAAATCACTGTTAGCCGTAAGGATACCACTGCAATGATAAAAGTTGAAACCATTCTAGACAATGAGTATTTGACATCTTATTGGGCCGACGGATTGATTATTGCTACACCTACTGGATCTACTGGATACTCTCTCAGTTGCGGAGGTCCAATTGTTATGCCTCAAAGCAACAATTTAATTTTGACCCCTATTGCCCCCCATAATCTCAGCGCCCGACCATTAGTAATTCCCGATCATTTGGAGGTAACACTTCGCGTTTCGAGCAGAACAAAGCAGTATTTAGTTTCACTCGACTCAACGGTCGTTAGTGTGGAAACCGAAACTGTTTTGAAAATAAAAAAATCTTCTCGATGCGTTAAAATGATAGAACTGCCATATGAGGGCTTCCTACCAACATTAAGGAAGAAGTTATTATGGGGCGAAGACAAGAGAAACTAGGCAATAATTATGCTTCTTGTCTGTTTAAACTCTAATAATCCCTGATTTTTTTTATTGTTTATATTTACAGCTTTTTATCTATGAAATATTCCATTCTTATTTTTCTTTTAGCGCTGATTGTACCAAATTTGAGCCATGGTCAACTCATTGAGGTTGGTGGTGCGTTTGGAGGTAGTAATTTTATTGGAGATGTAGGCTCCACTACATTTATTAGTCCAAATAGTTTGGCCTTATCTGGTTTAATTAAATGGAATAGAAGTCGACGTCATGCCTACCGAGCAACGGTCACCTACACTGAGTTAGAAGGAATTGACAGCAAGTCTTCAGATCCAAGACGGGTAGAGCGCAATTATCAGTTTTCTAAGCAAACAGTAGAAATTTCTGCTGGAATGGAGTTTAGTTTTTTCGATTTCAATACTTTTGCGGGAGGAGGAGAATCCACTCCCTATTTGGCAACAGGGATTTCTGCCTTACATCATAGCAACTTTTATTTTAACAATGGAAATATCATTCCAGAAAATACTAAAAGTTGGGCTTTTGGCATCCCCATCATTATTGGATATAAAACTACTTTGACGCAACGATTGATTTTAGGAGCAGAAATCGGAACCAGGTATAGCTTTTCTGACGAAATTGACGGAAGTTTGCCTGACAGCGAAGTGCTTCACGACGATTTTAGTTTTGGGAATTTAAATAACAACGATTGGTATACCTTTACCCAAATAACTTTGACCTATACATTTGGTCGCAAACCGTGTTTTTGTGAGTATTGATCAACAACTAGCCCATATTAAGGAAGGTAATAAGTTGCCTAAACATCTAGCAATAATCATGGATGGTAATGGGCGGTGGGCCAAACAACAAGGACAACACCGGGTTTTTGGACATGAAAGCGGCGCTGAGTCGGTAAAGAAAATAGTTGAAGGCTGTTTAGAATTGAACATCCCCTACTTAACCCTTTATACCTTTTCAACAGAAAATTGGAATCGACCGATCCAAGAAGTTGAAATGTTAATGAGTTTACTAATCAGCTCATTGAACAATGAATTAGAGGAACTTCAAAAAAATAAAATCCGAATCAATAGTATAGGCAGTACACTCAACCTGCCATCAGATGTCATTGAAACACTAGAAAAAGTATCGCAGTCCACCAAAAATAACTGCAATATTACGGTAACGTTGGCCTTAAACTACGGATCCAAAGAGGAGTTAACAGGTGTGCTTCAACAACTTGCTGTCAAAGTTAAAAATAACATAATTTCGGCCGAAAATATTGACGAATCGACAATTAATAAGCATCTTTACACGCAGAATTTGCCTGAGGTAGATTTACTCATTCGCACTGGTGGCGAGAAGCGGTTGAGTAACTTCTTATTATGGCAATTGGCCTATGCCGAATTATATTTTACGGACATTTTATGGCCAGATTTTACAAAAAAAGAATTGTTCGAAGCAATCATCGACTACCAAAACAGGGAACGACGCTTTGGCAAAACAAGTGAACAGATCTATGAGTAATAAATTTTTGACCCTGTCATGGCGTAACCTACTGGTTTTTTGTGCCATGACCTCTAGCTATGCGCTCTTAGCACAAGAGCTCAATCAGGATGGAACAACCTATACCTTAGGCGATATTGCTGTAACAGGAAATACATCTTTCAGTTCTCAAACCATCGTTGCCTATTCGGGGTTGAGAAAAGGAGAAAGCCTAAAAATTCCCGGAGAAAAAATCAGCAATAGTATCAAAAAGCTTTGGAGTTCCAACCTCTTCAGCAGTATTGATATTTATGTAAATGACATTAGAAATGACTCCGTATTTCTTGAAATTGAGTTAGCCGACTTACCTGAATTGAATGAAATTAGCTTTAGTGGTGTGAAGAGAGGCAAGCAGGAGGATTTAAAAACAGAGTTCAAACTTGAATCTGGCACCAAGGTTACTGAGAATTTGATTACAACAACCAAAAATGCCTTGATCAAGAAGTATCAAGAAAAAGGATATTACAATGCCTCTGTCAATATCCGCACTGAAGAAGTGGTTGATTCTATTCAGAAAAAACGTGTCAATATGTTTATTGACATCGATCCAAAAAACAAAGTAAAGGTTGCGTCCATAGCACTCAACGGCGTTGAAAAGTTTGGTTCTAAAAAGCTAAGGAAGGCTATGAAGAATACCAAGCAGCGATCTCTTGTTAATATTTTGAAGAGATCGAAATTTATAGAAGAAGATTTTGAAGAGGACTTAGGGAGTCTGGTCGATTTCTACAAGGAGAAAGGATATCGAGATGCCAGAGTTGTGTCAACTGATGTGAATATAAACGATGAGGGATCTTTAGAGATAGCCCTAGAATTGGAAGAAGGTGACAAGTACAAATTCGGTAAAATTGAGTTTTTAGGAAATACGGTTTATACAGATCAGCAGCTGAGCAGAATCCTTCGAATCCGGGAAGGAGACACCTATAATGGTGTTGAATTAGAGAATAGAATCAGTGATAGTTCAAATCCCGATTCTGATGATCTTACCAATCTCTATCAAAATAACGGTTATCTTTTTTCCTCAATTAACCCAGTAGAGGTGAGTGTTGAAAACAATATTATTGATTTAGAAATAAGAATCATAGAAGAAAAACCCGCTTACTTCAATAAGGTATCAGTAGTGGGCAATGAAGTCACTAACGATCCCGTGGTATATCGCGAATTGAGGACGCGTCCAGGGCAATTATACAGCAAAGCAAATGTTGTCCGAACCGTCAGGGAACTTGGGCAATTGGGATATTTCGATGCCCAACAAATCACTCCAGACTTTAAGAACTTGGATCCCAACGAAGGCACCTTAGACATGGAATATAAGGTAGTCAAAGCAGGATCCAGTCAAATTGAGTTGCAAGGCGGATATGGTGGCGGTGGATTTATTGGTACACTGGGACTTTCTTTTAGCAATTTTGCCATTAAAGATTTATTTAATAAAAAGGCCTACAATCCTGTGCCAATGGGAGATGGGCAAACATTGGCGCTACGTCTTCAGGCCAGTAGATTCTTCGAGACTTATAGTTTTTCGTTTTCTGACCCTTGGTTTGGAGGGAAAAAGCCTGTGAATTTTTCGGCTTCAATTTCCCACACCAAGCAGTATTTATACAATCCTTACACCCGATCAGCTGATAAGGACCGCCGATTCTACATTACTGGTTTGACGTTCGGATTGGCCAAAAAATTACAAAATCCAGATGATTATTTTATTTTATCACATGCCATTGGATACCAGCACTATGATTTAAAAAATTACAATACGGGACTCTTTACTTTTGGTGACGGCACGTCGAATAACTTTTCGTATACCGTCGCCTTAAGCCGAAACAACACCTATGTTGATCCCATTTACCCCACAGGCGGATCCAACTTTGTGTTGTCTGCTAAATTATCGCCGCCATACTCCTTGTTTAACAAAGTTGATTACGAGGCCTTATTGGAAGAGAGAAATGACATTAGTGATGAAATTCAAACCTCAGGAGGTAACAGCCTGGCTACCGCTCGTATCGCTGAAATTGATCAAGAACGATTTAAGTGGTTAGAATTTTATAAGGTCAAATTTAAAGTGGACTGGTACGCATCCTTGGTAAATAAGTTAGTTTTAAAACCCAGTGTAGAATTTGGCTTTTTGGGAGCGTATAATAATGCACGGGGGGTTATCCCATTTGAAAGATTTTTTGTTGGAGGTGATGGTTTAGGTAATTTTAGCATGGATGGGCGAGAAATGATTCAACTGCGAGGCTACCCCAACCAATCCTTGTCCTCTCAAGATGGCGGAAGCATTTTCAATAAATTTTCGTTAGAGCTGAGATATCCGATCACATTGGGACAACAGGCTAAGATTTTTGGATTGTTATTTACTGAAGGCGCCTCATCGGTAGACAATTTTAGAGACTACAACCCCTTTACCATCAAAAGGTCTGCAGGTGTTGGATTAAGATTATTTATGCCTGCCTTTGGACTGTTAGGGATAGATTTTGGTCACGGTTTCGACCCCTTACCTGGCGAAACAGTTAAAAGTGGCTGGCAAACTCATTTTATTATTGGTCAGCAATTTTAATTATGGCACGGCTTTTTCATAACAGCAGAAAACAAGAACCATTGAATATTGTTTAAATTTGTGCACTAGCAGACAATCTAAGAGTAAGATTCTCGTTGGAAGAATGATGATAACAAACAATCATATGAGCCCAATATCTATCAGAAAATGCGTTCAGCATTTCTGTATGCTGCTATTATTACCATTTTTTATCTCTTCGCAAGCCCAAAGAGGGGCTAAAATTGGTTTCGTCGATACCGAGTTTATACTTGAGAATGTCCCAGAATATCAAGAGGCCATGACGCAACTTGACGAAAAGGTCAAGGCGTGGCGGACAGAAATTGAGCAACGATTTGCAGACATTGAAAGTCGGCAAAATTTGCTCAACAACGAGCGCGTTTTATTGACAGAGCGTTTAATCGAAGAGCGACAAGCGGATATAGACGCTGATCGTAATGAATTGATTGCGTTTCAACAAAAGCGATTCGGACCAAAGGGTGATTATCTGCTCCAGAAGCAATTGCTCATGCGACCCATTCAAGATCAAATTTTTAATGCAGTTCAAGATATTGTCTCTAGTAGAAAATACGATTTTGTGTTTGACAAATCAGCAGATGTCGTTATGCTATATGCTAATGACCAATACGATTTAAGCGAGGTCGTGTTGAGAACAATCACAAGAACCTCGGAGCGCAAACAGATTGGAGATCGAAAAGATAAAAAAGATCTTGAGGACGAGCAATTCATAGAGGAAGAAGAAGCCCAGCAGCAAGAGGTTGAGGAGTCAAGTACTCCTTCTTCTGACTTGGATGACAGAAAAAAAGCGATTGAAGAAGAACGCGCAGCGCGAGCCAAGGCAGCGGCAGACAAACGACTTAAGGTCCAACAAGAACGCGATGAACGAAAAAAAGCTTACGAAGAAAAACGACGTAAATTATTAGAAAAACGAGAGGCCGATAAAAAAGCCCGAGAAGAAGCCAAAAAGAAAAAAGACAACTAACACAATTTAAAACAATCAATATTATGAAAATCAGTAAGTTAATTTTACCTGTAATGGCAATAGCTCTTATGAGTAGTCTGCCTAGTTTTGCGCAAAAGACTATTGCTCACATCAACACTCAAGAGTTGATTGAAGCGATGCCAGAAATGCAGAGTGCAAGAGCCGAAATTGAAAAATTGGCCAAATCTTATGAAAACGATATCCAAACTATGGCTACAGAACTTCAAAACAAGGTGAAGCAGTACGATAGTGAGGCGCAATCTAAAACTGAAGAAGAAAATAGAAAACGCATTGAGGAAGTGCAAGGCATGGAACAAAGCATTCGTCAATTTCAGGGTCAAGCACAACAAGATATCGCTCAAAAAGAGAACGAATTGTTGGAGCCTATCTTGAAAAAAGCCAAGGATGCTGTTGTAAAAGTGGCTAAAGCACTAGGCTACACCTATGTTTTAGATACCACACCTGGATCTGGTGTTATTCTTGCCGATGGCAAAGATTTGATGACAGATGTCAAAAAAGAATTGGGCTTCTAATTGCTTTAAATCTTTATGAATATCTTTAAGCCACCATTTAGGTGGCTTTTTTATGACTACAAATCAACCCATAGGAATTTTTGACTCAGGCGTCGGTGGCTTATCCGTTTGGCAAACCTTACGCGAATATCTGCCTAACGAAAATTATATCTATTTCGCAGATAGCAAACACGCCCCATATGGGACCAAGTCGAAAGAACAGATTATTGAACTGAGTGAAGCCAACACCAAGTTTTTAATTCAACAGCAATGCAAAATGATAGTGGTCGCGTGCAATACAGCCACTACCAATGCCATTGCATCCTTGAGGTTTAAATTCGATCTCCCTTTCATTGGCATTGAGCCTGCCATAAAGCCTGCTGCCGCTCATTCCAAAACAATCGGGGTATTGGCAACCAAAGGCACCTTGAGTAGTGATCTTTTTTTAGATCATCCTATGAAAGAAAACGACGACATTACAATTGTTGAGCAGGTTGGTCAGGGATTGGTAGAAATGATCGAAAAAGGAGAAATCAAAACTCCAAAAATGAAAAAGCAATTAACACATTTATTGCAACCTATGTTGGAAAAGAAAATAGACGCCTTAGTTTTAGGTTGTACCCATTACAACTTTTTGCGTGAGGTATTAGCTGAACTGCTTCCCAGTCATATCGAATTATGGGACGCCAGAGCGGCCATTGCAAAAAGAACCGCTTTTGTATTGGACCAGAATGGATTGAGAAACGACTCGAGTGATGCTGGCGTTACTAGAGTTCTTACCAACAATAGCCGTACGGCCATACAGGATTTTATAGGGGCAGCCGTTACCGTAGAATTAATAGATAAGGTCTAATTGATACTCGGACAATTACATTCAAATTTCTCTTTACGGCATCCGAAATTAAATCCAAGAGTGATTTGGTGAAATCCACCATCTTGAAATACGACTGAGTTCGATTGGTATGAATAGGTATAAGCAAACATAAAATTATTGACTTCTACTCCAATGAAAGGTGTGAAGTATTGGAGTTTTTGACTTTGAATTCCTGAGCCATCAGTATATTGTGCCCCATCCAAGCTTCGTCGATAAGACATTCCTGCCCATAAATTCCCAAACTCCATGTCCCGATATACTTTCATATTAGCATCGAAGAAAGTTTCTTTTGTAGCATCCCTTCTAGCAATCAAAAATGATGGTTCGTAACTCCAATCAGAATTGATTGAGCCAAAAACATAACCCACAGAAGCCAAATAGGTTCTTAAGTTATCATAACTCAGTCCTTGCTCATTAAAATTGACCCCATCATTCTTAAGGATATTTTTAGCTGCCACATGTGCATAAAAATCATAGAGGTGATATGAGAATCCTAAATCAACATTGAAATCTGTAGCACTTTGTTCGACACCACCTATCAGAGGATCTCCACTTGGAAAACTAGTTTCGTCTAGTTTGTACTGAACCATTCCTGCACTTAATCCGAATGACAACATATTGGCATCGATCATATTTCTAGAAAACATGATATGATGCGCATAGGTAAGATATGCTCCTGTCTGAGAATGGTAACCGTTTTTGTCAGCGTATGCCATGGCTCCAATTGCAGAAGGTGTGTCACCAATACGGCCATTGTAACTGATGGTTTGCAGCTGAGGCGCATCGTCATGTCCAAACCACTGTTGACGACCTGTTAATCTGACTTTATTACAATTGGCGACTCCCGCCATTGAAGGGTAAAGCAGGTAGTAATTATCTGTTAAATAATCAGAATAAATTGGCAGCCCTTCCTGGGCTTCAGCTCGACTAGGACTAAAAGAGACAATCAAACCAACACAAATTACAAATAATGTTCTCATTAAATAATATTATCGTTTCAATGCAAAATGTGCCCTAAATTCTTTGACCACATCGGTATTAGGATCTCTGTAATTCACTGTAAACCAGTAATCACTCGATGGCATCAAAGCACCATTATATATAC
>Ga0209136_1000729_pt1 | contig 23278 bp, 11 predicted proteins | sample SaaInl0LU_22_DNA_FD_184640 | JGI IMG/M metagenome (GOLD analysis project Ga0209136, IMG submission 184640) | Marine microbial communities from expanding oxygen minimum zones in the Saanich Inlet - ESP_90LU_22_DNA (SPAdes) (version 2) | ecosystem: Environmental > Aquatic > Marine > Intertidal... | reverse complement strand
AGATTAACCAAATAATTATAATCATCAGCGTTTGGGTTGCCCGCTTCTGCTGCTGTTGCATCCGTTAAATTACTAAGTAAAGTGGTATTGGTAAAATCAATCAAACTGTAATCAAGTGGTGGATTATAAGCATCTTGAGCTAACACTACTGCGTTATTTTGATTATCTAGGGCACGAGCAAATACATTAATCGCTAAGTCATTGGTAGATACAGGAACGACTTCATAAGTGGCTGCTGTGGCTAGACCTGAACAGTAAATCCCAGCCATTAGTAATGAACTAAAAGCAAGACGTGATAATTTGAAATGTGGCTGAGTCTTTTGCTTAGACTGTGCGATAACTTCAACTTGTTTCATAAAATTCCTGTAGTAAATCTTTGTTAAGATTGTTGTAATTCTTCTAATTCATCCCAACGTGTGTAAGCAAGCTCTAGTTGTGCTTCACAGTCAGCAAATTTATCTATAATCGGTTGTGTAAACTCAAACGATTGTGCATAAAACTCACTATCATTCATCTGAGTCTGTAATGCTTCGAGCTCATTTTCGAGTCGCTCTATTTTTTGTGGTAACTCAGCCAACTCTTTATTATCTTTATATGATAACTTTTTCGTTTTCTTTGTAACAGTGTTTGTTTGTGTATTTGGCGCTGAATTGACCGTGTTAGGAGTCTGTTCTTCCGCTTTAGTTCCCGTTGATTGATTTTTATTAAGGTTTTGTGCATACCATTCGGCACTATCACTATACCCTCCAACAAACTCTGTTACGACGCCCTCTCCTTCAAACACAACACATGAAGACACAACATTATCAACAAATTCTCTATCGTGACTCACTAATATAACCGTTCCTTGATAATCAACAAGCAGTGATTCTAATAATTCTAGCGTCTCTACATCTAAGTCATTAGTTGGTTCATCGAGAATGAGTAAATTACTGGGTCTTAACATTAGCTTAGCCAGCATTAATCTATTCTTCTCACCACCAGATAAAGAACTGACTGGGGCTTGAATACGATCTGGCTCAAATAGATAATCTTGAAGATATGAAATGACATGTCGTGGACGACCATTAATCGTGACTTCTTGTTTCCCATCAGCCACACAATCTACAACCTTTTGTGTTAAATCTAAGGCATCACGGTGCTGATCAAAATAAGCTACTTCTAAGTTGACGCCTTGAATCACTTCGCCAGAATCAGGTGTGAGATCACCTAGAAGTAGTTTTATCAAGGTAGATTTACCACAACCGTTATTACCGATAAAAGCGATTTTATCACCGCGTACAATATGTAAATCTAAGTCTTTAACAATTTGTTGACCACCAATCGCATACGATAAGCCCGTCGCTTCAAATACGCGTTTACCTGATGCTTGTGATACATGTCCACTGATTTTAGCGGTACCTTGAACTTTACGTCTGGCTTGGTGTGTTTCACGCAACGCTTTTAAGGCGCGAACTCGTCCTTCATTACGCGTTCTCCGCGCCTTAATCCCCTGCCGGATCCACACTTCTTCTTGGGCAAGTTTTTTATCAAATAACGCATTCTGATTTGCTTGTACTTCTAAGTCATGCGCTTTTTTCTCTAGATACAGTTCATAATTACCAGGGTAGGATGTTAGTGTTCCTCTATCTAAATCTACAATTCGAGTAGCCAAAGAACGAATAAATGCACGGTCGTGAGAAATAAACACAATCGAGCCTTTAAACTGTTTTAGGGCTGCTTCCAACCACGCAATCATATCAATATCTAAATGGTTGGTCGGCTCATCAAGCAGTAAAATATCTGGTTGCGAGACAATCGCACGTGCTAGGGCTGCTTTTCTTCGCCAACCACCCGACAATGAAGACAACATCGCGTCAGCGTCTAAATTAAGCATCGTTAGGGTTTGATTAATGGACTGTTCAAAGCCCCATGCTTCTTTACTATCAAGCTCATTTTGTAGCGTCATTAATGTATCAAGGTTTTTTTCAGAAGGGTCATTTGTCACTAATATGGTTTGTTCATGATAGGCTTTTATTAGCTCACCAACACCTTCTAACCCCTGCGCGACGTAATCAAACAACGTAGACTCAACACTTTCCGGAGGATCTTGGGGAAGACGAGAAATGCTATAATTATTATCCACGACACGTACACCATCGTCGAGGATGATCAATCCTTCAATCACTTGTAAAAAGGTCGATTTACCACAACCATTACGACCAACAATACAGACGCGTTCATTGGGTTCCAAGATGAAATCAACACCATCTAAAATGGGGGGATGGCCAAAAATAACGGAACCATCTTTTATTTGTAACACACTCATGCGCGCAAAAACTCCTGCACTTGGGGTAATTCGAAAGGCCAATATAACGCCATATCAGTGTCTCGATTAAGAAGTACAGGGATACGGGCGCCGTAATTGTGGTATAACAACGTGGTTGATTTGACATTGATATAGCTAATTTCAATAGGGAATTGAGGTTCATTAGCCATTGCAATATCTAATAAATTACTTGCTACATCACATAGTGAACAATCTTCTCCACCAATTAACCAAATTTTTTTCTTCAATTTTGTCATGTTATTTTTCTAAAGTTAAAATCCAGCAATGGTGAATTTTAGGATTACGGATATAATCTTCAGGTATTGTAGCAGCGGTGATATCTTCTACAGCAAATCCCATATCCTGTAATGCTTCAGTATCTAATTTAAAACTGCGTAAGTTATTAGAAAAATAAATTTTGCCACCACGAGTCAAGCAACCTAATGCATCACGTATTAAACTCACATGATCACGCTGTACATCCCATGTTTTAGACATACGTTTGGAGTTTGAAAAACTGGGTGGATCAATGAATATGCGTTCATATTGTTTCGAATGATGTTTGATCCAAGATAAACAGTCGCCTTGTTGAAAATCATACCCGCCACGTAATTGGTTCAAACGGAAGTTATCCTTAGCCCAATCGAGATAAGTATTCGACATATCTACAGTGGTAACACTTGCGGCTTTCCCTAATGCAGCATGAACTGACACACTACCGGTATAAGAAAAGAGGTTCAATACGCGCATCCCTTGAACATCTTGAGCAAAACGCTGTCGAGTGATGCGGTGATCTAAGAATAGACCGGTATCTAAATAATCATGCAAATTGACATAAAACTGCGCACCATGTTCTTGTACAATAATACGTTCATGTTGAGAGTTAAATTTATCATATTGCGCCTTACCTTTTTGCTGCTCACGCACTTTCAGCACGATCTTGTCAGTTGATACACCGGTGAGCATGGGTAATTGCAACAACACATCATGTAAACGACGACGAGCTTTTTCAGCTGGAATATCCTTTGGTGGCGCATACTCTTGAACAACTAACCAGTCGGCATACCTATCAATAGCACAATTATATTCCGGTAAATCGGCATCATAAATACGGTAGCAATCTGTCACATTGGATTGAATAAACCCTTTTAAACGTTTTAGGTTTTTCTTTAGGCGATTCGCAAAATCCTGTTGCCCAGAGTGTTGTTCAACGGCAGTACAATTACTTTCATTAAGTTGATAATTCACACACTTACATTCAAGCTTACCATTCATCATGGCATATTCTTTATTGGAACGAAGGCGTAATTGTCTTAATAGCTCTCGATTAGACGTCAACATGGACACATGCCAATTCGCAAAATGCGCCTTGAGTTGCTCTCCCCATTTAACAAACATGGGTAATAATGTCGCTAACTCTCCTAAACGTTCACCATATGGGGGATTCGTGACAATAAAGTGCGTGAGCTCTCCTGTTTCAATAGCCTGCTGCGGCTGAGTATCCACAGACCATTTAAGGGCATCAGTTTGACTAAATAAAATATCACCAAACACCCCTGCTTCATCGGCATTAGCCTTCGCACTACGAACCAGTTTTCGGTCCAAATCATTTGCATAAATAGTAACATGAGTGTCAGATGCTGGAATTTGTGCTTGCAAGGCCGCATCTCTTATTTGTTGCCATTGCTGTGCACTATGATATTTCCAATGATTAAATCCCCATTGTTCACGGGCAATGGCTGGTGCAATATTTTGGGCTATTAAAGCGGCTTCAATAGCAATGGTACCTGAACCACACATAGGATCAGCAAGTACCAAAGATTGTGGTATTTCAGACGCTTGATTCTGTTTTACGCGTTCAACAAATCCACTGCGATATAACATTGCACTCGCGACATGCTCTTTTAATGGCGCATCCCCTGTAGTCTGACGATAATGGCGTTGATGTAAACTTTTACCTGATAAATCAATACAAATCGTCACTTCGTCTCGATGTAAGCGCGCATGAACCACAAATTTAGGAGCGAGTTTACTCACATTGGGACGCATTAAACCATCTTCAACAAATCTATCGACAATCGCATCTTTAATACGCAATGCGCCAAATTGTGTGTTATTGATGGATTTTGTCGTCCCGTTAAACTGAACCATAAAGTCATCTTCGTGAGAAAAATGATTAGGCCAATCAATATTATTGGCTGCCGAGTAAAGCGCTTGTTCATTGGCACATGGCGCATGGACGAGCACCCAAAGAACTCGGTTTGCTAACCGTGAGTGTAAGCAAATACGATAAGCATCGCTCAGCTCACCACTGACTTTGACCATACCTGGGGCAAGTTTGGTGCTGACACCAGGACATAGTTGTTGAATTTCGTCTTGAAGAAGTGCGTCTAATCCACGTGAAGTGGTGACTAAAATTTGGTGCATTAAGAAAGCCCGTTAACAATAGTAGGAATCAGTTTTGGTCCTTGATAAATCAAGGCCGAATAGACTTGAACTAGGCTTGCGCCAGCATTCAAGCGTGCTTGTGCCGCTGCGGCGGAATCAATACCACCGACGCTAATAATCGGCAACGCGCCTTGTAAATGTTCAGATAATTGTTGAGTGACTTCTAAACTACGTTCGGTTAAGACTGAACCACTCAAACCGCCCATTTCATCCGCATTGGGTAAACCGGCAACAGCATCGCGTGATAACGTAGTATTCGTCGCAATAACACCATCAAGTTGAGCATCAACTAGAGCATCAGCAATGCCAAGAAGCTCGTCATGAGTTAAGTCCGGTGCAATTTTCAAAGCGATAGGCGTATATTTATCGTGTTGCTCGCTCAGTTCAAGCTGTGCTGATTTCAAGCCTGATAAAAGCTGGTTCAATGTTTCACCATATTGTAGGTTTCGTAAACCAGGAGTATTAGGTGAAGAAATATTCACCGTGATGTAATCAGCAGCAGTATATACTTTTCGGAGACAAATGAGATAATCTGATAGCGCATTAGCCTCTTCAGTATGTTTATTCTTACCAATATTGATCCCCAAAACACCTTTATTATTTGCTTTAGCGACATTATTCAGTAAGTTATCAACACCCAGATTATTAAACCCCATACGATTGATAATGGCATTTTTCTCGGGTAAACGAAATAAACGGGGTTTAGGATTACCTGGTTGGCCAACGGGGGTAACCGTCCCAATTTCAACGAAGCCAAACCCCATCGCATTAAATGCATCAATACATTGGCCTTCTTTATCTAGCCCTGCAGCTAGACCAACAGGATTTGGAAATTCAAGTCCCCATAATGAAACAGGTTTATCCTGAATCGTTTGTTGATAAGTATGTTTAAGAAAAGAACGCTGTGTTTTAGCTAACCAGCCAATTGTCATGTCGTGAGCAAATTCAGCATCACATTGTAAAAGGGCTTTATGCGCCAACGAAAACATACTACTAATTCTCCAAAAATAAAAAACGCTATATGGTGTAAATTATGCCATATAGCGCCTATTTATGCTGTGTTTTTTATCTTATGAAATCAATATCAAGACTGACCACAAATAAAATTATGTATTCACTTTATTTCCCATTAATAATAATTCGCGTAATGCAACGGAAAACTTAGCAAACTCATGTGTATTACTCGTTTTGAACTCATTCATCATACTTGACCAACGCGTAATTAAATGCGCGTTGGCATCCATCCATGTGGTTAATAATTCATCAACATCGGCAACGGATGATAATCCTTCTGAACGACCCAATAAAGAAATGGTGATTAAACGTTGCTGGTGATCTAACTCTTCCCGATAAGAAGCACGAGCTAGTGCCTGCCAATGATTGGACACTGTTTGTTGATTTATCTGTTCCAAGAACCAATGTAATTGTAATTGAGAGCCTAACTGAAAATATAAACGCGAGACCAGCGAAGAATTACATTGCGATTTTTGCACGATATGTGCAATATCCAGCGCACTAAAAGCATTACTTTGTATTGCCACGCCATAAGCGATATCTTCTGGAACACCTTTTTCGGTGTAATATACCACTTTCTGTTCTAACGCTTTCACTTCTGAGGGAACTAAGTAATCCTTTATGTTTTCTAACAAATTCGTATAAACCGGTTTATAAAAATCGACTGCAGCTTCAATGGTAGCAAAATTAGAGGTTTCCCTTAACATCCAACGGGTTGCTCGACGAACCGAACGACGCAGTGCTTCAAGCATAGTTAATTGCAAAGCAGAATCAATTTGATTATCTAATTGCTCTACCTTTCGCCATAGAGCACTCGTTGAATAAATGGCTTTGATTGTCGAATAAGCCCTGGCGATATCAATAAAACTCGCACCCGTTTCATCATTTAAGCGATGGGCAAAATTGATACCCATATCGTTGATCATAAAATTAGTCAGTTTTGTGGCAATGATTTCTGCTTTTAATGGATGCTGTTGCATTTGAGACTGATAAGCATTTTGTAATAACGCAGGAAACGAATCGACTAAAAACTGTTGATAATATTTACTTTCCGTAATTTCAGGTTGGTTTAACTCTTCTTTCAACACCATTTTTGCATACGATATGAGTACTGATAACTCTGGACGCATCAAGCCAACACCATTGGCGATCCGTTCAGAAAACTCTTCATCATTGGGTATATATTCAAGCTCTCGATTTAATTCACCATTCTTTTCAAGAGTATGTATAAACCGCAATTGTTCTTTTATCTGGTTGACACCTGCTTGCTCCGTAATTGAAATTGATTGCGTTTGACGGTAGCAATCTTCCAGTACAATAGAAGCAACATCATCGGTCATGTCATAAAGCAATTGGTTGCGCTGTTTCACAGTCAAATCACCATTACTGACTAACGTATTCAACAATATCTTGATGTTGACTTCATTATCTGAACAGTCCACCCCGCCAACATTATCAATAAAATCAGTATTTACTTTACCGCCATGTTTAGCAAACTCTACTCGGCCTAATTGAGTACAACCTAAGTTACCGCCCTCTCCGATTATTTTAGCTTTTATTTGCGCCCCATTAACACGGACAGCATCATTGGCTCGGTCACCAACATCGGCATGATTTTCTTGAGAAGATTTGACATATGTGCCAATACCGCCATTCCATAACAAATCAACTTCCATCTGTAAAATGTGGTGGATTAGTTCGTTAGGAGTCATGCTAGCGACTTGAGTATTGAGACAACGTTTCATTTCCTTAGATAAGGCTATCGATTTATCTTGACGCGAAAACACTCCGCCACCGGATGAAATAATACTCCTATCATAATCGCTCCAATTTAAAGACGGATCAGCAAATAGGCGCTCTCTTTCAATATAACTTTTAGCTGCATCCGGCGTTGGGTCAAAAAATATGTGCATATGGTTAAAGGCTGCAACCAACTGAGTTTGTTGTGATAACAACATACCATTACCAAATACATCACCAGCCATATCGCCCACAGCAATACAGGTAAATTCAGTTGTTTGACAATCTACCCCGAGTTCACGGAAATGACGCTTAACCGATTCCCATGCACCACGAGCAGTTATTCCCATCTTCTTATGGTCATAACCAACACTACCACCAGAAGCAAACGCATCACCTAACCAAAAATTAAACTCATGAGCAATTTCATTGGCGATATCTGAGAACGTAGCCGTGCCTTTATCTGCGGCAACGACAAGATAAGCATCATCATCATCATGACGTACAACATGTTGAGGGTGGACAACCTCACCATCAATGATGTTATCTGTAATATCTAGTAAACTGCGAATAAATGTTCGATAGCATGCTTGTCCTTCTGCAATAAAGGCATCACGACCGCCCGTTTTAGGTAATTGCTTACAGACAAACCCACCTTTTGCTCCCACTGGCACAATAACGGTATTTTTTACCTGTTGTGCTTTCACTAATCCTAGCACTTCGGTTCTAAAATCTTCAAACCGATCAGACCAACGTAAACCACCACGGGCAACTTTTCCACCACGAAGATGAACACCCTCAACCTTTGGAGAATACACAAATATTTCAAACTTAGGTAAAGGTAATGGCATATCTCCAATCAGGTCAGGTAAGAGCTTAAACGAAACATATGATTTCTGTTCACCATTTAACTTTGCTTGATAAAAATTAGTACGAACCGTTGCCACGATCATATCAAGATACTTACGAATTATTCTGTCATCATCTAAATTATTAACACGGTCAAGAGATTGAGTAATGTGCGTCACTAATTCGTCTTGTTCTTGCTGATTAAATGAATGATCAGGATTAAAACGATAGGCAAATAGCTCTACTAATGATGCTGAAATATCAGGGTATTCAGCCATCGTATTTGCAATATATTCAATCGAAAATGATAAACCAATTTGACGCATGTATTTGGCATAAGCGCGAAGAATCGTGACGTTTCTACCCGTGATATTTGCACTTAGAATAAGTCGATTAAATGCATCATCTTCTAAATGATTTTGCCACACCAATCCAAAAGCTTCTTGAAATAATGCCTGAGAAGATGACATATTGTCTGTGGGGAACGAAGGATGCAACATACTAAAATCCATGATCCAATTACAACCACCCTCTGATGATGCAATTTTATATGGTGTTTCATCAATGACTCTTAAACCAAAGTTTTCTAACATTGGTAGTACATCTGATAAATGAATAGGCGCATGTCGATGATATAGTTTTAATCGCACGGCTTGGCTTGTACTTGATTCTTCTTGTGGGCGATAAAATAACATTTCTAATGGATTATCATTGCTTAACCGCTCAAGATTTTTTAAATCTGCTAACGCTGCGCTAGGCAAATATTCATTCATGTATGACTGAGAAAAACTATCAGCATAACGCTCAATCATGGGCACACTTTGCCCTTCTCCAAATGCCGTCTTAATAACAGAAGCGAAACGATCTGGCCAAGTTTTGGTTAGCTCAATAATATTTTGTTCAATCTCTTTCACTGGATAATCCATATTGTTATCTTTTACTCGTACAATGTAATGAGTACGAGCATATACTGACTCTGAAAAGTAAGTCGTAAATTCGACAGCTTGCTCACTGCCAAACGCTTGACGGAGATACGCTTGTGTTTGTTTACGCAGAGCGGTGTTGTATTTTTCTCTTGGTACATAAGTCATACAAGAGATAAAGCGACCAAACGCATCTTTCCGAATAAACATTCTGGAAATACCGCGTTCTTGCATCTGAAATATACCACTGACAATATTAGCTAATTCTCGAGTAGGTGAATGCAATAATTCTTCGCGAGGATAAGTTTCCAATATATTTATAATGGCCTTATATGCATGAGTGCCCTCTTCTACATCAGCAGCCTCACACACATCAATAATTTTTTGTGATAATACCGGTATGTCAGTAACACTTGAATTATACAAGGACGCAGAATACAGACCTAAAAACCGATGTTCGCCAATAACATCGCCTGTTTCATTTAATACTTTTACACCAATATAATCGATATGAGCTGGACGATGTACTCGTGCTAAAGATGACGTTTTAGTTAAAATTAATGGTTTAGACGATAATGTTTCTTTCCTTGCTGAGCTAGGTAAATTAGACATACGACGATCACGATTTCGTATTGAATTTTTCATAATGCCAAGACTAGTATCATTTTTTGGATGCCAAAAGTGATCACCATCTAGCGCAGATACTTCATAATAACGATAGCCCATCAATGTAAAGTGATGATCTGCTAACCAATCAATAAATTGAATCGTTGAATCTCGGGTGGTGTCAGCAAACGAAAAATCAGAATCTGTAATGACTGATTTCATATCAAGCAAACGTGATTGCATCGGAGCCCAGTCCTGAACAACTAAAGCCACTTCTGATAAGACAGAACTAAGTTCGTCAGTTAATGAATCAAGTTGTATTTGCTCTACTTGACGATCGATTTCAATATGAAAAACCGTTTCTTTGTTACATGTGACACATTGCGATTTATTTTCTGAAACAAAGTGACATAATTCGTGGTCATCTGCACGTACAAGTGTAATTGGACTATGTAATAAGAGATGAGCAGTTATACCGAGTCGATTAAGAGCGATCCGCACTGAATCAACTAAAAATGGCATGTCGGGTGTGATAATTTCAACGATGGTATGTTCGGACTGCCATCCATGATGTGTGATTTGTGGATTAAACACCTGAATATAAGGTGAACTTGCGTCATAATCGCAAAAGTTATGCCATAAACTTAATGTAGCACCATACAGATCACTATCATTTCGACCTTCCAAATCCGATGGAGCAATATTTTTAAATAGTAACCTACTAAATTCTTGAATAAGAGGTGCTTTATCTTTTTTCGCTTTGCGACCTATTAGTGAGTGTACATTATCTAATAAAACCGAATGGTGACGAGCCGTTTTCATAAAATATCCTTAATCATTGAAATAAGCTATTTCAAGTATTTATATATCGACTTAATGGTTCAATTAAAACTATTCTGACTGAGATAGATTAGTAGATAAAGGCTTTTTTTACAAAATAATAACAGTTTTAATAAGTATGCAAATATATACAAAAAAAAGGGCATGATGCCCTTTTTTAATAAATGATTATGCAGAAATATATTTCTACTTTATAACAATCATGGCTATTTTTTGTTCCACCATAATAATTTCGCTATCGCAGGTAAAACAATAATAGCCCCCAGCATGTTAACAATAAACATAAAGGTCAATAATATTCCCATATCCATTTGGAATTTAAGCGATGAAAATACCCATGTACTCACACCAATAGCTAATGTAATACCGGTAAATAATACTGCACTACCTCGTTCTTTTAATGCCTCTAAATAAGCTGACTGAACGCTATCGCCAGAACGTAGACGGACAACCATAGTCGATAGAATATAAATACCATAATCAACCCCGATGCCAACACCTAATGCAATAACCGGTAAAGTAGACACCGTTAAACCAATCTGTAAAAACGTCATGAGAGCTTGAGCTAATACTGACACTACATACAAAGGGATGACGACAGATAACGTTGCTCGTAAAGAACGGAAACTTAACAAACATAGTAATATTACAGCACCGAAAACATATAACAGCATTGGGTTTTGTGAGCTAGCTACTGCTTCATTGGTTGCTGCCATAACACCAACAGGACCAGAAGCAAGTGCAAACGTTAAGTTTTCATCTTGGTATTCATCACGAAACGATTTCACCGCTTCAACGACTCGAGTGATGGTTTCAGCTTTATGATCTTCCATGAATAAAATCACTGGCATGACTGAACAATCAGCATTTAATAAGCCTGAAGACGTAGGCACTCGAGACAATGCTTGTACTAGTGTTTGTTCATTTCGAGGTAACACATGCCACTTAGGGTTTCCTTCGTTATACCCCGCATTAATACGCTTTGCTACCGAAGGTAAGGAAACTGCTGATTGGATCCCCTCAACATTTTGCATTCGCCACTGAAACTCGTCTATGCGAGTCATAATATCGTGAGAAGTACATGCAGCTGGACCTGCCTCAACTAATATTGAGATGTAATCGACAGTTATTTCATATTTATCGGTGATTAAAAATGTATCTTGGTTATAACGAGAATCTTCATGCAAGGCAGGTGCACCTGCATGTAAATCGCCTATTTTCAAGTTCTGTGCCTGCATTAAACCCAATATAAATAATAACGAGGTCAGTAATACAATGCCTACCGCGACTGGTTTTTCACAACACTGTGTAAACCACGCCCATACTTTTTCTGAATTACCCTGCTGATTAAATTTTGCTTTGTAAGAATCATCAAGTGTAATGAATGACATTAATACAGGTAATAATATTAAATTAGTCAAAATAATCACAGCAACACCCATGGATGCAGTAATCGCAAGTTCTTTGATAATACCAATATCAATTACCAGTAAGGTCATAAAACCAACTGTATCTGATAACAAGGCTATTCCACCAGGCACTAGTAAAGAAGTAAATGCTAGTTTAGAAGCTGAAAGTACACTCATGCCTGCTACTGCATGCTTACTTACCGCATTAATCATTTGCACACCATGGCTTACACCAATGGCAAAGACTAGAAATGGCACTAATATCGACATAGGATCTAAACCAAAACCAAACAAGGTTAATAATCCTAATTGCCAAACTACTGCAACAATAGAGCACAATAGAGGTAATATGGTAAGCATGATTGATTTTGAAAAAAGAAAAACCATCACGGCAGTAATTGCTATAGCAATTGCAAAAAACATGACGACATCTTTAGCTCCATTGGCTACGTCAGCAATCATTTTGGAAAAACCAATAATATGAATCGTTATATCATCTGACTCATATTTTTCTCTCAATTCTGTTTCTAATTGGTTACCGATTTTCAGCATATCCAGTGGTTCACCGGTCTCTGGATTCGTTGAAAGTAATTGTGCGGTAACCATGGCACAGGAAAAATCGTTAGATACTTGACGACCAACAATACCTGCTTTTTCAATGTTTTGTTCTACAACTTTAAGAGCGCTAGTATCTGAAGAGTTAAAGTTAGCAGGGATAACTGGACCGCCAGCAAAGCCACCTTCAACGATTTCAGTAAAACGAGTTGATGGCGCAAACAATGACACTACCAGTGAACGTTCTACGCCGTTAATAAAGAACACATCATCATGTACATTTTTATAAGTATCAAAGAATTGTGTATTAAATATATTACCCGACGTATCACACACGGAGACTAATATACTATTTGCACCGTCAAAATCAGCACGATGCTTCATATAATTAAGCATGTACTCATGTTCAAGAGGTATGTTTTTTTCAAAACCGGCATCTAATTTTAATTGAGATGCCATAAACAACAACACGACTGTTATTAAAGCGAAAATCGAAACAACAAGTTTACGATGACCAAATACGGCCGCTTCTGAAGATTTGATTATTTTATCCATGAGAGATATCTAATTCTTATTCTGTTAGTTGAGCTAAACCATTGCTGGTTACCGCAATCATATTATTGTTAATCGATAATGCATTTAGTAATGTCACTTTATCACTATTTTGCTTTACTGATACTTGAGGATCATCACAATCAGGTGATTCATCTAATGATAAATAGTCAATAGTCGCAACATAACCGTTATTACTTAATACTAATAATTGTTCATCAACCACCAATAACGAATTAACTGAACCTGTGTGGCATAAATCAATACGTACCCAATCTTCATTAGTGTGCCTCATGAATAAATTCCCACGAAGACCACCTGCAAACAATATGTCTTTAGATAACGTAATATCAAAAAAGGAGCCATCATACTCAATATCAATTCTTTCCCAAGATCTACCTTCATTAATACTTTTCGCTAACATACCTGATTCACCAGCCATATACACAGTGTTATCAGATACATATAAACGATTAAAATGAGGTAATATAGATTCTAATTCTTGTTTGTAGAACTCCTCACCATCAAATTCACGTACTTCTTCTAAATATTCAATATCATCTGGATGTAATAATGTCGAATGAAGTTCTGTTGTCCATGTCTTGCCGCCATCACTTGTTCGCATAAAACTGCCATAAGCGCCAGCTACAATACCATTTTGAGGATCAAAAAAATGAACATCCATCAGTGGATGCTCTTTTTCAACATCTTGATATTGAACTTCCCACGTGGCACCAGAATCACTTGAATGAACAATGGTAAAATCATGTCCTACAGCCCATAGTAAATTATCAATACGAGTGACAGCGGTTAAAGTAGCTCTGGTTGGAACAAGTATTTGTTTGGCGTCAACAGCTGATGTACCAATTAAAATATGACCTCGCTCACCTACGGCAATATATTGATTTGATGAGAGAGATGTAATATCAAGTAAAATAGAGTCGCTAGACAAAGATGCATCAATAGAATCGTTAGCAAAACTGGTTGCTGAAAAGATTAAAGACAACGCGAATAAATGCTTAAACATAGTAGCCCTAAAAGAAAAAACAGTTGGCCTAAAAGTAAAACGGTTGGCCTAAGCCAACCGTTATGAGTGTTGCTTATCGTTTACCTTCTCTACGCAGCGCCTGCGGAGTAAACATACGATCGTTAAGTTCTGAGTTAAAATCATACATATCTTCTTCGTTATCTAAGCCAGTGGCTAAGTAACGACGAGAATTTAAGTCATGATAAATCTCAAGTGTAGACCAAGGCGATGGTACTTCGTAATAGTTTAAGCCATAAGCTAAGGCTACACGATACAAACCACCACGATCATCATATGAATCTGCTACTAAAATTTGCCAGCTATCTTCATCAATATAGAAAACACGTTTGCCATAAACATGACGAAACTCTTCTTTTAATGTCGCTTCAACCACCCACACACGATGTTTTTCAAAACGTGTTAGTTCAGGATTGACGTGATGCTGTTTTAACACATCATCATAAGATAACTGGTCACTATGAATTTTATAACTATTATAAGCAACATACATCTCTTGCTTACCTTTGAGTTCCCAATTGTATCGATTAGGGGAACCGTTATACATATCGTAATCATCAGTAGTACGTAATCCATCAGTAGACGATCCTGGTGTATCATATGCTACATTTGGTGCACGGCGAACTCGACGTTGACCGGTATTATACGTCCACGCTTGGCGAGGGGTTTTTACCTGATCAACCGTTTCGTGAACAAGTAATGCTGTACCGGCTAATCGAGAAGGCTTAGTAACCTTTTGTTTAAACTTAAACAAAATATTATCTTCCATCAGCTGCTCTGCGGTAAAACCTGCATCAGAATACTTAATCATCAACTGTTCTTCAAAACCGATAACAGTATAATCACCACTTTCTGTAACAGCAGCTTGACCACCAAATCGAGTGATGTTTTCACCACGGAAACGCAAAGTATGATTCCAAACCGCTTCTAAACCATTCTCAGGAATTGGGAACGGGATCCCCATGATCGCATTCTTAACACCATTGCCACCAGGAATTAATTCAGCATTAACAGCGTTTTGTTTAGTTGCTTCATAGACAAAGTCTGGGTAAGAAGCACTACGGCGTGTAGGATAAACCGGCATCTTATATGTATCAGGATAGGCTTCAAATAATGCCATCTGACCTGGTGATAAGAAATCAGCATACTCTTTATAGTTAGCTGCTGTAATAGTATAAAGCACTTGGTCATCAGCAAACGGATCTAAATGATGGTCTCCCACTTTGTAACCAGCAGGTGCAGACGTGATACCGCCTGTCCATGCTGGAATAGAACCATCAGCATTACCTGCTTTGATTGCACCAACAGGTGTTAATTCATTACCTAATTTTGCAGCTTCTGCTGACGTAACTTTTGCAGAAACAGCGCCGCCATAAAGAGCAAAGGTAAGGGCTGTCGCTATTATGCTTATTTTTTTTATCATGTTAATACCCAATTAGTAAGAATACTTGAAGTTAAGAGAGACTAAATCACGATCCGCTAACGCATTAGTCGTGCCAATCCCACCCCAGAATGCATTATATGATACTGAAACTGAATACTTGCTTAAGTAATCAAATGTCCCTGTAAAACTAGCTGATTGACGATCTTCTGTAAATAAGAATAACGGATCAGGTGTGGTGCCACTGACATCATGTGCATATGTAGCACGTGTACGCAAATTCACTCCACCAAAAATGTTATTGTAATCAGCTACAGCTAATAAACGATAACCCCATGCTGTTTGTGTCGCAAACGGATTTGTCTCTGGACCATTAGATAATCCGGTATGTAAACCTTCACCAACTGAACCTGTAAATGTGTTAGGTTCTAGAGATGGTGTTCTAGCAGTACCTGGTGCATTTAAACGAATCACTTCAGGATCTGGGAAATCTAGCACATCAACATAAGCAAACTCGCCAAGTAATACCAGATTATCAGCTCCTAACATAGGGCCAAATATATGTGATACAGTAAATTGGGCTTGGAAAGTATCCGACAATAAATACCCTGCGGCATATTCACCTAAACCAGTAGTTCCTGGTTGACCATTAGGAAGAACAATATTATTTAACTGAGATATACCCGCTAAATCAGGACGAAGACCAGCATTTGCAAGCTGCTCTGGCATCGCCATGTATAACAGTTCAACATCATCAATTTGTAAAGGTTCATCTTGACGGTAAGAAAACTCACCAGATAAGCCAGTTTCGCCAATATTAGTATTAAAAGATGCACCAAATAACGAGATATCTTCTGGATAAATGAATTCAGCTTTGGTGAAAGCACGTAGCTGTGTAATATTGTCTTTAGTAACTTCGTTACCCGCTAAGAAACCTAAATCTGCACCGATACCCGCAGCGCTGAAATCTGATGTTATACCAGACACTAAAGGTCGTGTGCTGTGGTAATTAATGTGGTAAAAACCAAACTCAGTTTGATTTAACTCGGGTACATACCAAGACAATTTCAAACCGTATTGCCCGCTATCTGATGCATCCCTATGGGCATCTTCAGAATAAGCACGGACAGCAACCTTAGTTGGATAAGCTAAATAAGCAGCAGATAATGCTGAGCCAGGTGTCCCCGCTCGAAGTGCATCACCTAAACCATTTAACTCAGATAACAAGAAATCTAAGTGAATGTCAGGATTACCAGAAAAACCCAACTGAATGTTTGAAGCTTGACCACCCTCGCCTGCAAAATCATTTGTGGCAAAGTAAGAACCCGCAACAGGTAAACGAGAAGCTTCCCAATCATATTGGTAATAACCCGCGATAGAGACGTTGTCAGTCACACCTAATGAGGCATATACCATTCCCACTGGAATAAATACTTCTTTAAGTTCTGCACCTGGTGTACGAGCACGAGTAACATCAACTGGATTAGTCGTGTTAATACCATGCTGTATGAAAGTTGATTCACCCCAGCTAATTACTTGGTCACCGACGCGAACGGTTAGAGGCATTTCACCCACATCCATATCAGCATAAAAGAAGAAATCTAATAATCGTAAATCTTCACAAAGTTGTTCACGGGATTTTTTAGTCGCACATAAGTCGATTGAATCTCCACCAATAGGACGATCCCAGTGATTATTATCACTAGAAGTGACAAAGTCCTTAAAGTATAAGCCACGCATGAATAAGCCCATATTTTCATACTGGAAATCGATTTCATGAGAGCTGGAAACTTGAAAAGAGAACATATCACCTGGGTCGTTCATCAAGTTACCTAAGTCACCATTGGTAGAATAACTACCACGACCATCGGCAATGCCCCATACATCGGCGTTAATGTATATATTGTTGCCTAATGCCGAGTAACCAGACCAATTAAAGTCTGGTAAATTAGAATTACCAATTAAGCTTAAATCACGATCCTCGACTCGATATGCAGTACCAACTGTAAATGTTGAGTCTATCGTAACGGTCACATCGCCAAATTCAAAATCCGCAGCATTAACCGTTACCGCACTACTCGCAAGTAGCGCTGCAACACCGAGTGCTATAGGGGATTTTCTGAACAGGTTGGGTCTATGTGTCATATTTTTATTCTCCTAAATTGTCTTTATATCAGTAAAAACAATATATTAAAGACCGGAACTTATTGTTATTAACAAAATAATTACATTAATTTAATCGTTGTGCAAGGACTAATCCTACCAGTATGAGTGTTTAGCCCCTATTTTTTTATTATTTGTATAAATAGATTACATTTATTCTTCAAACTGTAAGATACTTTTTGACACTTTCTCAAATAAATCTTTACTTAATCCACGATGATCTAATAAGCGTCGCAACTGCTTAACCATGAGGGCCTGTCTTTCTGGAATATGAAGCTGCCATTGAGTTAACGGTGTAATAATACGAGCAGCGACCTGTGCATTCACACTATCTAACTTCATCAAATAATTAGTTAGATATTCATATCCTGAACCATCTGTCGCATGAAAACCGCACACGTTAAAAAAGGCAAAACTACCAATTAATGCCCTCACCTTATTTGGGTTTTCAATGCTAAACATAGGGTGAGCTTGTAATAGTGTTAATTGAGATAAAATATCATCTCGCTCAACGGTTGCGTGAAGTGAAAACCACTTATCCATTACTACAGTATCATGTCCCCAGTCTTGCGAAAATTTATCCATCATCAAATTGAAGTTATCATTATTCGCTAATTGTCCAGACTTAAGGCTCGATAACGTATCAGTCATATTATTACTATGCGTAAAATGTGATTGCGTAAGATGTTGATGTTTTGGCAGGTGCGCCAGTAACTGTAATAACACCCCCGTTAAGCGTCTATTATTGACTTGGTGCTGTTCATAAGCATAAACGGGTGTAGAGTCTATTAATGCTAGGTAATTATCTAGAAATAATGTTTCAAACTCATGCAATAAGTACAGGGTAATTGCTCTTTTAGCTTGATGCAGCTGTAAAATATCTCGTTGTGGTAGTGCTTGAAGTAGCGATTCAGTACTTGGCAATGATAACAGCTCAGCCAGTAATTCTGGCTTTGACATGTTTTCATCCATCCATGCATGAAGTGTATGTAACTGTAAAAAATCATGCAAAGTATGATTCACCAGAGATTGGTCCGATAACGTTATATGATGATCCGTTAAGTGCTGAGCTGCTTGTGTAAATAACCCTTGCATCGCTTCCCACTTTACAAAATCATCTTGACTCAATTTGATAATTTGTAAACGCTGCGCGGGTGTAAAATGCTGGCTTACTTTAACGGGTGCTGAAAAACCATTAAATAACGTTACGATGGTGGCCTCATTTACATTGGAAAAAGTAATTAAGGCAGACTCTGTAGACATTACCACCACTCCGTTTCCTTGGTCTTCATTAGCCAATATAAGAGAACCATCCACATCCAGGCATTCATATTTTATGGGTAACACTAGTGGGTGTTTTTCTGGTTGGGCAGACGTAGTTGGTGTGTTTTGCACTAATTGTAACGTTAATAAACGCTTTTCATTATCATATGATTGTTCAACAGTGACCACAGGAGTACCAGATTGACTATACCATCTTGAAAATAATGATAAGTCATAATTATTTGCATCTTGCATAGCTGCAACAAAATCATCACAGGTGACTGCTTGGCCATCGTGACGATTAAAATACAATGTAATACCCGCTTTAAATCCTTTATCACCTAATAAAGTATGCATCATTCGAATTACCTCAGCACCCTTGTCATAAACAGTAACGGTGTAAAAGTTATTCATTTCAATGACTTCATCTGGACGAATAGGATGTGACATAGCTGAAGCGTCTTCTGCAAACTGATGAGACCGCATCACATTAACTTGTTTAATTCGGTTACTTAACGCAGATGTCATGTCATCACTAAAACATTGATCGCGGTAAACGGTTAAGCCTTCTTTTAAACTCAATTGAAACCAGTCGCGACACGTGACACGATTGCCTGTCCAATTGTGAAAATATTCATGCGCGATAATCGACTCAATATTAAAGAAATCTTCGTCGGTCGCTGACTCAGGCTGAGCTAAAACAAACTTACTATTAAAAACATTGAGCCCTTTATTTTCCATAGCTCCCATATTGAAAAAATCAACAGCGACGATCATATAAATATCTAAGTCATACTCTAAATTAAATGTTTGCTCATCCCATTTCATCGATTTTTTTAATGAGTCCATGGCATGATTAGCTTGGGCTAATCGACCTTTTTCAACAAATACCTGTAAGCTAACTTCGCGTTGAGAGCGAGTCACATAAACATCTTCAAGGACATCAAAATCACCGGCGACTAACGCAAAAAGATATGCAGGTTTTTTAAAAGGGTCATGCCACGTGACAAAATGGCGATCGTTAGGTAATTCACCGGAATCAATAGCATTACCATTGCTTAATAGGAAAGGATAAGCGTTTTTATCTGCTGTGATTGTAACCGTAAATACAGATAGCACATCGGGTCTATCTAGATAATAGGTGATCCGTCGAAACCCTTCGGCTTCACACTGTGTGCAGAAAGTATTAGATGCAAAATATAACCCTTCAAGTGCAGTGTTAGATTGAGGCTCAATTTTAGTCACAATAGTTAGCGTACAACATGCAGGTAAACGCCTTACAATTAGATTATTTTCAGATAAATCATATTGTGATTCATCTAATGTAACTCCATCTAACAATATTGAAATTAGCGCCAGATCATGACCATCTAATACCAGCTCATCTGATGCGTTTGGATCGATTCTCGAAACCGTTAACTGTGACGTGACATGGGTTGCGTCAGGTGCTAAGTCAAAGGCTAAGTTTACGTTGTCGATCGTGAACGTGGGAGCTTGATAATCTAAACGTTTTTTTACCTGCATGCCACATCCTTATTGAGCAGTTTTGATCACAGATTCCGGTGGTGTTAATTTAAGGATCTTTATCCCTAAATACGCATATATTACCGCAAGCACTGGATTTATTAAGTTGAAGAAGGCAAAGAAAATATACGAAAAAGGATGAACCAGAAGCACACTATGCATGTAAGCACCACAGGTATTCCATGGGATAAGTGGTGATGTTAGCGTGCCTCCATCTTCTAAACTTCTAGATAAATTAAGCTGGTGAAATCCTCGTTCAGTGAATGCATCTTTATACATACGTCCTGGCATCACAATTGAAATATATTGGTCGGCAGTAATAATGTTGGTGCCCAGACAAGTTAAAATTGTACGAGACACTAACTGCCCTGCCGAATTGGCCCCTTTTAAGCAAGCAGCGACAATACGGTTAAGCAGGCCCACATGTTCTAACACGGCCCCAAAAGACATCGCACAAATAATTAGCCAAATCGTGTTGAGCATTGACGACATGCCACCGCGCGAGAGTAAATCATTCAAATTATCATCAGGTGTACTGAAAACGACACCATCAAATAAAGCAGCCCAAACAACAATGATTTGATTTACCCAACCAGCGTGCTCAGTTGTCACTAAAGAAGTAATTAATTCCGCTTGAAATAACAGCGCCCATATACCACCAATTAAAGCACCAATTGCGACCGCTGGAAATGCTGGCATCTTTCGAATAGCAAGAGTGAGTAAGACCACTAATGGGATCAACATTTCACTCCCTAGCACAAAATATTGGTCTAACACGGTTTGCATCTGTTCAATACGCTCAGCAGAACCTGCGGTATCTTCACTAAACCCTAATATTAAAAATAATATAAGCGATAGAATAAAGCTTGGTACAGTGGTCCATAACATATAACGAATATGTTCAAACAAATCTGTACCAGCAATCGCTGGTGCTAAGTTGGTAGTTTCTGATAAAGGGGATATTTTATCGCCAAAATAAGCCCCCGACACAACCGCTCCTGCTGTTATTGCTAATGACATTTCCATCCCTGTAGCAACACCAATTAACGCAACACCTACCGTTGCTGCTGTCGTCCAAGAACTGCCAATACTCATAGCCACTACCGCACAAATTAAGCAAGTAGCCGTATAGAAAAAAGAAGGGTTTAATAAATCCAAACCAAAATAGATTAAAGTGGGCACTGTCCCTGCCAACATCCATGTGCCAATCAGCGATCCTACCGCTAATAAAATAAGACACGCACCTAAGGACATGGAAATGCCTTTGACTATCCCTTTTTCAATACTTGCCCATGTATGACCATTTTTCAAGCCGATAACAGCAGCAATACCCATCGCCAGTAATAAAGCAATTTGGTTTGGCCCATAAGAAGAGTTATCTTCAAATAAGTACACTGCAGAACCCATCATGAAAACTAACAACACTAATGGGATCATTGCATCCATTAACGTAGGTGATTTAATATCCTGTGACATATTGATTTCCTTAGCGAGTTAGATAACTGAACGAATAAACATCACAGCAATTATGATCGGACAAACAAATTTCACATAAACCGGCCATATCTTCCAAAATAAAGAATGCTCAGCGCCAGAAAAACCGGATTGTAATTCTGTTAAAATATGATGGCGTTTCCATATCCAGCCTACAAAAATACACATTAATACGCCTAATAACGGTTGTGAGTATTGTGTGGTGATGCTGATAACGAATCCAAATAAATCGCCGAAATTTAAAATGATGATGGTACTGAGAGTTAAAATAAAGGCAGTCATGAACCAAACTGAACGGTTTCTAGAAATTTGCTGATTCTCAACCAGATAAGACACTGGCACTTCTAACATAGAGATAGAAGATGTTACCGCTGCAATACTCATCAACGCGAAAAATACACATGCGATAATGACACCTATAAAACCAATCGAAGCAAATAAGTTAGGTAACACGTTAAATATCAGAGCATCCCCTTCAATTAATGCCCCTGTTTCAGTAAAAATAGCAACACCATTGGCTTGAGCAACGTACATAGCTGGAATGATTAACATTCCGGCGAGCACTGCAACACCGATATCCACTAAAGCAACCGAAGCACCTAGCACAGGTAGATTTTCGTTTTTAGCGATATAAGAGCCATATACCAACATAGTGCCAACACCCAAAGACATTGAAAAGAACGCCTGCCCCATGGCACTAATTAATAGGTCTTGGTCAAATATTTTATTAAAATCAGGAATAAGATAAGCACGCCATCCATCAATCGCACCCTCTTGAAAAGAGACATAAATAGTCAAGGTGACAATAAGTAATACCAACGTGGGCATTAGTCGAACGGACCACTTCTCAATCCCTTGTTTTACCCCACCTGAGACGATCGCAGCGGTAAAAATTAAGAATAACAAACAAAATAACCAATTTCGTCCAACAGAAAAATCGAGCAACCATGTCAATTGCGATTTATCTGTCATGAATGACAGCACTGACTCTATCAGATACGCCAACATCCAACCGGCAACAATGGCATAAAACGATAAAATAAGTGACGCGGTTAACGCTCCCCAGAATCCGACAAAACGCCCTACTTTTGAACCGGTAATATTTTCTAAGGCGTCTACGACATTAGCGCGAGTTGCACGACCGATGATAAGCTCAGCCATTAA
>Ga0209136_1000728_pt1 | contig 23295 bp, 21 predicted proteins | sample SaaInl0LU_22_DNA_FD_184640 | JGI IMG/M metagenome (GOLD analysis project Ga0209136, IMG submission 184640) | Marine microbial communities from expanding oxygen minimum zones in the Saanich Inlet - ESP_90LU_22_DNA (SPAdes) (version 2) | ecosystem: Environmental > Aquatic > Marine > Intertidal... | reverse complement strand
TCAGAATTAGAAAATCCAAGTTTCTTTGGAAATTCATTAACGGTATATGCAAAACTTTCAGGTGATGATAGTATAGAAATTGATGTTACATTAACCAATTGTGACATAAATGATAGCAATATTGGAGATAATGAATATGATTTTTATTGCGGTGTTGGAGTAACAGGATCAGATCCTATAGGCACTACCAACGGATCGTATGTTATTGGCGATTTATCTATTGTATTAGCACAGCAACGTGCAGATGATGCACACACTAGTGGTTTGGGCGTTATAACAGAAATGCCAATCTACAGTGCATTATCAGACATTTCAGAGATCAATAGTTAATTATTTTAAATTTATCTTGACATTTTAACCTTATCATGATACTATAATAAGTATTAATATAATGGAATTATGTAATGGAAGATATAAAAGATATACTGTCTTACAGAAATACAATGCGCACTTTCAACCTTAATAAAAAGGTTATGCAAGATAAAACTTCAAGTGCGCTAATACATCATGAAAATGGCGGATCGTTTGATATAACTCAAGAACTTATTGGGTTCTTGAATTATGCGGTTCAACAAAATAAGACAACAATTGTTATTCTTGATAGAAATAATTTACCGATTAAGATAAATGACATTCCTAAATTATTGGAAACTATATCTGATAGATATTTTGAAGTTGTAAATGATTTTTATATTCAATATGAACAATTACGTAGTTCTTCCAAAATTGAAATAGCATTAGAAATATAATGAATGGTATAATAATATTTTCTCATAATAATGGGTATATTGATTACATTAAGATAGCATGCGCAAGTGCAGGCTATGTCAGAAGAAACTTGTCTGGATTTGATGAAATATGCTTAGTTACAGATGTGGAATCATTATCCGGTAATGAGGAATTAGTCAATACATATTTTGATAGAGTTATAAAAATACCAGTTCCTACTGATTCTACTATGCGTACTTACCATGACACACATAGAGATAAGGCAGCAGCTAAATTCATCAACACTAACAGAGGCAACATATATGACTTATCACCGTATGATGAAACTCTAGTAATTGATTGTGATTATTTTGTCATGACAAATGAATTAGACCGTGTATGGGGAAGTAAAAATGATTTCATGATTACTAAAAACTACACCGATATTTGTAATGATAAACTATCTAGCGTTACCAAAATATCAAAAACTAGTATTGATATGTATTGGGCAACGTTGCTTTATTTTAGAAAGAGTGAATTCACTTCTATGCTATTCAGTATGATAGATATAATAAAAAATAACTGGCAATGGTATTATATTAGATATTCGTGTAACACAAAACTATATCGTAATGACCATACATTTTCAATTGCACTTCATATTATCACAAATGGCAATAATAATATAGTTCCAAACTTGCCTATACATTGCCTAATGAATAGTTTTGACACTGACAGAATATTTAGAATTGATAGTCCTACTAATATTTTAATGCTTACTACGATGAATAAAAAATATACTAGTATGGTTAGACTTCAAAATACTGATTTGCATATTATGAACAAACGTAGTATTATAAAAAATATAGATAAATTCTTTGAATACGGAGTTAGTCTATGAGTAGAGGTTATATTATAATTGCTCAAAATTCAGACGTTGATCATCTAAGATTGTCATATGCTTTGGCACTTAGTATAAAACTGACACAGCAAGAAAATTCAGTTTGTCTATGTATTGATGGTAGGACCGGCGATAAATTAGAACAAAAGCATATAGATATATTCGACTACATCATTGATATACCCTGGATAGATAATGCTGCATCTTCGAAATGGAAAATAGAAAATAAATGGAAGTACATTCATATGTCACCATTCGATCAAACTATTATACTCGATTCGGACCAGTTATTTACAGCATCAGTTGACCATTGGTGGGACATACTAAACAAATACGATGTATGCTTATGTTCCAATGCTAGAACGTTTAGAGATAAACCAGTAACAAGTGATTACTATCGTAAAAAATTTACAAGTTGTGAACTTCCTGACATATATAGTAATTTTACTTACTTCAATAAATCTGAAAAATCATTTAAATATTTTCGTTTAGTACAAGATATTATGGAAAATTGGGATTATTATTATTCTGTATTTTTAAACGATGAAGGGCAAGATTGGATAAGTGCTGACGTTGCATTCTCCCTTGCTGCAAAGATGTTTTCATTTGATAATTCCATTGCTACTGACACAGTTGTCCCTCAATTTATACATATGAAAAGCCATATACAGGATATACCAAATACAAGTATATCTTCTGCTTGGAATAAAACATTACCAAGTTATGTAACAGATGATTTAAAAATTTTTGTCAACAACCAAGAACTATTATTACCATTCCATTATACCGAAAAGGATTGGCTTACAGATTCAATTATTGAAAAATATGAGGATGTTTTATGTTCGAGTGTATAAAAACTTTAAAAGATTCGGATGATTACAAAATAGTTTATTTTGATGACAATGGTGAAATCAAATCATTCGAAAACGCTATACTAGCAGATAGCAATAATACATATGCATACTTCAAAATTTCTGATATTAGTATGTTATTAGATGGTGCACAGAAAATTGATGATTTTTATGTTATTTACAAAAAAGATACTCTAAGTTATTATATTGTCAAAAAAGATAGAAAACACGGTATATCTATAAAAAACAATATACAAAAATTGGAACCACGTGATAACCCAACAATCGTTATTGATATTATAGATAGTGGATTTTCATTTCAATTAACTAAAAATATATTAGTAGAAACTACATTGCTTGCTAAGTTAAATCAAAATTTCTATATTACGTTATTAGACGAGCCAGATTTTATAATTGATATTGTGAATTTAAATTATGAAAATTTAATTTTTGGTGAAAAATATACAATTAACTACATACATAAATATAATGATATAAGTATGTATATAACTGAAGAAATATTAGAAACTTATTCAATAGAGGATAAAAGAGTAACATGACTGCCATTATTATAAAAGACTTGGATGTATTTTATCTTAGTTATGATGAGCCAAATAAAGAAGAGCATTATGCTGATTTATTAGAAAAATATCCACATGCAAAACGAATTGATGGGGTCAAGGGATTTGACAATGCTCACAAAGCATGTGCCCGTGCAAGTAAATCAGACAGGTTTATAACTATTGATGGTGATAACATAGTTGACAAAAAGTTTTTCGACCTTGTATTAAATTTTCCTACTAATGTTGATTTAAGCAAAAGTGTAATATCTTGGGGAGCAAAGAATTTAACAAATGGTTTAGTATATGGTAACGGTGGCATTAAATGTTGGCCTGTACAACTTGTATTAGATATGAAGACACATGAAAATGCAGATAATGAAACGAAAAAACTTGACTTCTGTTGGGATTTAGATTATAAACAGATGAATAACACCTATTCAATGATATTCAATAGTGGATCGCCATTCCAAGCGTTCCGCAGCGGCTTTCGTGAAGGTGTTAAGATGTCATTAGATGAAGGCAAAATCATCGAACCGTCTAAATTTAAAACTAAAGTATGGCCAAAGAATTATCACCGATTGCTTACTTGGTGTAATGTTGGCGCAGATATAGAAAATGGTTTATGGGCAATATATGGAGCGAGATTGGGCTGTTACCGTGTAAACTTTGATGAAACCTTTATCACTGAAAGTATTAGTGATTATGATTGGTTCAAGTCTTATTTCAATGATGAAGTATATCCAAAGTTTTTGTCTGATAATTCTGAAGTTGACACCGACTTACTATATGATGCATCATTAGATGTAGGTGATAAATTGGTAGAAATGTTGGGAATGGAACTATGCGATCCAACTGTAGAAATGTCAAACTTTTTTAAATTGGTTTACATAAATCCTAAAAGAGTACCAAATCCATTAGCAACGGAAAAATCAACCGGTTGGAGCGGACACTAAATGTCAAATTACGATGATGATGCTAGGGATGCACGCCAAAAACTAAATGCTATATCACCGTCTATGTGTATGGCAAAGTGGCTTCAAGTTAGTTTACATTTACCACAAGGAAGAACGCACAGTTGTTATCACCCACCTACTCATGCTATTCCACTAGATGAACTAAAGAAGAACCCTAACGCTCTTCATAATACACAGTTCAAACTAGAAGAACGCAAGCAAATGAAGAACGGTATACGACCTGAAGGCTGCCAATACTGTTGGAACGTTGAAGATGCACCCAATGCACCCAAAGAAGGTAGACTGAGTGACAGACATTATCGTTCAAGTGAATGGTGGGTTAAAGAAGCATGGGACGAAGTAGTTACACAACCATGGGACCACGATATTAAGCCACGTTATGTTGAAGTAAACTTCAATCAAGCGTGTAACTTAAAGTGTTCTTATTGTTCTCCGCATCTTAGTACAGCATGGGAAGATGATATTAAGAAGCATGGTGGCTTCCGCTTTTCAAATGGTACTGGGCATAATGATATAGATTATCTACGTAAGACTGGCATGATGCCATTAGAAGTAGCACGTAAAGATAATCCATATATCGAAGCATTCTGGAAGTGGTTTCCAGAAACATATAAAGACTTGAAAGTATTTCGTATGACAGGTGGTGAGCCTCTCATGGATAAGAATACATTCAAAGTATTAGATTACGTCAATGAAAATCCAAATGCATTCTTAGATTTGAGTATTACATCTAACATGGCTCCGCCACAACCTGCGTTGATGGATAAGTTTATTGAGAAAATACAGAAATTAGAAGAAGTCCGTGTTTGGGAAGATCCAGAACGTTTCAATCCTGATAGCGGCAATCACTGGTATGTTGCACCAGCATGTAAACATTTTAGTTTATATGTAAGTGTAGACAGTGTTGGGAAACAGGCTGAATATCTACGTGATGGTCTTGATTTTGATACGATGTATGAAAATTGCCGTCGAGTATTATCTGAAACAGATGGTACAGAGATTTCATTTATTAACACTTTTACTCTCCTAAGTATACCAAACTTACGTGGTTTCTTAGATATGATTCTAAAGCTACGTGAAGAATTTGGCTATGAAAATCAAGAAGACAAAGTTATCCAGCCGCCCGACCATAATGGATTTAAACATCCCGAGTTTGTGCGCAAAAAACGCCAGCGAGTATGGTTTGATATTCCTTATCTGCGTTATCCTGATTGGATGACTATTCAATTAGCAGACCTTGTTATGCTTGATACTATTCAACAGAACATTGACTACATGAAAGCAAATGTATTACCAAATGATTTGTATGGTCGCAAATATACTGGTTTTAAGAATTACGAAGTTCTAAAACTCGAAAGAGATTTAGCATGGGCTAAAGAAGGACTAAATATGAGTGACAATGAATTAAGTGACAGGTTAATTCGTTTCTATGATTATTTCACTGAGTATGATAAGCGCAGAGGACTAAATTTCTTAGAAACATTTCCTGAGATGACAGAATTCTGGAACAAAGCAAAGCAACTAAAAGAGGCAAAATATGGGTCGTAAGCATTGGGAGGGTGAAACCCTTCATCAATATAAAGAACGTATGATTGATAGTATTAGTACTAGTTATTGTGCGGCTAAGTGGTATAATGCTACTATATGGCTAGGACATGGACAAACTACTAGTTGCCATCACCCACCAGGACATTGGATCCCATTGGATGAACTTAAAAAAGATCATACTGCTATCCATAATACATCTCATAAGAAAAAAATGAGAAAGATGATGCTTAACGGAGAACGTCCTGCTGAGTGTGAATACTGTTGGAAAGTGGAAGACATGGGTAAAGATCACATTAGTGACCGTGTGTTTAAAACTGAGATCTTCAAAGACCAAGATATAACTAAGAGTACAGAGATGCCGTGGGACGATAATGTTATGTTGCGTACACTTGAAATCTCTTTTGATCGTGCGTGTAACTTAAAATGTTCATACTGTAATCCAGCGTTTAGTACAGCCTGGGTAAAAGATATTAATGACTACGGCGCCTATCAAAATATTCAAAGTGATGGCCGTGGCCACTTCTCAGATACTGCTCCTTGGGCAGAACCAGCAACAAAGAAACAAGAAGACAATCCTTACATTCAAGCATTTCATAAATGGTGGGAAGAAGGACTTGCTGACAACTTAGAAGAGATCCGTATTACTGGCGGCGAACCTATTATGCACACAGGTACTTGGAAGTTATTTGAATGGTTTGAAAAGAATCCTGACAGAGGTAGGAAAATGAGGTTTGCTATTAACAGTAACTTATCGCCACAGACACCTAAAGTATTAGACAAACTAATTGAAAAGTCTTGGCATGTTCCTAACTTTGAAATCTATACTAGTATGGAAGCAGCAAAGCCACAAGCAGAATATATCCGTGATGGACTAAATTATGATTTATGGATGAGTAGTATTCATCGTGTTTTAAAAGAATCAAATGTAACTAAATTACATATGATGATGACAATTAATTCATTATGCTTAACTACTATTACAGAGTTCATGGATGAAATGTTAGACTTACGTGAAACTTATGGCCGTAGAGCACCTACAATGACACTAAACATTTTACGTTTCCCTAGTTTTCAAAGTTGTGCAATTATTCCAGTAAACATCAAGCGTCACTACAAAGATAAACTACAGTTATGGTTTGACAGTGAGCGTCCTCAACAGATGTTGAATGATGGCGAACGTGCTAGTATACAGAGGCTTATAGATTATTTGGACATTGTAAAAACTCCTCACAAAAACACAGCAGATATGCCTAAACTATACAACGATTTTAAAGCATTCTTTGCCCAATATGATATGCGTAGAAATAAAAACTTTGTAGAAACTTTCCCTGGACCATTTGCTGAATGGTTTGAAAGTATCGATGCTGTTGTGCCAACTCGTAAACAAATCGAAAATAAAGAAACTATCTATGTAAATGAAAGAGCTGGTGATCCAGCTACCACTGAAGAATATACAGGCGGTGATGACGAACACGAAGCAATAGGCGGGTGGGACACAAAAACAGATGCATTAGGTGGAGTTAAAGTTTGAAAGAAGATAACGGAGTAATTTGTGCTGCCCCTTGGGTACACTTATATATACACCCAGACGGTCAAGTAAATCCTTGTTGTACTGCACAAAGTATTAACTATGGAAATACAAATGAAATGTCTGTACAAGATGCCTGGCGAAGTGATACTGCGAGTAATTTTAGACAGGACCTTCTCGATGGTAAATTACAAGATGCTTGTAAGTTTTGTTATAATCAAGAAAAATTTGGTAATGGAAACAGTCTGAGAACACGTTTGAATAATGATTACGGAGAGCTAATAACTGATAATACAAAACCCGACTTTGCATTAAGATATTTGGATATTCGAAGTAGTAACATGTGTAATATGGCTTGCGTAATGTGTGGACATGCTCTTAGTAGTAGTTGGTACGAAGATGGATCTGCACTAAAATATCAAGTAAAAGAGGGTGCTAGTAAGTTTATTACACTATCTAATAATACAGAGCAAGACATTTTAACAATCATCGATAACAAACTAGAAGTAATTTACTTCGCAGGCGGTGAGCCTTTGATGACACCATATCATTACAAATTATTAAATGAAGTAGTACGTCGAGGATTGGCACCTAATATAAAACTAGAGTATAACACTAACTTGTCAACACTAAAATACAAAAAAATAGATATACTAGACTTATGGAAACAATTTAAATGGGTTAGTATAAGAGCAAGTATCGATGCAGTTGACGACATTGGCGAGTATCAACGCTACGGAAGTAATTGGGAGAAGATTGTAAAAAATTGGCACATAATAAAAAACGAAATGCCAGAAGTACATGTACTTCCACAAATTACAATAACAAATTTAAGCATAAGGAATTTACCAAAATTCTTAGATTATCTTGTTGATCAGATGCATGTTGATCCATTTCATTGGCGTGAACCTAACGGAAGTCAGCAGTTTACATATAATATGGCAGTAGAGCCTCAGAGATTTTCATCTGTTAATTTACCCAAGCCTATTAAAGATATGTACACCGTAGAATTGTCAGAATACAGAGATAACTTAGATATAGATGATGAAAGAAGAAACGTAGTAGATGCTTGTTTAAAACACATGAACAGTGCAGATCCAGATTTATGTCATTTTAGAAATGGGTTAAGATTTCTATCTAAATTAGACATTAGAAGAAATAACAGTTGGAAAAAACTATGGCCTGAATTTATGGAATACGATATTGACAAAAATTAAACCAAAATGGAATAGCGATGGAAGCTGTGCGGCAGATAGTGAAAACAAAACTTTTTGTATGGCGCCGTGGACACACACTTATATCAGTCCACAAGGAGAACGTAGGCTTTGTTGTGCTAGTAGAGAAGAACATACGTTTCAAAAACAATACATAGACGCAACCAATGACGAAAAGTATGGCGAAATACGTGAAAGTGAGACCGATGCTGACAAGTTTAATCCACTTACACTAGAAGAGCATTGGAACTCTCCATACATGCGTGACATTCGTAAGAAGCTAATGGCTGGAGAACGTATCTCACAGTGTGATGTGTGTAATGATGACACACTATCGCTAAGTTCGTATCGCAAATGGTTTACTGGTGTTCTGTTTAGAGATAAGATTAATGAAGCATTTGATAAGACAGATGATGATGGGTATACAACTATGCCTACAATCTCTTTTGACTATCGTTATAGTAATTTATGTAACTTCAAATGTCGTATGTGTGGTGAACAATTATCAAGTGCATGGGAAGCTGAAAAGAAAAAGCATGATATGTGGTCAATTGAAAATCAGCCGTTCATGCAACCAACAGTTAAACAGAAGATGCAAAAGTTTCAGAAAGATGTTGCTGAACCAGAGTTTAAGAAAGCAATCTCTGATGGCGTAGTAGAAGAAATCTATTGGGTAGGTGGAGAACCCCTTATGTATGATATACATTGGTGGGCATTAGAAGAAATGGTAAATAACGGTTCTGCTAAGAACTGTCATCTACGCTATAACTCTAATCTATCACGTGTAGACTTTAAGGGCAAGAACTTGTTTGACTATCTGCCACAGTTTAAAGACTGGTTGATGTGTGCGAGTATTGATGGCACAGGAGATATCGTAGAGTTCATTCGTAAAGGTATCGTATGGGAAGAGTGGCTAGACAACTTTAAGCAAGGACTAGCGGCACCAGGTGGTAAACACAAGATGTTGTTTGACTTGACTATTACTGGTCCGGGTATGTTCTCTCTGAAAGATTTGTTTGATTTGTCACTGGAATTAGATGTCCGTATGGAAACAAAAATTATGTTTGCATTTCATGCTGATATTGTTATGTCACCGTTTGCGTGGCCTCGACATATCTTAGATAGAAAGATTAATGAGCTACTTGTGTATATGGAACCTCTCGCTACGCAGAAGCAAGCTACGCTAATTAATACATTGCACGAAATGAAGAAGCGCCCGACATTTGCAGAACAGTTTCCAGACACGCACGAACAACAGTTCAAGAATGGTAAAGGATATCAAGATAGACTTGACCAAATTAGACAAGAACAGTATCGCTTAGAAGATATCTATAAAGCTGATTCTGAATTATATGATTGGTGGAAGAGATACGACAGATGAATAAAAACTTATGCGCCTTAGCTTGGTCACATACTAGTAGTGATCCAACTGGAAATGTTAGAAGTTGTTGCATCGCCAGAAATCAAATTATTGAAGATGGTCGTGTAATGAATATAGCCCATGACAGTATAGATAGTATTCTTAATTCTAGTTTCATGCAAAATTTGAGACAAGATATGTTGGAAGAAAATTATCCTAGTAATTGTAAAACTTGTTGGAATGATGAACGTAATGGTAATCAAAGTAAACGTCAAATATATAATAATATTTTTAAAGAATTTAACATTCAGGTTGACTATCAAAACCCAGAAATTATTCCCAAAGATTTACAGTTGAATATTGGAAACATTTGTAATTTAAAATGTAGAACTTGTGGACCAATGTATAGCAGCAAATGGAATACAGAATGGAATGATCGTATAAATGATTATGATCATCGCTCATTATCTGTTGATCTCAATAATCCAGTTTCTAGCAAGTTGTGGACGGAAATAGACAATTGGAGTAGTACATTACAGCGTCTAGAGATAATGGGCGGCGAACCATTATACAGTAAAGACTTTAGGCGTCTAATAAACGGACTAATAGGTAATGGAAGTAGTAAACATATTAGTCTTAATTTTAGTTCTAATGGAACTGTTTTTGATGAAGAGTTTATCGCCAATGTTTTAGATAACTTCCAAACAGTTGGACTTAACATTAGTATAGATGGTATCGGGGATCATTTTGATTATATAAGACATGGTAAAAATTGGGAATTGGCAAATACAAATATTAGAAAGTTTAGTCAACTTCAACAAAACCAAAATGCAAGGCTGGGTATTAGTTTTACTGTAACGGTCAGTATGTTAAACATATATTATCTTACAGAAATTCATGAATATTTAAATCAATTTGCTGACACATATATTTTTGATAATTTAGTTTATTATCCAGAACACTATGATATTAGACATATACCTTCAGAATATAAATCAAAAATCAAAGATAGATTAACTAATTCTATATTCGAACCTATTGTAAACCATTTAATGCAATCTGGCGATAGTCAACAATTTCACAAGTTTATACAAGAAACGCAAGCAGCAGATAAATATCGTAACGAAAGTTTCAGTAATACCTTTCCTGAACTTTGGGACCTGTTTAAACCATATTGGAATATATAATGAGAGATAAGGACGTCGGTAAACATTTTTGTGTTCTGCCTTGGACTCATATGCACGTGTGGCCAAACGGAAATGCTTATCCTTGTTGTTTAGCTACATATGATTATGTAGTGGGTAATGCAAATAAAGATAGTTTTAAAGATATTTGGAATTCTGAAAAGATGCGCACCATGCGCAAAAACATGTTGAATGATAAGCCAACTACTGGATGTAATAAATGTTATATGCAAGAACAAAACGGCGGACATTCAATGCGTACAAATATGAATAAAGATTTGTCGCATCACATAGATAGAAAAAATCTGACTAACGATGATGGTAGTGTAGATGATGTATTTATGGCATACATGGATATAAGATTTTCAAATATATGTAACTTTAAATGTAGGTCATGTGGGCCTGATTTTAGTTCCTTATGGTATGAAGATGCGCTCACACAAGGCAGATATTCAGCAGACAATCCAAAGATTTTACGCATTAAAAATAATCTAGATGACTTGTGGAGAGATATGGAAGAGTGGATCGACACAGTAGAACGTATATACTTTGCTGGCGGTGAGCCACTGATCATGGATGAACACTATAAAATTTTAGAGCATCTAATCTCAATCGGTAAAACAGATATTCAAATATCATATAATACAAATCTTTCAAAGTTGACATATAAATCAAAAGACGTTATAGAACTATGGAATCAGTTTTCAAATATCATAGTAGATGCATCATTGGATGATAGCGGAGAACGTGCGGAGATAATACGCACAGGTACTGTTTGGAAAGATGTAGTCGCTAATAGAAAACGCATAATATCAGAAGCACCACATGTAGTATTCCATATATCTCCAACAGTTAGTGTGCTTAACGTACAACATTGTCTTGACTTTTTTGATGAATGGATATATGATAGTCTTATTAGTCCGAAAGATATCCGTATAAATACGTTAATACACCCAGAGTTTTTGTCAGTTCAAATTCTCCCAAGTAATGTAAAATCGGATATACAAGACAAAATACGATCCTTTGTAAAGAAACACAAATTGAATAATTCTACCTTTGATACTTTGATTCATTTTCTTGACGGTGACCAAGAGCATTTAGTACCTAAATTTATTAAATACAATGATAAACTAGACAGTATAAGAAATGAGAAGATTATTAATACAATGCCAGAGTTGAGGTGTATATATGAGTGATACATTCTGCCCATTACTATTTCAACACTTAGCAACACACCCACACGGCGGTGTGACGCATTGTTGTATTGCGGACCATCGTCAGTCACGTAGTAGTGCTAAAGACGGTGACAATAGATATTACAATCTAAATCGTGATACAGTACACGATACAATGAATAGTGAATCATTTCGTAAAGCAAGACTACAAGTATTAGACGGTAAGAAGCCACAAGCATGTCTACGTTGTTATAGCGAAGAAGCTAAAGGTATGCATAGTAAACGCATAGAAGAAATAAAGAACTATCCTGAGTACACTGTAGGAGTCGCTAGGGATGCCACTGACGATGCTGGCTACATGAAAGATGTACAACTAGAGTTTGTTGAGCTTAGATTAGGTAATGTTTGTAACGTAAAATGCAGAACATGTAATCCGGCATCATCGTCTAAATGGCGTAATGATTATGACCAACTACAGAAAGCAACAACGTTTAAGTTAACAGACTACAACACGATGGAAGGCTTTCGTTGGCCTGAACGTGAAGGGTTCTGGGAAGACTTACTGCAACACTGTGACAATGTAAAGACATTCTATATCAATGGTGGGGAACCAACATTAATCAAGCAACACTTTAAATTTTTAGAACGTCTAGTTGACATGGGCAAAACAGATATTAAACTGTGGTATAATATCAATATGACAAATATGAATGAAGATATTATTGCATTATGGCGCAAGTTTGACCACGTTAAAGTATCATGTTCGATTGATGACTTGGGTGACAGAAATCACTACATTAGATTCCCAACTGAATGGGATGATGTAATGAAGAATTTCATGCGCCTAAAGGAAGAAGACTTCGAACTAGATGTGACACAAACAGTATCATGGATGAACTATAGCACATTGGGAGACTTCTATAACTTCTTCCACAGAGAACACGGTGTGTGGGTACATCATAACTATGTGTATGACCCAGACATTCTATCACCAGCAGTATTACCCAAAGCAATGCGTGATGCTATTCACGACAAATTCTCTAATGTATTTGATGATTGGAAGCTGAACGAACTAAAGAATATGTTCAGTGGACCAGACAATAAAGCAAAATGGGAAAGTGCAATGGAATACACAAAAGAATTAGATAAAATTCGTGGACATAGTATTGAAGATTATCTGACAGAATTTAGAACAAATTAATGTATAATTATAAAGATTTAAAATATTTAGATTTAGAAGCCAGCAGTTTATGTAATGCCCTATGTGCGATATGTAACAGAAGATATAGTGGCGGTCAAAAAGTCGAAGGCATGGTGGAAACATATGTGTCACTTGAGCAGTTTAAAAACTGGTTCACTCCGGAATTTCTAAAAAAACTTCAGGGCATTAGTTTGTGCGGTAACTACGGAGATCCGATGACAAATCCTGAGTTATTGGATATATTAAACTACACCAAACAATTAAATCCAAATATAGAAGTCATTATGAATACCAATGCTAGTGGAAGAACACCAGATTTTTGGAGAGAGCTTAGTGAAATTATTGGTACTAATGGAAGATTAACTTTTAGTGTTGACGGGTTATCTAATACAAATTGGATTTATCGTAGAGGAACTCACTGGGATAAAATTATGATGGCTATGGAAAACTACACCAGTGGGCCAGGAATTAGTCACTGGGAGTATTTGGTTTTCAAACATAATCAACATCAGGTTGAAGAAGCAAGACAAATGAGCAAAGATATTGGTATTACAAATTTTTATGCTAAACATGCATTTGGATTTGAAGATATTATGATCAACAATGTTAATAAATCCAGCTTCAGGGTGTTTAATGAAGATAATAATTTCTTATATAATATCCAAGCACCAGATGATCAACCATACGACAACAGCACCATTATGGATATAGAATATGGACACGCCAATCCAGATATAACACAGACACATGGTAGATACAATCACAACTCCAATGCACCATTAAATGACTGGGAAATTAAATTGGGGACAACGTGTATTAATTGTATGGTAGTAAAAAAGAGAAGTGTTTTTGTAACTTCTGAAGGATTGGTATTTCCATGCTGCATGACGGCTGGAAAACTATATGCACCTAGCACTCCTGATGCTGTGCAAATTAGAGATTTTGTAAATTCTCACGGACGTGATGCTATTAGTTTAAATTCTAGAAGTCTGTCATCGATTATCGACAGTAATGTATTTCAGAGCCGCTGGCCAGAAACCTGGAAAGATAATGACATTACAAATAAAAGATTGAGAGTATGTAGTATGTTTTGTGGTAAAGAAACAAATCAAACATGGAAAAAAGTTAGAGATAGTGTCAAAGATGAATAGAGTTTATGTCTGTTAACCACTTACCATCCATTATTGATAGTAGTTACTGTAGGATTGTAATCCATAAAATGATCATAGTTGTATCTTAACTGAGGTACAATATCACGTAGATGCTTTAACCAAACGTCTTCTGGTATTTGTGATAACCTTTTCATTTCCTTAGCTACCATGTTTGCTCTAGTGGTTGGACATAATTCATTATCATAACTATGATTTATAAATCCATCAAATGTTTTATATCCTTTTTCTTTGATCGCTGCAACTGTTCCTGCACAACCGTGTACTAAAAACATCTGACCTGCAGCAAACGGTTTATAAATTTTTTCAGATAAGAATGGTCTAAGAGTAGACGTATTATGTACTAGATTTTCCGGTATAGTCTCATTGACAAGCATAAATTTAGTATCAAATATATGCTCCCATGTTAAAAACCCTTGTGCTAAATTAGTATCTAATGTATTGTCATCACATGTTATATTTTTATCAATCGAATAAGCCCAATCTATTGTATCTTTGTTCAATAGTCCTGGATGTGATTTTTCTACACTACTAACTGTATAATCTAATTGCCTTAATACACTTTTTAACTCTCTGTTGCCATCTACCAGAGTTCCGAGTGACCAATATATATCTTTCAATAAATCGTTCTCTTTTAATAACATAGCCATAGTCATACGGGCATGTCTACGTCTACGCATATAAGAAGTACATAACTTCTGTCTTGGTTTTAATTCTAATGAGTGTTGTATTTGTTGTTCAAACATACGCTCATTATTTTTATCACGGGATATGTGAATGTATAAATTCTTCTCCCAAAAATTACTATACATTGATTTAACTTCAGTAAATGGGGGATTATTATGTCGGGCATATATAGATGTAACCCAAACAAGTCTTTCTTTTGGTATATCAAAAATTTCACACACCCGATCAAATAGTATATTATCCCAACCTTCAATTGAATGATCAATGTACACTAACGTATTATCGTCTTTAATTGCTTCTCTGACTTCTATCGGTAGAGAATTAAAAGTACGCTTATCTTTTTCTATTCGTTGTGTTCTTAGTTCTTCATGATTTTTTGGTATACTAGATGTAAGAGTTTTTGTATCACCTAAGTATTGTTCATCCTTTAAGAAATCTAATAGATTTCTTGCGGCTGCAAAATATATGATTCTATTGGGTACTAGCTTAGTATAAGAACTTTTTTTATACGTATGGAATGCTTCAAATACATTCTTTTGATATTCTTGGCATAATGTTATTTTACTAGAATTTAAATCGTGTCCATCATTAATAAAGGGTCCCCATTGCATATTATTCATTCGATATCCTTTCTAATGCTGTTTTGTAAGGCGTGTACAAACTTGCAACTTTTTTGTTATGATTCGCCACTTTAAGACATTCTTCATCTAACAATACTTGTTTGTTAATTAACCTATCTAATTCTTTTAGCATTGAATCCATACGTATGCTATCATCGTGTGTATCATAACTGTGATCTACGATATTATCGTAGAAATTAAATCCAATATTACGAAGTTCTTGAACCTGATTCTGATAACCGCATAGTACAAAAGGTTGAGGGAATAGCAAATTTTTTAAAGTTTTTTCAGTAACGAGCTTTTTATCTAATCCTTGATAACTACACTCGCTTACCACTGCAAACTTACTACGTGCAAAGTTATTAGGTTCTATCTCCCACCATTCATAAACATTTTGTGACTTTGAATCTAACGGATTATTTTCTATCCAATCGCTATCGTATATGTATTCGCCAGGACCACCTGTTTTCATAGTACAAACACTTGTTTGCGTTGTATATGAATTTCTTAGTTTGTTTCTGAGAGTTACTCTAAAATCACGAGGACGTTGTTGTAAACAGATAAATTCATAAAGCCAATCTTGTGATGCTCGTTGTTGTGATATCTGACTTACAGTATTTGTATGTATTTTATTCCAATATTGATTCGCAACTTCAACTATAAAATGATCTTTTATTACATTGTATTCAATAACTGAATTAAATCCTGTATTAGCTGTAATATAATAAACTTGTTCTCCAGATATTCCGTTTATATTTAAAAAATTACAAATACTAGGATGTACCCATTCTGTTTCAAAACCTTCTATAGAATCATCTATTATTATACTACATGTTTTATTACGTACACTTTGAATTATTTCCAAGGGTAATATAACATCATCTAACCAATTAAATAATCCTTTATTAGGATTCAAGTATCTACCTGGTGGAGTATTGGGCTGGGTGTTAGTAATAAAAAATACAAATTTTTCATCTTGGTCTGTACGTTGACGTACATACTGATGATATATATATTCTTGATCATAAGCGTCCAGGGTTGTTTTAAAAAATTCAGCTGGTATCATAAGTTATCACTAGTTACTAAACTATCTAAATCATGTTTGATTGCATATCGGTATGCATCATGAATTATTTCATAATCATTATATCCAATGCTCAAATAATTTATAACGCAGTCGATGATAATTTTATTATTAAATTTTGCCATAGCCTGGCTACGGGCTCCTAGTTCTCTGTCATTTACGCATCCAGGATAACTAGCTCCTGCAAAAAACGCATCAGTTGTATCCCACTTATCTAAAAAACTTAAAACTTCTTTAGTATCCCAGCTTATTAACCCATTTCTACCAGAATTAATATGATCTTTAACAGAGTGTTGTAACATAAGATTTGGTGATTTCCATGGGAATACTTCCGATCCTTCTGGTTTACCCCACTCGTCTGGGTTATTTTTATCTAAGAATGTAGAATAACACGCAAGAACAACTGGGCCATACCATCTTTTAATTAGACCAGATAATCTATTCACTGTCTGTTCTGTTATATTTTGAAATCTAGTATGACCATCCTGGTACTTATCCCACATATCAATTATTATCAATGCTCTTTTATCTAGTGTTTCCATAATAAACTACCTCAATTGAATTACTAGTAAATTTTCTCCATGGATCAACTACTACACTACCGGAAGGTATTTCGCAATATACAGTATCAGTATCGTCGCCTTCTTCTTTCATGTATTTGTAGGTTGTACTAGCACTGTGCGCCATAAGCATTACACAAGGTTGTTCAGGCTTATTATTATCTCCAGTTAAAGGATCAATATAGGTTGGAGTAAATTCGTGCTTGTTACAATAATATCCAACCAGTAAACTGTAGCTTCCATCTTCATAAGGAACACCAGGTTTATATGCCTTTCCGTGAATATATATTGGCATATTGTGTTCAGTGGCGATATTAACTAATCTTAGTGCCAAGTTTTCCGCCTGGACTTCTCTTGCATTCATAATAGAGTCAAACAAGTCATAACCTAAGCCTAGTTCTTGTGCCATATAACGTAGTGCAATATTATCACGTGGATGACACCCACCGCCATCACCCATACCTGCTTTCATATACTGTGGGCCCATGATACGCTTGTCACTGTGTGCTAGTGCTTCTGTTACTATGTCAACATTGATATTACCTTGCTTTTCAGCAACGTCTTGTATCATGTTGACCAGACCAATCTTGGCACTAATAAAAGTATTGTAGAAAACTTTGATACACTCGCACTCGTCCCAGGTACCTATTACATAACGGGGATCGTTTTCCATAATAGTTTTATAAAAATCAGTTAACTCCTTTGCGTCCCCAGTTTCGCTTCCATCCTGCGTTCCAATCATTACCATTTCTGGATTAACCATATCCCATGCTACACTGCCCATTGCAATAAGATAAGGATTATAAACAAATCGTGTGTTAGGTACTAGGTCTACCAACTCATTACGAACTGTTCCAGGCAACACTGTGCTAATAAGCACTATTAACTGATCCTTTGTCATGTGTTTGTTAACTTCAGATAACACCTCTTTAACAATATCGTAATTAAAATCTTGTGGATCCAAATGTGCTGTTGGGGATCTTCCGTCATAATCTTGACTGTGCGGAGTAGGTACCGACACAAATACTATTTCTCGATCTTTAACACATCCTGCAATATCAGGATACATATTGACGTATTTACTACTTTGTTTAGTTATGTCATAGCCATTGACATCATGGCCTTTTTGTGCAATTGCTTCTGCACACGGCATGCCTAATTTTCCTACTCCAATAAATCCAATTCTCATATTATTTCTACTCCTATGAAATTATTTATTAGCTATGCATTTATTTATGCTTTTATAATTATGCCAATTTTTAATTCATAAATAGTTTTAACAACTAATCAAGGAATGTCACATGCAAAACGTATATCTCAGTCAGATGAGTTTAGAACTACCCGGTTCTAAGTATTATTATTTCCCCTACAGTGTAGGCGTAGTATGGTGTTATGCATCCAACGACCCGGTAGTAAAAGAAAATTATCAATTGAAAGAACTTTACTTCTTAAAAGATGATCTTGACACAATAGTTAATAACATGGAAGATCCTGCAGTTCTAGGTCTTAGTAGCTATATATGGAATACTAACTATAATGAAGAGTTTGCTAAGAAAGTTAAAGCACGTTGGCCAGAATGTAAAATCATTGTAGGCGGCGCAAATGCACCAGATAGTGATATTACATACTTCAATGATAAACCATATATTGATTATCTTATACACCAAGAGGGAGAAATTAGTTTTCTCGGGCTTCTTAAAAGTTTTATAGGTGAACAGGATGAAGAGAAAGTGCCTGGTATCAGTATTAACCGCAATGGTGAAAGAATTACAACAGGTAAAAGTGTCAGAGTCAATGATTTAACTAATGTGCCTAGTCCATACTTAACTGGATTATTCGATGACATTGTAGCTAAGTATGGCAATCGTAATGATATGACATTGAATGGTATCATAGAAACTAATAGAGGTTGTCCATTCATGTGTACATTCTGTGATTGGGGAGGTACTACATTTAGTAAAGTTAAGAAGTTTGATATAACAAGAATTGAAGCAGAAGTTAAATGGTTTGCTGATAACAAGATCGAATATATAAACAATACAGATGCTAACTTTGGCATATTCAAAGAGCGTGATATGGCCATTACTGATATGCTTATTGCTACAAAAGAAAAGTATGGATTCCCAGAGATATTCGATACAAACTGGAACAAAAATAACAATCAAGTAACAGTAGAGATGGCAAGTAAACTTCTTAATGCAGGTATGATGCGTAGATTTACTGCTAGTTTACAAAGTATGAATCCCGATGTACTAGAAGCTATTAAGCGTACAAATCTTAACGGAGCGCAACTAGATAACATCGTAGAAGACGCTCGGCAAATTGGTATTAATGTTAATACAGAAATGATTGTGGGATTACCAGAAGAAACATATGATAGTTGGAAAGAAGGCATTTGTCAATTACTGAAAGATGATTTCATTGTAGAAAGTTATCCACTTGCACTATTACAAAATAGCGAAATGAATGATCCTACATATAAAGAAAAATATGGAATTATTACAAAGAAAGTAAGAAGTTACTTTAGTAACTATGTAGACGAATGGCAAGATATGGTCGTCGGTACTAGAACAATGCCAGAAGAACTGATGAGTAGAGTTTGGTTATGGACTTGGCTCACAAACAAACTTGAAGCAAATGGGTTTACACATCTAGTAAGTAGATACTTAGAACAACATCATAGTATTCCACAACAAGATTTTTATGAAGCAATGCTTGAAGCATTTTTAAATAATGAAGATAGTGTTTATTATCCACACTTACAAAAATGGGGCAAACATGCTGCAGATTTAGAATTTCAATACTTTATAGCAGGGTTTGTATACGGAGAAGTATTAGTAGATATCGGTCAATACAGAAGAGCCAAGTTCTTTAAAGAAGTATATGAAGTTGCTAATAGTCTATTACACGAATTCGATCCTATGCTTAGTCAAGTATTAGATTTACAGGAAAAGATACAACAGCAAACTATAGAAAGTAAACACACTATCACATGTGATGGTAATTTATATGAGTACATTGTAAATAATGATAAACTTCATAATGAAAAAACTACATATACTATCACTAACAAGAAAATAGAAGACAGATTTGATAATGATTGGGTAGCGTTTATGAACTTCGCACGTAAAAACAAAGGCTGGATAAATGAAATTGTGGAAACAGAAGTCTAATAGGCTTGAGTTCTTAGAAAAAAATTTAAAGCCAATAGCACCAAATTCAAAAGTCTGGGACTTTTGTTGTGGTACTGGCATGAATGGAATAACTGCGCTAGAGTATGGTGCAAAACACACTACATTCACGGACGTTAGACAGCAAACATTCAATGACTGGCTTGAAACTGATCAATCAGTAGCGAATGACAATAATCACATATGGAAATTTTTTGATGCAAATGAACTTTATGAAAGTAGTAAAAATATTGATTTACAGGATATTGATATAATCATATACCACGGACATTTCTACCATGCAAATAACCACTACGACATTGTAAAGATGCTTAGTAAAACCAGCGCAAAACATATACTATTTGAAACAAAAGGAATGGGAGATAATTCACTTACTAGCCAATGGAACCTAGAGCCTACAGACAGTAAATGGAATACTTGGATTAACGACTTTCAGACTCATACTCCTACTGGATCACCCTCCTGGGGGTTGTGTAATATGTTGTTTAATCATTGTGGTTGGAAGACATCAGATTTGTTACAGCAAACTTGGGATTTTGATGGATTACCGTCTAATGATTCTAATCCAAAAATGTGTCAGTCTAGGGCGTACTTTACTCGTTAGCCCAACTATAACTATCTTTATCTTCATCATAAACAACTGAAGCATTTAGTATCTCTGTATTAAATTCTATCTTAACAACCTTACATGTAGATGATTTTTCTACAAACCAATCAAAGTCATCTGAACTTCCTGATTCATTGATAGCCAATATATGGCGCCCTGGAGTATGAATCCAGTCGTTAATATCTATACCATACGTACCCAACAGATCATGTTCTTCAGCTTTTTGTTTATACCAATTTAAATGGATGGTTGTTAATTCTGCTTCTTGTTCTGCTGTTACTCCAACAGTTGGAATATTAAATGTAAACCATGGACTCACAGTTGTTTTTGGATCTACTTGATTATCAGTTATTAGATGTAAATGCTCGTTTTGTATAATCATTTCTATATCTTTACCCAATGTTCCATATGCTAAAAATAAACAATGGCGTGATGAGAACCCACTTGACTTTGCTTCTTGGTCTTCTTTAGTTAATAGTGCTGTAGATTTGGGCCAATCTTCATTTGATGTATTTGGTACAGGCCAAGGTTCTAACAATATACTTCTTGCATAATTATGTACATCATTATTTTCCATTGCGCCTTCTAATGTATGTACATTATGATTTAATTCTTTTAATAGTACAAGCAAATTAGGATCATACTCATTTTCAGGTGTTTCCCTTAGTTCTACAGTTTCAGCTGCAAATTGGTCATGTATTACATTAAGCATTGATTGCTCATACGGAACACTATCCCAACCTACGGGTAATGTTTTATTATAGACTGTTACTAATTTTTTACAATTTTCTAATACTATATTATGATAATCCTCTACAGGTAATATTGTGGCTATACATTCACTGTTGATACTAAATGTAGGCAACTGATCTCTACGATTGTAGTATTCGTTCCATATTGCTAACCATTTATGTACAATTGTATATTCTGTTTGTAACGTATAATCAAGCGAAATGCTTTCATTGCCAGAAGCATATGTTAATTTTATTGTATTCATTAATCTTTCCGTTCAATATCTTCTTCTACACAATTAGCCCCATACTGTATCTCTACTAGATTTAATGGAGTGTCATGTGCATTGACTAGTTGATGCCACATACCCACTGGAATGTGTAATGATTGATGCTTATAGAATACTCCATGTTCTTCAACATCAGTACTGCTAGAATTTAATGTATTCACAGTTGCAGTTCCTTCTGCTACAAACCAATGTTCTGAACGTTCTTTGTGTCGTTGCATAGATAGCATGCCGCCTGGCGGCACTGCTAATTCTTTTACTTTAGTATGATTGTCATATTCGTGTATCACTCTATAATATCCCCATGATCTAATTGTTTTAGGAGATTTCCACTCTTCTAGTATCCAAGATGAACTATTCTTTTTGTCTTCTCCGCCTACACCAAACACAAATTCAACATCATCGAAAATCATTTCAGGGATGTTTTCTTTAGTTCTATCGCCGCCATTTGCAAAGATAATTTCATCGTTTGGGTAAATCATTTTTACATTCCTAATAGCTTCTACTGAAGAACCATCATCATCACTGAATAGTATACAATGATCTACCATTTTTAAATTTTCTATAATAGGTATTCTTTCAGAGATAGGCATAAACGCTTTTCCCTTTTTTCGAGTAAGCCATGCGTCTGTATTTACACCTACTATGAGTCTATCGCCTAATGATTTTGCAGAATTAAAATATGCAATGTGACCTGAGTGTAGTGGATCAAATCCACCCGTAACTAATACTATTTTCATAACTGTATTTATGTTTGTAGTTTTAGCGGCAACTTTAATCTATAGAGAAAACTTTACTTAACGTAGTTCAAACGGGTCTCTTTAATATCTGAATTGCCCCAAACAGTGCTAAAATCTTTGACTTTTGCAGTAATACCAAAAACACCTGTCATTTCTGATAATTCATCTTTTGTAGTAAAGAATGAAACACGATTTCCGTCAGGTGTTATAGCATTTACATTCCATCCAGCCCAAGCAGTTGCCTGACGTTTAGAAATAATCTCAATATCTATAGTAACTTTATCGCCTTTACTTCCAATGTATTCAGAACCAACTGAACGTTCTTCTAATTCCTTTTTATTAGTATCACGTTTTACATATTCTGGAATGTAAGCAACAACACCAATGTGATAGCGAACATTGAGATTATCAT
>Ga0209136_1000726_pt1 | contig 23345 bp, 18 predicted proteins | sample SaaInl0LU_22_DNA_FD_184640 | JGI IMG/M metagenome (GOLD analysis project Ga0209136, IMG submission 184640) | Marine microbial communities from expanding oxygen minimum zones in the Saanich Inlet - ESP_90LU_22_DNA (SPAdes) (version 2) | ecosystem: Environmental > Aquatic > Marine > Intertidal... | reverse complement strand
TTTACTGTTTATACTACCGACTAACGTAGTATACTCATAAAAAGTCTAAAAAGTACATAAATGTGAAAAAGTTATTAACATTTTTCCCAATACACTATCAGCATTGGTTGACACTTATTATCATCGCGATTTTTGCGATTGTGTCTCATGTGTTGGGCTCACAATTCATCGGCACGATGGAGTTTATCCATGCTCAAGTTAATGCAGGTCAGTATTGGCGCTTGTTGACGCATGCTTTATGGCACACCAATACCAATCACCTTTTACTTAACCTTGCTGGCTTGGCCTTGCTCTGGGCATTACATGGCGAGCATTATCGAGCTTGGAATATTGCAGGATTGTTAATTTTTTGTAGCTTGATGAGTGCGTTAGGCGTGTGGTACTTGTCACCCCATATTGATTATTACGTAGGCCTCTCTGCGGCATTACATGGGTTATTCGCATTTGGTGCAGTGCGTGATGTGCAGCACAAGCGCTTCTCGGGGTGGTTGCTACTAGGTGGCTTAGCCATAAAACTATACTTAGAACAACACCAAACAACGGATACAACCGCAGCATTGATTAATGCCACGGTTGCGTATGATGCACATATTTATGGTGCTATCGCTGGGGTATGTTATGCGGTAGGTTATTGGTTGTTTAGCTTTTTTCAACAAACGTCACCGGATACAGTCCAATCCCCTCGTACTGAGTGATCGTATGTTGTACTTTGCCTTATTTAACTTTCCAGGTGTTTTCTAATATAGTTTGCTGGTTGCTCAACACTCGAGCCATGAACGTCGCACCTAGCTGAATACTACCGACTCCTTTGGGTGTTCCCGTCATAATCAAATCACCCTCTTCGCAAGTCATAAAAGCACTGACTTCAGCTAAGATATCATTAGGTTTATGCATCATCAGATCAAATGTAGCTAACTGTGTCAGCTCACCATTGATATAAAGCTCAAGACTTAGTTCCTCAATGCGACCTGGGATTGAGACAAAATGACTTAGCACAGCAGAACCATCAAAGGATTTTGCCCGCTCCCAAGGTAAACCTTTTACTTTTAATTGAGATTGAACAGCGCGTTTCGTCAGATCTAAGCCGATACCTACGCCAGAAAGCGCTCCATCTTGCATTACAAAGGTCAATTCAGCTTCATAGTGAATGTCTTCTTGTGGATCAAAAGTCATTACATCAGTGATTGCAGAGTTGGGTTTGATAAAAATGACAGGCTCTGTCGGTATTTCATTGCCTAGCTCGTTGATATGCTCTACATAATTACGGCCAATACAGATAATTTTTGATGGCGTAAGCCATTGACCATCTAAACTAATCTGTTGCATCAATCGCTTTATCAATTGGTGCAGTTTTAGCTTCGGCTTCGGCAGCTTCAGCCAAAGCTATCGTTTCACGTTCGGCTTTGCTTATATATTTAGGCTTGTTATTGGTTGCTAATTTTGCATTCGCTTTTTTGATCCGCGCTTTTACGATTTGAATGCCTTTTTTACGTCTATTCATAGAATAAAATTCAACTTATATTAATATGACTTCAGTTTATCTGCTTTTCAACAATTTTAACAATCCGATTAATGCTTATTTCTGACAAATTCCACTCATAGCCATTAAAATCGGTGGTATTCATAAATTGTACGACAACCGTATCAATGTCTTTATGGTATTCAGCTAAGCTTTGATAGCCTGGGACTAGACCTCCATGCTCATAGACATAAATATCATCATAAATAGCTTTTTCGGTAGCATTAGTAAACACCGAACCATCATTTAGCGCGCGCAAGAACAGTCCCACATCCTCAGCCGTTGCCAACATACCATACTCAGCTGTTTTAAAATCTTCATCTACCCCAACATAATAACCACTCATTACATTACTGATATCGTCGACATCGTTGAGTGAAAAGAATGTATTGACTAATCCAAGTGGCGTTAATATATTTTCTTGAATAAATTGCTCATGACTATGGCCAGTAACCTTTGCGATGATTTCTCGTAATAATAGATAATTAGTATTTGAATATTCATACCCTTCATCTGGAGCGAAACGAGTTGGCATGGCCAGCGCATAGTCTAAGTGACTTTTTTTATTTTCAGGTGCATCACTCCAAAATTCCGCACTACTAGTGAAATTTGGGATCCCACTGCGATGTTGCACCATTAATCGTAAGGTAATGCTATCGGCATATTCTATTTTGCCAATTAGCTCCGGGAAATATTCATCCAGAGATTGATCAAGTGACAAATGATTGCTTTGAGCAAGCTTAGCTATCGAAACGGCGACATATAATTTACTGATACTGGCAATTTTAAATAGTGCATCTGGTTTCGCGGGTATCTGTAGATGTTTATCATGCCAACCTGCCGTATAAAATTGTGGTGCATTATTGTCTGTATTAACGTCTGTATTAACACCTTTATCAGCGCCTTTATCAACATATACAATCATGCCATCAAAGCCATGACTTAAGGACTGCTCAACTTGTTCCTGTACCGTATTAGGTAACGGCAATATCCACGCTTTTACCAAAATCCAAGGTACAAAGAATAAAGAGATGACAGTACCAACGAGTAATATCACTCTTAAAATATGGGTGAATGTTTGTTTGTTTAATTTAATATCGTTTCACCATTAAGTTTTTATAGTCTTTACAATAATACCAATTTTGAGCTTACAAATTCTCTTCAAACAACTTAAAGATCCGGCGGTATTCATCTAACCACGAACTTGGCTGCACAAACCCATGCGGCTCTACTGGATAAATGGCTGTTTCAAAATCTACTTTTTCAAGTTCAATCATGCGTTGCACCAAACGTACCACATCCACGAAAAACACATTATCATCCACCATAGGTGCATTCATTAGCAATGGTTTTTGTAGGCCTTCAGCAAAGTAAATCGGCGAACTGCGCTCATACGCAATCGGATCGATATCTGGTGTGTTCAAAATATTCGCGGTGTATGGCGTATTATAATGCGCCCAATCAGCTACTGGACGCAGTGCTGCACCCGCTTGAAATAAATCAGGCGCCGTGAACAACGCCATGAATGTCATGAAGCCACCGTATGACCCGCCGTATGTTCCTATTCGCTCACGATCGACATTGGCATTAGCCACTAACCAGTTGACGCCATCACGTAGATCTTGAATTTCAGGGGTACCCATTTGACGATAAATCGCGGTGCGCCAATCTCGTCCATAGCCTTTTGATGCGCGATAATCCATATCCAACACCACATAACCTTGTTGAGCGAGCATATTATGAAACATGTATTCACGAAAATAGCCAGACCATCCCATATGCGAATTTTGTAAATACCCTGCCCCATGATTAAAAATTACCGCTCGTGCTGGATCTGCATCTTTAGGATGAGATGGCATATACAAACGTGAATAAATTGGTTCATCTACATGACTCGAAGGCACTTCAATAATACTCGGCGCTTTGAAGCTCATTGCCATAAATTCTTCAGAGACAAACTGACTGATCTTAACCGGCGTTGTTGCTGAAAGCGCACTAGCCACATACAATTCAGGTGGTCGGTTCATGGTTGAATGAGTCAATAACAACTGAGTGCCATCAGGGCTTAATACATAATCGGTCATACCATTAAGCTGGGTCAATATGTCACTTTTGGTCAAGCTTGCATTGGTATCTGTGGCAACTCGGTAGATTTCATAAATGCCAGGATGCTTTTTATTCGCTTTGTAATAGATGTACTGACCATCGGGACTTTGTGTGATTTGATCAACAACAAAATCGCCCTGAGTCAATGCCTGTAATTGACCGTCAACAGGCTTTACATATAACTGAGAATAGCCACTGTGTTCAGATAAAAAGTACAATGATGTTGAGTTTTTTAACCAACCAAAGCGATTAAACGCATAATTGATCCATGCTTGATCACTTAAACGATGTTGGGTAACCAAGGCTTTTTTAGCAAAATCAACCGTCACAATCCAACGATCTTTGTTATCCCAGGCCTCTAACATGATTCCGACTTGGTTGGCCGATTCATGCCAATAAATGGGTGGCTCACTCCAATACCAACTACTAAATAAGGTAATGTCACGCGGTAAGCGATTGGTTTCATAGGTCTCACCTTTCGCCCTAGCATTTTCTGCTTTGACTGATGCAAGCACATCTTCGTTATAGCCAGGTAATGCACTTTTAGCTAATTCGTGGGTCTTGCCCGTCGTCAAATCAAGTAAGTACAACTCATCATTTTGAGGCTTTGCATCCGCGACGCGTGCACGTACTTTTTTAGCTGCGATCCGCCCATCTTCTTGAATATAATGTGGCATGATATCGCTGTCTTGACGTAAGCTATTTTTCTTACGTGTCGCAATAATCGCCCATTTACCATTGGGTGCTACCGATACGGCAGATAAACGATGGTCGTTATCAAAATAAAACGGCGCTGGCGTTAACGCTGAATTAGCCTCAACTAGCGCCTCACGATGGTCAGCCTTGTCCTGACGCTCTTGGCGCTTGACTTGGATGTATTCAATTAATTCGATTTGTTCTTGCGCGATGTAATCATCTGCGGCTTTAACCGCAACAGGTGCATCGGCAAACTTCCATGAAAAAAGCGACTGACGGATAAAGGTATCAGGGTTAATTGCATGAATGTGCGCCCCTTGCTTAAACGATAAGCGTCCATCGAGCATAAACTGTAATTGACTAATGCTGTCTTGCCCATGCGAAAAGCCATCAGCGCGATTAGCCATTTTGTCAAAAATAAATCCCTGTTTGTCGTATATCCATGCAATATAACGCCCATCTTGACTGACAACGCGTTCAGTTGATTGTAATAAATGTAGATCTTTTAATGTCGCTAACGACCCATTTAAAATCACCTTTTCAGGACTCAGGGTAAACACATCTTTAACCACACTTCCTTCACGTTTTCGCTCAAACACAATCTGGTCGCCTAACACAGACCAACCGGCATTATCAGCAAAACGCCCTAACCAATCAGGATCGGACATGATTTTTTCTAGGGTAATCGTAGACGCGTTATGCGCTACAATGTGGTTGTTGGCTGTGAGATGTGGCGCAGAGACTTTAGCAACAGGTTCATCTGCAATCGGTGTGATGCTTTTGCCCGAATGTTGGAGTGAATCTTGTCCAGAATTTTGTGTCGTAGTTTGACACGCCGTAAGTACCGCAAAAGCGATACACGTAATTGAAATACGCAAGGGATGTTGCATAGAGTCGTCTTCCTGTCTTTATAATAATTATCAAGTGTATGACATCACATATTGCCCTGAGGGTAAAGTGCTTCAACTCGGTATGATCTATTTTGTCTAAAATACGTTACAATAAATATTATCCTAATTCCTTGAGCAAAAACTATGAAAAAAATCATTACCCTCGTCGCGTTATTGTTTGTTTCACAATCTGTTATGGCTAGCGAGTGCCCTGACGTATTAAAATTTATGAAGCGCAAACTTAATTCTCAAGAAACCGTTAATTTTTGTGAAGCCTATAAAGACAAAGCTATTTTGTTTGTCAACACTGCCAGTAAATGTGGCTTCACTCCACAGTTTGACGGCCTAGAAAAACTTTACAATGACTACAAAGACAAAAACTTTGTTGTATTAGGTTTTCCATCTGGTGACTTTAATCAAGAGTTTGACGATGAAGGCAAAACTGCCGAGCTATGCGAACTCACCTATGGCGTAAAGTTCCCGATGTTTGAAACCATTGCTGTGCGTGGCGATGATGCTGATCCGTTGTACCGATTATTAGCGGAGAAAGCGGGTTCAGCGCCAAAATGGAATTTTTACAAATACTTAGTCGATCGCAAAGGCAACTTAGTTGATTCCTATTCTTCATTTACCAAACCGCTAGATGAAGATTTAATTGCTGACATTGAGCGTGCTATCCAGCCATAACGCTTGGCTTTAAATTCCTATTGAACAAAAGCTATCTTCAGATAGCTTTTTTATTGGCAAGTTTTCATTCCACTTTCCACTGCCATACATTTATAAAATTTACCTTCCATTAACATCTTATGATCTATTTCTCACCGCTAATGCGTATGAATTTTGATAATTAAATAAAAGGATAGACTAATGTTTAAAATGAAAAACGTGTTAGCGATAAGCGCAGTATTATTACTCACTGCGTGTAGTTCAGACAATGATTCACCCGGTTTTGAATCAACCGACCCTCGAGTCCCTGAAACCTCAATGTTACGTGTCGTACATGCCTCTCCAGATGCCCCAAAAGTAGATATTTTAGCAGGTGGTGCCATTTTAAATGGCTTAGAAAATGTGGATTATCAGGTCGCTTCGGGTGTATTTACTGTTAATGCGACGGTTTACCCTGTTACCGTTAATGCGAAAACTCCCTCTGGTGATGTGGAAGTGTTAAGTGCTAGCCTTACTGCCAATGCTGATGCACTAACAAGTGTTATTGCAGTGGGTTCTGTCGCAGATAACACATTAGAAATACTGGCCTTAGCTACAATGCCAGATATGTCGGTTAGCGGCACTACGCAACTGCAAGTTGTGCATGCTGCACCATTAGCACCGACAGTCGATATTCACGTAACGGCGCCCGATGTCACTACATTATCATCAGCGACAGTGCTTGCGACAGCTGCTTACAAAGATGCTACCGGCTTAGTCTCGGTGGCTTCTGGTGATTATCGAATTAGAATTACGCCAACTGGGTCTGATACCGTCGTCTTTGACTCAGGTACCGTGGCCTTGGCCTCTGAGGAAATGTTATTAATAGCAGCGACTCAAAATGTCGGCCCTGGGGATTCGCCCGTCAGCTTAGTGGTGGCAGGTAAAACTGGTGCAGTAACCATTTTAGATGTCAATACGCCAGCGGATCTTCGTGTTATACACGCCGTTGCGGATGCGCCTGCTGTCGATGTCATTGCTAATAACGCATTAACGTTGTTTGATGGTGCACCATTTCTAGGTGTAACCGATTATGCAAGTGTTGCTGCCGATACCTACTTAGTTGATGTCGTTGCTGATGCAGACAACTCAGTGGTTGTCATTGATGATGCGTCGGTAACCTTAGAAGCTGGCAAAACCTACACCGCTATTGCACACAATACGTTAGCTGACATAGGTTTAGATTTAGTCATGGATATGCCTCGTCGTGTTGCCACTGAAGCACAAGTACGTATTTTTCATGCATCTCCTGCTGCTGGCTCTGTCGATATTTATGTTACCGCTGATGGCGTCATCACCGATGCGACACCAGCTTTTAGTGGCGTGCCTTATAGTGCGGGAATGTTAGCTGAGACTGGGTATGTTGCATTAACAGCAGGCGATTATCATGTTACGGTTACGCCAACTGGCACTAAAGATATCGCTTTAGAAACGGGTATGCTAACACTCTCTGCAAATATGATTTACACCGCTCTGGCTGTCGACGCAATTGCTGGTGGTGGTCCAGTGCAGTTAATTTTAGCCGACGATTTTTAATCATAAGCAATAACGAAAAAACCGCTTCGCTCTCAATCAAGCTTAGCGGTTTTTTAATACATTGAGACATCATTTCGGTGGATACTTATTCGAGTGCTTGGTCAAAATCAGCAACCAAATCATTAATATCTTCAATACCAATAGATAAACGTACAATTTGATCAGAGATCCCCATGCGGTCACGTTCATCTTGAGTCGCCTCAAAATAAATCGTCTGCGCAACGGGCAATGCCAACGTGCGCGTATCGCCAAGGTGAGTAGCACAAATAACCACATTTAGGCGGTTGATAAACTCAATAATATTGACACCCTCAGGCAATTCTATACTCATTATTGCTCCATAATGAGAAAATAAATCACGGGCCATAAAATGCTGGGGGTGCTGAGAAAGACCGGGGTAAAAGACATTGACCACGCGAGCATGATTAGCAAAATGCAGCGCTAACTTACGCGCATTTTCACATGCTTGATGATAACGTAATTGTAATGTTTCCATGCCCACCAAAATAGTCGAGGCGACATCAGCAGAAAGCGTCGCTCCCAAGTCTCGTAAACCTTTTTTACGAATCTGGGTTAATCCCCATTGAGCCTTGTCAGCTACTTGGTACAGAGATTGAATGTTTGGATATTGAGTCCAATCGAACAAACCGGTATCGACAACACTGCCGCCTAATGCTTGTCCATGACCGGATACATATTTAGTTAATGATGAAACCACTAAACTAGCTTGACACGCCTTAGCTGAAAAAATCACACAAGGAGACATCGTATTATCAATCACATACAGTAATTGCTGTTCTTGACAATATTGTCCAATAGCACTCATGTCTGCTACTTGCGTCATCGGATTAGACAAGCTTTCAGTAAACACCATTAGGGTATTATCTTGTTTAGCTGCGACTACGTTTTGTACGTTAGTGACATCAACAAATGACACTTCGATACCAAACAATTGTAAATGTTTAAAAAAGCTTCGCGTGTTACCGAACAAATACTCACTGACAATAATATGATCGCCTTGTTTGAGTAAACTCAACAAACACGTACTTATTGCGGCCATTCCTGTAGCAAAGGTGACTGCACCCACACCCTGTTCAAAATGGTTTAATACATTTTGCAGTGCATTGGTAGTCGAAGAAGATGAGCGTGCATAAACATGTGCAGCTAACCGGCCTTGAAATGCATCAACAATGCCTTGGGCATCGGAAAATTCAAATAACACAGACTTATTCGCGGGTGAATGGACCGCACCATCGCTTTGTGGATTTAACTGTTTATCTGCATGGACTAATTGAGTGGTAATACCTAGATCTTTCAAAAAATATGTTCCGCATGACGTTGTTGAAACAAATGTTACCACAAATACGACTATTTGCATGTGCACTTAATGGCTCATATAGCGTATCATTGAGACAATTTTGTTATTAATTATTTCTTTTTCCCGCTGAATGTCGCGCGTTAAAGGAGCTAATACTCATCGGATTGTATATGTGTATTTTGTTTATTGCCGTGAATCAACATCCAGATTACCCTCTCATTATTGCAGCTAATCGTGATGAGTTTCATGCACGTTTGACCCAAGCATCGCAATTTTGGCCTGAATATCCGGATATGGTTGCAGGTAAAGATTGTCAAGCTGGAGGCACTTGGTTAGGTGCGCATCGCAATGGTAATTTTGCTGCATTAACCAATATTCGCGCTCCTTCTTTGGATCGCTTTGATGCTCTTACACGCGGCGAACTAGTCGTCAAAGCATTGCACAATAAAGCCGACTGGGCGCGACACACCGCACACTTAACTGCGACCGCCCATTTATATAATGGATTTAATTTGGTGTATGGCCATTGGCAAGACTTGCATGTTTTTAATAGTCATACTGCCCAGCATCATGCCTTAACTGATGGCGTATATGGCTTATCTAATGCGCAACTCAATACACCTTGGCCGAAAACACAACAAGGCGTTACCGCATTAAATCATTTATGTCAGCAGGCTGCTCCATTATCTGTTGATGCTTTATTTGCAATCCTAACCGATTCGACCCAAGCACATGATGAACACTTACCTGATACCGGTATCGCTAAACCTTGGGAAAAATTACTCTCATCCGTATTTATCCAAAGTCCTGATTACGGCACACGTTGCTCCACAGTCATTACCGTTGATCATAATCAACATTTAACATGGCAGGAGCGTAGTTACGCATCCTCTGGTCAAATCACCAGTACCCAGCATTTTGACTTCACGATTAGGTCAACTTAAGCAACTGGTCTAAATTGTTGATCTTACGCGTGCAATTGGTATAAAAAATGGCATAATGCGAGCTCATTTGTTTTTAAAGGTGTCATACTCGTGTTTGAAGTTCTTCCCGCTCTTGCTCCCGATCCTATTTTAGGTCTTTCCGCTGCATTTCGTGCCGACCCAAATCCAAACAAAATTGATTTAGGTGTAGGTGTTTATAAAGACGAACAAGGGAACACCCCTATCGTTGGTGCTGTTGCTCAAGCACAATTACGCTTATTAGAAACGGAAACGTCTAAAACCTATATCACGCCACAAGGCGTACAAGGTTATATCGATGGCATGCTTGAATTATTATTAGGTAAAGGCAACCAAGCCTTATTAGGTAATCGTGTAGCCGCTGTTCAAGCGCCAGGTGGCTGTGGTGCGTTACGCATTTTAGCTGAACTACTTAAACGTTGTAACGACAATGCCAAAGTTTGGGTATCTGATCCAACGTGGGCCAACCATATTCCATTAATTGGTAATGCAGGTCTTGAACTTGCTACCTACCCGTACTTTGATAAAAACACCGCATCAATTAAATTTGATGAGATGTTGGCGACATTAAAAACCATTCCAAAAGGCGACGTGGTGTTATTACATGCTTGTTGTCATAACCCAACGGGTGCAGATTTAACCCAAGCACAATGGCGTCAAGTCGCTGAAGTAGCACAACAACAAGGTTGGCTGCCGTTCATCGATAGTGCGTATCTTGGTTTTGGTGATGATTTAGAAACCGACGCTTATGGCATGCGCTTAATGGTTGAATCAGTGCCAGAAGTAATTATTGCGGCATCTTGTTCTAAAAACTTTGGTTTATACCGTGAACGCGTTGGTCTAGCTGTTATGGTGACTGAAAACTCAGCACAAACCCCTATAGTACAATCACAAATTCAAGCTATTGCGCGTGGTATATACTCTATGCCTCCTTCATATGGCGGTGCATTGGTTGATATTATTTTGCATGATGAAGCTTTAAAAGCTTCATGGGTTGCTGAAGTAGATGAGATGCGTAACCGTATGCGTGATTTACGTAGTTTGTTAGTCAATAAACTCGCTGAAAATGGCGCACAAAAAGACTTTAGTTTTGTGAACCAGCAAAAAGGCATGTTTTCTTTCTTATGTATCAGCACAGAACAAGTTAAAGCGGTTCGAGCTGATCACAGCGTGTACTTTGTTGATTCATCTCGTGTCAATATTGCAGGTATCAACTTAACTAACGTGGATGCGTTAGCTAAAGCATTGGTGTCTGTTTTATAGTTGATTCAGTACTGCTTTAAACCGTAACAAACTAAAAAAGCCAGTTCATTACTTGTCAAAAGTAAAAACTGGCTTTTTTTATCATTTATTCTGCCTAATGGGGTTAAGCAAGCATTCCGCCATCCATCGTCATACAATGTCCGTTCATAAAACTAGACTCATCAGAAGCCAACCATACAATTGCATTCGCAATTTCTTGAGGTTTACCTAGACGTTTCATCGGACTGGCTCCCACGATGGAACGTTGCCCTTTTTCGTCCATATGTGCCAATGTGCGTTGCACCATCGGTGTATCGATAAAACTGGGACACACTGCATTGACCCGAATATTAGCTCTCGCATACTCTACGGCTACGGACTTAGTTAAGCCAACCACAGCATGCTTTGTCGCGCTATATCCAGATATCATGGGTGCTGAGCGCAAGCCAGCTACCGATGCGACATTAATAATCTGCCCACCACCTTGTTTAAGCATCATATTGAGTGCGGCTTTAATACAAAACCACACGCCTTTAATATTCACATCTACATTTTTTAAAAATAACGCATCATCCGTCAAATGCGTTGGCGTGGGTGGGTATTCGACACCGGCATTATTCACTACTACATCAATATGGGTGAATTCGTCAATGGCAGTTGCAAACATGGCGTTAACTTGATTAACGTCACTCACATCAGCGTTAATAAAGATGCCTTGAACACCGACTTCATGAATACGAGTCAGTGTCGCCAAGCCGGCTGCTTGATCAATATCTGACAATACAATATTGGCACCTAACTGAGCAAAAGTCAGTGCGCTTTGCGCCCCTATGCCAGATGCGCCACCGGTGATTAACACCGTTTTACCCTGAAATGCTAGGTCATTTAATAATTTCATGAGATACCTGTTATTTTTATTGTGTGTATCAATATTGGCACAAAACGATAACGTCTGACGAATCAATTACATGAATTGATTATCGTTCAGGATAAAAATAGACTATACTGCGTGCGTTTTTTACGCACTATTATCAATAAACACATTCATTAAACCTTTTATAGGAACATACATACATGCATGCATTTAAAAAAGCATCATTAGCATTAGCCGTTACATCAATTTTAGCTACTAACACTGCGATTGCTGACCAGGACGAGTTACAAGATAAAGGTCTGGAAACCATTACAGTTACAGCACAAAAGCGCACTCAGAGTCTTCAAGAAGTCCCAATTTCAATTGCGACGTTAAATGGTGAGCGTTTTGCTAGCCTATTTTCTGGTGGTGATGATATTTTGGCATTAGCGACACGTGTACCGGGCTTATATGCGGAAAGCTCTAATGGTCGTGTTGCACCGCGTTTTTATATGCGTGGTTTAGGTAACACCGATTTTGATTTAGCGGCTTCTCAGCCGGTTTCTATTGTGATGGATAACGTCGTAATGGAAAACGTCGTATTAAAAAGCTTTCCATTGTTCGATATCGATCAAGTAGAAGTTATTCGTGGCCCTCAAGGCACATTGTTTGGTCGTAACACGACTGCCGGTATCGTTAAATTTGATTCAGTTAAACCCACTGACTCGTTTGATGCATATTTCAAATTAGGCATGGGTAGTTTTGGCACACAAAACGCAGAAGCTGCAATTGGTGGTGGGTTAACTGATAATGTCGCCGCGCGTTTATCGGTATTTTCACAAACTCGTGATGATTATATTGATAATGCCTTTTCAGGCCAAAATGATGCATTCGGTGGCTTTGATGAAAAAGCATACCGTTTACAAGTATTGTTCACCCCTAGCGAAGATTTATCTGTATTGGTGAATGTTCATGGTCGTGATCTAGATGGAACGGCATCTGTCTTCAGAGCTAACGCATTAACTCGTGGTAGCAATGACCTGAATGCAAACTTTGACCGTGAATCAGTATATTATGATGCCAACTTACTAGGCAATGGTTTTGATAACAACCCTCAAGCCTACGAAGGTGTTGGCGGTTCAATCAATGTTGAATACAACATGGGTGATGTTAGCTTTACCTCGATTACATCATTAGAAACAGCCGAAGGCTTTTCATTAGGTGATGTCGATGGCGGTGTCAACGCCGATCCAGCAGCCGATATCAATGGTGACGGCACGCTTGAAACATCTTACCCTGGTTTCATTCCTTTCTCTGCTGTTACGCAAGATTTATTGAATGATCTAGAACAGTTTACTCAAGAAATTCGTTGGGCAAGTGACAACGAAGGTGCATACAACTGGCAAGCCGGTGCATACTTTTTTGATTCATCATTTAGCGTCACCAGTATTGATGGTTTCTTTGGTGCCTCTGAAGTATTTCATGAAAACACAACTTGGGCTGTATTTGGTCAATCAACTTATGCGCTTAATGATAAGCTTACGGTAACTGGCGGATTACGTTATACCCGTGATGAAAAATCTCTGGTTGTTGGCGACCAAAACGTAGACGGTTTTGCATTAGTGATTGGTGCCGCTAGCGTTCAAGACTACGCGCCATTAAATGTTGATGATGGCAAATTAAGCTATGAAGTTTCTGCTAATTATAAAGTCGACAATAGCACATCAGTATTTGCTCGTTATGCTAATGGCTTCCGTGCTCAAACCATTCAAGCCCGTGATGTTGCGTTTGAAGGCGCTCCGTCAGTAGCGGATGCAGAAACCATTAATTCCGTAGAAGTGGGCTTTAAATCTGATTTACTTGATGACACATTGCGCTTAAATGCGGCAGCTTTTTATTACGTCATTGATGATATTCAGTTCTCAGCAATCGGTGGTGGTGCTAACAACACTGCACTCGTTAACGCAGACAAAGGAACTGGCTTAGGTTATGAAATTGACGCACAGTATTTAGCGACCGATGCACTAATGTTAACCGCTGGTTTTAGTTATAACAAAACTGAAATTAAAGACTCGACGTTATCAGTTTTTCCATGTGGTGCTAATGCAACATTTGCTGGCAACTGTACCGTTAACGATGCGTTAACCCCTGATAACCGTGCGTTAGTCAATGGTAACCCGTTCCCACAAGCACCAGAAACCATCTTCAACTTCACAGCCCGTTATACGATTCCTGCTGGTGATGATGGTGAGTTTTATGTGTTTACTGATTGGGCTTTCCAAGGTAAAACTAACATCTTCTTATATGATTCAGTTGAGTTTGCAACCGATGATAACTTCGAAGGTGGCTTACGCATTGGTTATGAAAACTTTGCGAATGATTACTCTATCGCGTTATTTGGTCGTAACATCACTGATGAAGAGAATCTTCGCGGTGGTATCGACTTCAATAACCTAACAGCGATTGTAAACGAACCACGTGTTATTGGTGTTGAATTTAAAGCATCATTTTACTAAGTTGAATATTTTTTGAATCTTAACTAACTCAAAATTAACACAATAGCATGAAACAATAAAAAACGGTGTGAGGGAAATCCCTTCACACCGTTTTTTTATGATTAATACTCGAGGTTTAAGACCCTGAATATATCCGCGAACCTTAATTAGCTTGCGCAGCTAATTCGGCACGCTCTGCATCACGTTTTGCGCGATATGTTTTGGATAGTATCGATTTAATATCATCCAATACCATGTACAGCGCCGGTACTAATAGCAACGTAATCACAGTCGCAAACAAAATACCAAATGCCAAAGAAATTGCCATCGGAATAACAACCTGTGCCTGTAATGACCGTTCAAAAACGATTGGCATCAATCCCATAAACGTCGTCAACGAGGTTAATATAATCGCACGAAACCGTTCTGAACCAGCTTTCATAGCGGCATCAATCATGCTCATACCTTCAGCGCGGGCACGATTTACAAAATCAACCATTATCAAACTGTCATTCACCACTACTCCGGACAAAGCAATTATCCCACAGATAGATAAAACGCTAACTGATTGTCCTAGTACCATATGTCCTATAATTGCGCCAACAATACCAAACGGAATGACCGACATGATGATAAGTGGTTGAGAATATGATTTAAGTGGAATAGCTAACAACGCATAAATCGCAAATAACGCAAATAAGAACCCTTGAGCTAAAGACATAATGGCATCTTGTTGTTCTTTGGAGTTCCCTTGCAATTTAAATGATACCCCAGGGTATTGTTTTAAGTACTGCGGGATAGCTTGCACCATCACATCACGCAAAATAGTATTTGGCTCAATCACGTCAGGGTTCACTTTGGCCGTCACACTAATAGAACGCTTACCATCGACGCGATTTATCGACGTGTAACCTTGGCCAATTTCAATGTCAGCCACTTCTGCAAATGGAATTTCATCGCCATTAGCAGCACGAATACGCATGGTTTCAAGATTACCAATTGAATTACGTTGTTCTTTGGGATACCGAATCATGACTTTAATTTCTTCATCATCACGTTGAATACGCTGCGCTTCTGCACCATAAAAACCATATCTAACTTGCTGTGCTAAACTTGATAAACTCAACCCTAAAGCTTCACCTAATGGTTTGATATTGATTCGAATTTCATCTGCACCATTAGCAAAGCTATCATTAATATCTGATACACCTTCATACTGTTCTAAAAACGTTTTTAATTCGGCAGAGACCAAGCGCATTTCATTAATGTCTTTACCACTAAACTCAAATGACAAATCAGAACCACCACCTGGACCACCTGGCGCACCGATATTAAAGGTTTTGACGCCTGGAATTTCAGGAATAACATCACGCCAGCGATCATACAATTCGATGTCCGTAATAGTACGTTCTTCACCTTTGGACAACTCAACAAATACTTGTCCACCTAATGCACCTTGACTGAACGCAATAGAATGTTTCACTGCCCCTTCGCCGGTTTCATTAACGAGTTGATTGTCCATATCTTCTAGCGATTGCATTAACGTTTTAATGGCTTTATCGCGTTGAATCAATGATGAACCCTGCTCTAATTCCACGTTAGCAAACATAAAATCAGATGGGATAGTTGGGAAAAATACAAACTTAACAATCCCACCTGAAAACAAGCCAATGGTTAAGATAAACACGGCAAGAAAACTCGCCAATGTGGTGTATCGATGCTTAATGGCTTTTTCCAAAAACGGCATATATGTATTACGAATAAATACCTTAATGCCTTCGGCAAAGAAATCTCTGAAACGTTGCAAGGCATTGGCTTTAGTTGGATCGTAAGGCTTGTCTTTCATGTGCGCTAAATGCGCAGGTAAAATTAATTTGGATTCAATCAAGGAGAATATCAAGCAGACAATCACCACTCCACCGATGGTTTTCCAGATCACACCAAAGGTACCCGACACCATCATCATCGGTGAAAAAGCCGCTATCGTAGTTAATACCCCAAATGTTGCTGGCATCGCTACGCGCTTCACCCCTTTAATAATATTATCTACCGAGTGACCTTCTTCATCCATTGCGGTGTAAGCCGACTCCCCCATAATAATGGCATCATCCACGACGATACCTAATACTAAGATAAAGCCAAACAGGCTGATCATATTAATCGATACGCTTAAAAACTCCATAGGTAGTACTGCCAGCGTGCCTAAGAAACAGACAGGCAACCCCCAAATAACCCAAAACGCGAGACGGATTTTTAAAAATAATGACAACACTAAAAAGACCAGTAACGCACCAAATCCCATATTGTTAAGCATCATGTTCAGGCGATCAGCTAAATAAAACGAACTATCGCCCCATGTGTCAGCTTGTATATTAGACGGAAAATTCACTCGTTGTTGGTCTATGAATTCATTGACACTTTTCGAGATTTCTAGTGCATTTTGATCGCCTACCGCACGAACTTGAATACTAATAGCAGGCTTACCATCAAAGTACGCTAATGACTTATCTTCAACAAAACCATCATTAATGAAAGCAATATCGCCTAATAATAAACGTGTCCCATCTGGACGAGTCACCAATACAATACTGGCAAAATCATACGCATCATACGCTTGGCCTTTTGCTCGTAATAATATATCGCCATTGTCAGAACGGATTGCACCACCTGGAATATCAATAGATGAACGACGAACGGCAGCAACGAGTTCGGTAAAGGTTAAATTATATTCTTGTAATTTTGCCTCTGATATTTCAATTGAAATTTCATAAGGGCGATCGCCGACTACACGTACATCAGACACACCATTTAAACCGGCAAGATCATCACGTAAGCCATTGGCAAATTCTTTTAGTTCTTTTTCTGTCGCATCACCATAAGTTGAGATCCACAACACATCTTGCGGGGCTTTTACACGAAAAACGACGGGTTTTTCGGTATTTGCCGGAAAGGATGGGATCGCATCAACTTGTACTTTGACTTCGTCAAGTAACAACTGCACATCATAATCATCTTCGACTTCAATACTTAACGACCCAAAACCTTCTACTGACCGTGAAGTTAAACGTTTAATACCTTCAATATCTTTGACGGCTTCTTCTAACTTAAGTACGACCCCTTCTTCGACTTCTTGTGGCGCTGCACCTAAATAAGGAACCTGCACGGAAATAACATTAAATTCAAATGTTGGAAACACTTGTTTATGAATGGTCAATATACCAAACACACCGCCAAATAATAAAATCCACATCAGTAGATTAGCAGCAACATGATTACGTGCAAACCAAGCAATCACGCCTTTATGAGTATCTATTTCTTCATACATTATTCGCCCTCCTCATCAGTCTGATTGATGGCTTGAGCTTTAGCTTTAGCTTTACCTTTAACTTCAGGTGCAGTCTCAATAAGATCTCCAGGCAAACGAACTTTCATCCCATCATAGGCATTAGGTACTGAACTAACGGCAATATTATCGCCAAGCAATAAACCGGCACTAATATAGATTTGTTCATCATCAGCGCGTTGCACTTCAACATCTTTAATCAGTATTTTACGATCTTCGGTGACAGTGATCACGGTGCCATCAAGACGGACTAGATTTCGGGGTAAAACCACAATATTATTCGCTGTTGCACCGGTAATATCGGCATTCACAAAACTACCAAAACGTAACATGTTGTGCTTAGTTTGCGGATCACGACGGTATGGATCATTCACTTCTGCGATGGCATAAATCACACGGCTTTGCATGTTCATCACTCCTTCATCACGTGTCAGTTTTGCTAACCATTGTTCGGTTCTGCCACCCACTCGTCCGGTCAACACAACACTCCCTTCACCCGTTGCATCAAGATTAAGATAGGCCAAATCACCGTCGGTTAATGGTAAACGCACTTCGGCTTTCGCCGTTGCTGCAATGTCAGCTAGCACAGTCCCAATAGCGACAAACTGACCAATATCAACATGTTTCTTTTGCACTATGCCGTCGTAAGGCGCGGTAATGACTGTGCGAGCTAAGTTACGTTGTGCACGTTCTAAATTAGCTTGAGCAGCTTGTAACGAAGCTTCTTCTCTTGCCAGTTGTGGTTTACGTAAACTTAATTCGGTAGGAGTAGAGTTACTAATAGTGCGCCATTCTTTTTCTGCAACTTTACCGCGCGCTAATTCTTCTTGATACGAGGCCTGAGCTCGGAGTACTTCGGCTTGAGCCAATTTAACATCGGTAATTTTATCCGCATTTTCTAATACAACTAACTCGTCGCCTTCTTCAAACATACCGCCATTAACAAAAATATCAGAGACCGATTCAATTCGACCACTGACTTGAGCAGATAACGCACTTTCAATTTTTGGTAATACATTCCCTTGTGAACGCACGGAATAAGTAACATCCGTAATAGCAACGGGTTGGACTTCGACTAAGAATGTTTTTTCTTCGATTTCTTTTTTCTCAGGCTTGGGTTTATTCAACGTCAAAATAACTGTGACGACCACAGCGACAATGACTATAATGAATGGTAGGCCAACAGATCGTAATGCTTTCATGTAGTTTGTTCTCAAAATATACAAATTTATTATTTTCCCATTTTATTGGGTTTCTACTAAAGTTGTTAGTATTAGATACTTTTCTACGATAAAGGTTTGTTAGCAAATGTTTCAACAAGATAAATCATGTAATTAAATTACGAAATATCTTGTACATGGCGATAAATAAGTTAAAATCGTTCAATAAATATACTTTAACCGTACTTTTATAACAATTTTAATAAGACAACATTAACTAAACAGGAAAGTTTGCCATTATGCCTTTTAAAAAAACCTACTTAAAATCAAAACCTGAATGTAAAGTCACATTCAAAATCACTGCGGAACAAGCCGGTAATGCAGAACAAGTAAAATTAATTGGTGAGTTTAATAACTGGGCAACTGATGTATCCCCGATGCGTCGTTTAAAATCAGGTGATTTTACACAGACAATCAATCTTCCTGCGAACCACAAGTATGCGTTTCGTTATTTAATTAATGACACCACTTGGGAAAATGATTGGCAGGCTGACGAGTATCTACCAAATGAATTAACGTTTGATGAAAACTCGGTCATTACGGTTTAATTAGCTACTAATATATGTAAACCCGTGCTTGTAACGCGTTAACCCAATATGGTGTACGCATTACAAGCACGGGTTTCTTAGTTTTTTGCTTTATATTGAAAGTTACCGCGCAGCGTCAAACTTACAGTGCAGCTTCCAACTCTGGCAGAATATCAAACAAATCCCCGACCAAGCCGTAATCAGCTATTTGAAATATTGGTGCTTCTTCATCTTTGTTGATAGCCACAATCACCTTTGAGTCTTTCATTCCGGCTAAATGCTGGATTGCGCCACTAATACCTACAGCTATATATAATTGTGGAGCAACAATTTTACCTGTTTGCCCTACTTGCATATCATTTGGTACGAATCCGGCATCAACTGCTGCACGAGATGCACCAATAGCAGCACCTAGTTTATCTGCAATACCATTGAGCAAGGCAAAATTCTCTCCATTTTGCATGCCACGACCACCCGATATAATCACACTTGCTGCCGTTAATTCTGGACGCTCTGATACAGTTAGCTCTGCATTCACAAAACTGGATAAACCCGCATCATGCAATTGAGTTAACGTCTCGATGGGTGCAGCACTACCTAATGAAGCAGCATCGAATGCAGATGCACGCACCGTCATGACTTTTACCGTATCAGAAGATTGTACTGTCGCTATGGCATTACCGGCATAAATGGGACGGACAAACGTATCAGCAGATTCAATAGCAATGATATCGGAAATTTGTGCAACATCTTTGAGTGCTGCAACTCGAGGCATGAAGTTTTTACCTGTTGTTGTCGCAGCCGCTAATATATGTGAATAACCATCGGCAATCTCAACCACTAAAGCCGATATGTTTTCAGCTAATTGATATTCGTAGCAACTTGAATCAGCGACAAGGACGCGAGTAACACCGCTAATACTCGCAGCGGCTTGTGCGACTGCGGCACAATCATGCCCAGCAACCAACACATCAATATCTCCGCCTATTTGACTTGCGGCATGAATGAGTTTGGCCGTTTCAGCTTTTAATTCTGTATTATCATGTTCGGCATAGATTAAAATACTCATGAAATCACCTTTGCTTCTGTTTTTAATTTTGCGACAAGTTCTGCTACATCGGCGACTTTTACACCGCCACTGCGTTGGGCTGGCGCACTCACTTTCAGTAATTTAACATTAGACGTTAGGTTGACGCCTAATGACTCTGCGTCTATGGTTTCAACAGGTTTACGCTTGGCTTTCATGATGTTAGGTAGTGAGGCATAGCGCGGTTCATTTAAACGTAAATCAGTAGTTACTATCGCAGGTAATGTCAAAGAGACCGTTTGTAAGCCTCCGTCAATTTCACGCGTAACGGCAACCTGCCCATCTGCAACGGCGACCTTAGAGGCAAATGTGCCTTGACCCATATTAGTTAATGCTGCAAGCATTTGACCGGTTTGGTTATTATCTGAATCAATGGCTTGTTTGCCCAAAATCACTAAATCAGGGGATTCTTTTACAACAACGGTTTGCAACAGTTTCGCGATTTGCAACGAATCAAGATCTGCGTCAGTCTGAATGTGTATACCACGATCCGCACCTAGTGCTAAGGCTGTACGTATTTGCTCAACACAAGCAAGCGTGCCAATTGATACCACTACAATTTCAGAGGCTATGCCCGATTCTTTTAAGCGAATAGCTTCTTCCACGGCAATTTCACAAAATGGATTAATTGACATCTTAACGTTTGCTAAATCCACATTGGATTCGTCAGCTTTGACTTTCACTTTGACATTATAGTCAATCGCCCGTTTAACAGGGACAAGAATTTTCATATCTACCTCATTTGTGTTACGTGCAAAATTAGTGTTAATGTTAATATAAAACAAGTTACCATTAACATTATGCGTAATTGTTCAATGTGTCTAATTTACACTGTTATTAACCCTATGATTATTTGAAATTGTTATAACTGTGTATCACTCATATTTAAAGAGGTGGAATGTGGAAAGAGAATCCATGGAATTTGATGTTGTCATCGTTGGTGCCGGTCCTGCTGGATTATCATCTGCCATCCGTTTAATGCAGTTAGCGCAAGCTGAAAATCAAGAACTAATGGTGTGTGTTGTCGAAAAAGGCTCAGAAGTTGGGGCTCATATTTTATCTGGTGCAGTGTTTGAAACGCGCGCTCTGGATGAGCTACTGCCAAACTGGAAAGAGTTGAATGCACCGATAACGACACAAGTCACTAAAGACGCAATATATTACTTAACGAGTGACCAAAAAGGCATCAAACTCCCCAATATAATGACGCCTAAAACGATGCATAATGACGGGAACTATATTGTCTCTATGGCAAACGTAACACGTTGGTTAGCAACGCAAGCTGAACAACTCGGTGTCGAAATATTTCCTGGCTTTGCAGCAGCGCAGACGATCATCGAAGACGGCGTCGTTAAAGGTATAATAACCGGTGATATGGGTATTGCGGCAGACGGTACTCACAAAGACGGCTACATGCCCGGTATGGAGCTGCGCGCTAAATACACCATATTTGCAGAAGGATGTCGTGGTCACTTAGGCAAGCAACTCATTCAAGAATTTAATCTAGATCGTGATTCCACACCACAGCATTACGCAATAGGCTTTAAAGAAATTTGGGATATTGACCCACAATTACACCAAGAAGGTTTAGTGGTACATACTGCCGGTTGGCCTTTGGATGATGCGACAGGTGGCAGTTATTTATATCATGCTGAGAATAATCAAGTATTAATCGGGTTGATTGTCGATTTAAATTATAGCAATCCACATTTAAGTCCATTTGATGAATTTCAACGCTTAAAACATCATCCTAAAATAGCGCAATACCTCACTGGCGGAAAACGGGTAAGTTACGGTGCGCGTGCCATCGCTAAAGGTGGTTATCATTCATTACCTAAAATGACAATGCCTGGAGGTATTTTAGTAGGTTGTGAAGCGGGTACGTTAAATTTTGCAAAAATAAAGGGTAATCATACCGCGATGAAATCCGGCATGCTTGCAGCTGAAAGTATATATTCTAAACTAAAGGATGAAGTTGGTGATTTACCTAATTTTAAATCACAATTTGAGCAATCCTGGTTATATGATGAACTATATCGCTCACGCAATTTTGGACCTGCCATACACAAATGGGGTAATTTTATCGGCGGTGCCTATAATACCTTCGATCAGAATATGTTAAGTGGCAAAATGCCAATTAATTTATACGATCATCATGCCGATCATACGCAAATAAAATTAAGTAAAGACTGTCCTGTGATTAAATATCCTAAATATGATAACAAAATTAGTTTTGATAAACTTAGCTCAGTGTTTTTGTCAAATACTAATCATGAAGAAGATCAGCCATGTCACTTGCAGCTTATCGACCAAGAACTTCCTATCACATTGAATTTAAAGAGTTTTAATGAACCAGCGCAGCGTTACTGCCCTGCTGGCGTGTATGAAATCATCAATGATGAACACGGCGAACCTCAATTTAAAATTAATGCTCAAAATTGTATTCACTGTAAGACATGCGATATAAAAGAACCCAGTCAAAACATACAATGGTACGTTCCTGAGGGGAGCGGAGGCCCTAATTATCCAAATATGTAAAAAAATATTTTAATTTAATTAAGTTAGTGCTTATAATAGTAGTGTTAGAATAATAATTATAAATTAAATCAAATTATTTAAAGGAAACCATTTATGAGTGAATTCTCAGATATTCTTTTACACGCTCGTCGCCTACAAGGCGCAACCAAAGATTTATCTTTAGATGAATTATTTGATGCTCAAGAAAAATTAGCATTAGTAATTGAGAAGCGTAAAGAGTTACACGCTCAATACGAATTAGAAAACCAAGCTAAAATTGCACAAATTGAAGCCATTAAAAAGCAAATGTTAGAAGCTGGATTAGATAT
>Ga0209136_1000723_pt1 | contig 23372 bp, 24 predicted proteins | sample SaaInl0LU_22_DNA_FD_184640 | JGI IMG/M metagenome (GOLD analysis project Ga0209136, IMG submission 184640) | Marine microbial communities from expanding oxygen minimum zones in the Saanich Inlet - ESP_90LU_22_DNA (SPAdes) (version 2) | ecosystem: Environmental > Aquatic > Marine > Intertidal... | reverse complement strand
CCAGCTTTGGTTGCCGCAGTCTTCGCATATTTCATCTGAAAACTGACCTAGCGCGGACTCAAAAGCTGATTCTAGTTCAATTTCTTCCTTTGTTTTCTTATTAAGATACGTGTCTTTGATAGCACCTTTTTCTTCTTCGCCTAGTAGATCGTCTGGGCCTAGTTCTGTTGCTCGGGTTGCTTCACTTACTAACTTGTAAACATAAGGAAACACGTCTTTTAAATCTTCGTTAAACTGTTTAATAGTTAATTGTTCGATCCAATTTTCTGCAACATCTGATGGTACATCTTCCATTACAGGTAATTCGTACGAACTAACTGCTTCTTTGTAATAAGTTTCTTTTTGTAAAGACGCAACAGTCTTTTTAATAGTGTTAAGTCTTTCAGCAATAACGTCAGCGTATTCTGCTAAACTTTCGGCCATTACACTTGAGCGATTCATGTAAGTCTTAAATTTACGCAGGTTAGCAAGTTCTTCACTTAAACTAGTAATATGCTTGCCAAAATCATCATACGGTTTACCGCCTTCAGCAACATGACGTGCCATTGCTCTTGCACCATTTAGATGTTTGTAAGGATATTTAAATCTTTCACCATCTGCATTTTCAACATATATAGCGCCAATTTTTTGTGTGCGGCCAGCTGCTATTTCTTGATTTACAGTTTCGGTGTGTTTAATGCTTAATCTAGCATTACCGATATTTTGGTAGCTCTGTTTACTAGTACCATACATTTTTGACTCGCTCATAGTTGTCTCTCCGCCTTGCTGTTGTGCTAAGAATTTATAATCTCGTTTATCTAAGTTTGATTTTGTTATATCCCTAGTATCAAATTGTAATAGCCTTTTTCTTGCAAATACTCTTAACTCTTTTAAAAAATCATACCAGTTTTGTCTAGTAACGGTATCTTCGTTTTCAACGAAACTATTGCTATACATTATGGAAAGTTTTTCTTCACTAATACTAATGCTTACTTTACCGACGTTACGATCACCTTCTTTGTAATCAAAATCAAAGAATCTAGCGACCAACGGATCGTTTGTTATTTTTCCATCCTGATCACCTATGGTTACACTAGGAAAACGTCCACGTATTTTATTAAATAAATCTTCTGCTATATTATCAAGGCTTTTCATAATATTATTTATCAATAGTTGGTGCTAACAAAGATAGGCATTGGTGCTTCATAATCTTCATCTCGCTCTGCTTGGTTGAAAGTATCGTACACTCTAGGGTCCCAATCTTTAAGAACAGTCATCATTCTTAAAGACAATAGTGTTGCACTTACTAAATCATCAGTCATTCCGCTTTTAGCTTGAAAACTACTTCCGGTTGCCACATATCCTTTTAACTCGGATAGTAACGGTTTACTTCTAATTGTCATTTTGTTGTTTTCAACCATAGTCTTTAATCGACTGCAAGCTGTAATTTTAGTGCTATGCGTTGTATTAAATCCTTTACGGAATTTACGCACATGTCCTTTACGCATAGGTTCTGATATAAACAATCCTGGTATATTCTCTTCTCCAAAATCATTTATAACTATTAGTGCCGCTTCGCCGATTCCATTATTTTCTACGCTCCAGTAAACACCATTTGGATTTCTAGTTTCGTCTGCAATATATTTACAGATATCACTTAGTACACGAATCTGTCCAGGTATAGCAGTTTGATTGTGTTGCCACTCTGCTACTTGTTCGTAACTAGGTAACTCAAATACTTGTATAGCAGCATTGTCGCCTCCTGTGCCCATGCTAGGATCAAGTGCAATAACATATGTGTATTGATTAGTAGGTTTCTTATACCAGCGTGTTTGGCCCATGTTAAGTATAGGCGAACCGCCTTCCATAGCTGCTAGCGTTAAACTATTGATTAGTGTTTCGTCAAATACTAAGAATTCACAACCGTATTCACGACGGAACTTTTCTTCACCGATGCGTCCAATTTCTTCAGTTTTCCACACTTCGTCACGATCAGGATGTTCGTCCCATTGTGCAACAAAACTGTGAAAACCGTTTGTGCCTAGTTCTTGTTCGTTGCCGTGTGCATCAAATTTTTCTTCTGCTTGTTTCCAAATAGTAGCAAAAGTATCTTCGTCTGAGTTAGGTGTACTTGTAATAATAGCACGACCACCTGTTGCTAGTGTAGGTGAAATTGAAGTCCAAAACTCTTCAGCAATGTTAGGTTGCACAAATGCAAATTCGTCACAGTATAGTAGCGAGATACTCATACCACGTCCTGTATTACCTGTTGTTGTTTGTGCTACAATACGTGATCCATTTTCAAATTCAATTGATTGTTTGTTGTAACTTGTAACACCTGCTCTAATATGATCTGGACAAGTTTCATATACAAAGCGTATGCGTGACATAATCTCCTGCGCACCTGTGTATTTGTGTGCAGCAACAAGAATAGTTTGGTCTGGGTTAAACATTGCATACCATGCTAGATAGATACTAGCACACGTAGTCTTGCCTGTTTGTCTAGGCATCATGTTAATATTAAAGCGATAGTTATGATAACTATGCATCAGTCTTAACTGATACTCAAACGGATCAAACAACAACTTGCCTTTAACAGGGTGTTGAATGTATGCAAACTTGCGAGCAAAGTACAAATATCCTTCGTCAGGATCCATACACTTGACGATATCGTCTATTTGTGCTTCGGTAAATGTTTCTTGCTTATTCGCCTTTTTAATTAAGACGCCGTCTAATGATGCTGCCATATTGTATTTACTCAAAAAAATAGGACCCGAAGGTCCTATTTGGTGTAACCCCACCGTAGATTATTTTTTCTTAATCAGTTGCAAGTTTTTCTTGTAAAGCTGCCCAAAGTTGTTCCTTAATTGAAGATTCAAGTGCCATAGGATTATCGCCATCCTGTGTAGCTTTATATGCTTTCTTTTCACGGTTAATACCACCTGACAAATCTTTGATCATTGTTTTTGTGTCGCTGTATTCTTCTTCTGGTGCATTATCCCATTCTTCTCCAACTTCGTCGTCCGTCATCTCTGGGCCGTCTGTAGAAATTTTCATCATCTTCTTCATGTCGCCCATTTCGTCGTCATGCATATCCGGTGATGGAAGTTGTTTTTGTACAGGCATTGGCATACTAATTGGTGCTTCTTGAGGCGCAGCAGCTCCGCCCATTAGTTTAATTAAATCTTCAACTGCATCACCACGTGCACTCATTGTGACGTTCATTGAAACTTTTTCTTCCGGTTCCATTGGCATTTCTGCCATACCGCATTCTTCAACTGATTGTATAGACTCTAAAATAGTCTTCATATCGTTAACATTTGATCCTGCTACTGACGGCTTATTGCCTGCTGCCGCTGAATCCATATTTTCTAAGATTTTTTTCATATCCATTGTATTAGCCTCCTACGACTGCTTTTGTGTTTTCTGAATCGTCAATGTCACTCGATTCGCCCACAGGCGCACCTTCCATCGGATCAATTTCTCTCTCTTGACGGGCTTTTTCTAATTCTTTTAATAAGTCCATTGTTCGATTGCCTGCCACAGACTCCTGTGCGCTTTCTCCACCCATGTCTTCGACATTAAGCATTGCTTCGTATGGAGTTTCTTTTTTTTCTTCTTGATATTCTTCTTGCGGTGCAAGTGGATCTCTCACAATAATATTACTTTGTGGAATATTACAACATTTTCCAAGATATTCTTGTAAAACTTGTGTAGTAGTTGGATATGTAACTTCAGTTTCGAAGTAAGTTACATCGATATTTTCTAATTGTGGAAAATCTAAAGGACGCTTAGATATAGGTACTCGTTTACCGTCAGTAACTTTTAGCACACCAAACTTGCCTAATGCATCTTCTAGTTTTGACTTGCATTCAGCAGCATACTCACCTGCTATACCAATTTTAAAATCATAAGTCTTTTTAGACTCTGTTAAATATTCTGAAAAACTTTTCATATTTCTGTCTCGCTTTGTATTATTTATCCATATTCTTGAGTTTCTCTAATAAACTATTACGGTCTGTAACTACATACCCGTCGCCGTTTACTATGTCTCCGTCACCTGGTGAGCTGTCTCTATCTAATTTTTCTTTTTTAAGTTGAAGTTCAACCATTTTTAGTTTCTTATCTAATTTAGCAACTTTAGCATCTAAGCCTGTCTTTAGCATACTACCTGCAACTTCAAACACACGGCCGCTATAACGACTCTCAACATTCATACCAAGATCCATTAATTCTTCGTAACTATTTAATGCACGTTGAGCAATGTCTTCTAATTCGTCATCGCCTTTGTCGCCTAGGCCTTTTACTTTAGGTAATGCTGCGGTTATTTTGTCAAGTTCTTGTATATCTCGGACAGCATCATGAGCTTCTGAAATTGCAGTTTCTTTTTTAGTCTTTTTATCTTCTTCTTTTGCATTGTTAACAATGTCTTTAGAGTCAGGTAAATTTAATAGTTCTTCTAATTTTTTAGTCATAGCGGCTTTCCATTATATGCTACTATTATTTATCTACGTTTGCCACCTTGATGAAAGATGTCGTGTTCAGTTATAATACGGAATATAATTCCTTTTTGTTTACAATATGCAGAAGCAGCTTCCCACTTTGCTTGATTAACAATATAACTTGCTTGATTAACTCGAGAACGTCCTACCTTTTCACGATAAGCTTGGCTAGCCGGTTTTACTTCGATTAATTCAACTCGCTTTTTTCCGCCTTTATCGGCATATGCAATAAAGAAGTCAGGAACATAAATTGTATGTTTACCAGTTAATGGATTTCTGTAAGGGATTCGTATGCTTTCACTTGCCCATTTTTCAACACTAGGATGTTCATCACAAAATTTCATAAAATGAAATTCCCAACTCGATCTGTATGTCGGTGTTCGTGTTCCTATATATTTTTTAGGAAACTTTAGAGTAAATTTTCCTTGAGCAAATCTAGGCATATCAAACTACAATGTTCCTTTTTTCTGTCTTATTAGAAGACTCTGTTCTTTTAAATCCTAAAGTACTTGAACGTTCTCTATTATAATTTAAAACTTCTGTAACAATTGCACTTAATTGAAGTTCTGATAGACCTTTTAATGTATCTAAAAGTTTAAACACATTTACATTATCAAGTTTAGCCTGTTGTAATAAAGTTGTAGAAACTGATATTGCAGCAGATTTATCAAATCCACGTTTAGTAAAAAATGAAATTACTGCATCAACTTGATTTGTCGGAAATGTAAGTGTTTCTGAAAAATAATTATTAAAAAAATTTGTTACACCTTTGTCACTTGTATTAGTGGCTTTTTCTGTAGGTAAATTTGTCATTTATGAATCCTTAACTATATTGTGCTTTAGCAGCAGGTGATAGTCTATTATACGTAGCTCTCGCACCATTAACTCCGCCTGTTCCGCCAGTTGACTGATAATCTCTAAGAAAACTTTGAAATCTAGCATCGTCTTGTTGCTGAGGATTTACATCTCCTGTAGTTGTAGATATTGACTGACTAATTGCTCGTGCTCCGGCAGCTACAGCCGTAGCAATAACTAATTCCTTAGCACCGCCAGTGCCGCCAGTTTTAGGAAAAAATGTTTGCGCAACACCGCTTACATCAATTCCAGCAGCTGATCCAATTGCATCTGTTAATATTCGAAAGCCGCCTTCGCGCAAACCTTCTATTCCGTTTTCTCTAACACTTCTGTATAAATTAACACCTGCGATAGCTGCTTCAAAAGGATTGTTAAAATTCTTTCCTTGAGTTATATATTCGTACAAATCTATGCCAACGCCAAATGCACCGTCTATTCCGAGCTGGCCGCCGCCAAGTGGACTAATAGGACTAGGTGTACTATCATAATGATCAGTTCGTCCAAATCCTGCAGGATTACCGTTTTCTCCAGCTTCAACGTGTCCTCTATCATAAAACACTGTATCGTAATTTAATGTTATTGTATTTTCTAAAGGACTGTTAGCGGAATTTTCTACAGTGTCATGCGACCATGCTGATATAATTGGGTTAACTAATGTGTACTTTGTATAACCCTTGCGAGACATTTGGGCAATTTCAATTCTATCAAAGAAAGGAACTGCTGGTGTATTATTGTTCATACCAAACGCAAATGTGTTTGTGCCAGGGCCGTCATATGTAGTGTCACCAGTACGTCTGTTCCCATAAGCACCGTTGCTTAATGAATTTTTACCATCAGCAAAATAATATTTAAAATAAGCTTCTAACAGTGCAGTTGTAGCACCATAATTATCATCATGAAATGCAATATTAATAGGATTATAATCTAATCTTGATTGTACATTCTTTTTTCTATTATACTTGTTTAGTGTTTCAACGCTTGCAGTAAATCCCGGAAGATCGGCTGATTTAACTAACATACCAATTTCGTGCTTGTATTGATCAACTTCTGGAATAATGCTTTTAGCGTTTTCTGTTAGATAGAACGTAACATGGTATAGAAACCCTAATTTAGGAGCATGTTTTAAATTATCAACAACGTATAATCGACTAGCATGTTGCCAGTCGGCCATATTGCCTTTTGGACTTAAAACGCCATTTGCTAAATTATCTAAAAAACCGTTAAACTTACTTGCCATATAAATATTTATCCTTTAAAATAAACTACGCATATAATAACAAAAGGGAGCGCAATGGCTCCCTTTTGTAGTATAGAATGGCTTCTAGTTTTTTTAGGCGCCGCCACCAGTTATTAGAGTACTTGTTGTACGGCCAACTGCTGTGCCAATACCTGTTCCGTCTGGAGTTTGTAGTGCATTGTCGAAGCGAATACTTAATGTAACCGTTACTGGTTCATTTGCACTGTATGAAAGCTGATTATAAGCTGCGTTTTGTACAAAGCAACCGTATAGTTCAAATGTTTCGAGTACGTTTGGTGTATTAGCACCGTTGCCGCCGTCTAATATTTCAATACGTGTTACAAACTTATAATCTTGTCCACTTGCTGCACTCGACTGCTCGAAAAAGTCAAACTGTTTCTGTAACTGCTCGCCTACAAGTTTTTGTACGTTGTTGTTTACATCTTCTCTTAGATTTAATGTAATCGGATCCCAAGTGTGTTTACCTGCTAGGTATGCACGTGAGTTATAAACCTCAATTGGAATTTCTTCAAAGCTAACAGTAGGACGAGTTACGTCAATTACTTGCTTTGTTAATTCTGTTGTAGGTGTACTTACACCAAAGTTTTCTAAAGTAACACGGAAACGATATTGTAGCTTTGGCATTAATAAGCCTTGGCTTGCAGCGCTGTCGCCGGTTGCTAGAGGAACTGTAATTTTTGATAGTGTTGAAATTGCCATTCTTTATTCTCCTGTTGCAAGTATTTAGCAAATTTGAGCCCCATATTTCAGGGGCTCATTTTATTGCTTATAGTCCTGCAATTTCTCCTGTGTTTTTCAAGCGCAGTGGAATGTAAATAAATTCTACTGCTTTAACTGGTTCAATTGCAATGTCTAAGTATAGTTCATTTCTATCAATTCTGCTTGGAGTATTGTTTGACTCGTCACAAACTACTAAGAAGTCATATAGTGCTCTTTGACCAACTAACTCAAGCATCAAACTTTCTGCTTGCTGCTTAATCTCATCACGTGTGATTTTATCATTTGGTTCAAAGATGTAAGGTTTAGCTAACTGATTTAACTGTGAACGTAAGTAAATTACCAAACGTGCAACGTTAATTCTGTCTAGTGCGCTTGAACCTCTTGCACGAGTTTTCTGTCCGTAGTTAACAAGACCAGCACCGCTAATGAATGTAATCGGGTTAACATTCTGTGCGTATAGTGTATCACGCTGTCCTTCGTTAAGTGCTACAGTTACAAATTCGCCTTCGCTATTAACATAACCAGTTGCAGTAGCATTAGTAATACCACCACGTCTTGTACCTGCCGGTGCAAACCATGGGTAGCTAACTTGGTCACTCAGTGCAACAGTACGTAGCATCATGTGGCTCGGTGGTACAACAACATTATTACCTGCATTGTCACTTGTAAAGCCCCATGGGTAGAAGATACCAAAGTATTCGTCTCTACTTACTAGACCGTCGTCATTGTCTTCTGGTGCTAGTGCTTGGTTAGTTGCCCAGTTGTTTAAAGCTGTTGCATTTGGCTCTAGTCTTGGCGGCGTGTCTCCGATAACAAAGGCACTTAGTCCTCTGTCATAGTTTAAACTAATCATTTCGCCAATTAGCTCTGGGTAAGCAGGTGTTGCCATCAAGTTAAAGATACGCGATTCATCGTCGCGGATTTCGTCATTGCTGTTAACCATTGCTTGTAGCGCCTGTACAACAACTTTACGCTGTGCTTTACGTCCAAAGCTACCTGAACCGTCACCTTGGTTGCCTGACTCAGTAACCCAACGGTGTGGGTAGTATAAGTCCATTGCAGCATCACCTAAACGAATGTTGTCGTCATTTACATCAATGTAGTTGCGAACAAACTTCTTAACATTAAATCCACTACGTCTTAGGTTCCATAGCAACATACCTTTTGGATATAGTGCTGGATCTGGTGCATCTGGATCTAGGTAATCTGATGTTAATAATGCATCAATATCGCCTGCACTACTGCTATTTGCACCTGCTGTGTTGTAACGTGCATCGGCAAATAGTACACCGTTTTCTGATGTTTGGTCTGACTTGTCTAGAAGTTGCCAACGATTAGCTACAGGTGTGTTTAATAGATTTGCATTAAAGCGATAAATCTGTGGATAGTTTTCTAAATCACTAGTATCAATCCACAAATCGCCATCAACAAGTGCAGTACCATCGCTTTGTAATACCGGAGTACTTGCTGCAACGATCGGACCGTTTGGATCACAGTCTGTATAAGCTGCACTAAAGTTTTGATAGCCTACCCAGGTATCGCCATCGTGGATCATAATGTCTACTTCGTCGACAATTGAATTGTACCACAAGGCACCGTCGTTTGTTAGTGACGTTACTTCGTCTGTTGACGCAGTATAAAATGCAACTTCTGAATTAGACGAATTAACTGTTGCTTTCCATAAACTAGCACGTAGTTGTAATGGTGCCGTGTCGCCGTCTGTTCCTGATTCGTAATATAAATTAGGTGTACCGTCTGTTACACTTACAAAGTGTGCAAATCCTATGTTACCTAAAACAGGTGTGCTACCGTCGTCAGTTAATTTAATGTCGCCGCCTTTTGCATGAGATATTACAATTTTATTTCCTGTAACTACTTCAGCACTTACATGAGTAACTCCTGCATTTGAAATTGCTGCTGCAATTGTTTCAGCATCAGCAGTTGCTCCAGCTGTTGTAAATTCAATTACTACAATGTTGCTTAGTGCATTTGAATTAGGAGCAGTTGCTTGAATTCCAATATTATATGTATCAGCTGTAACGCCACTTGCGCCAATTGCAGATCCTACAACTGTTGTGGGTGCTACGCCGTTACGTTTAAATACTTTAAATGTTGCTAGTGGTTGTGTGTCGCCTGCAACGTTTGACTGTACATAAATATCTCCTGCTGATAAGTTTGTGCCGCCGCCTAATTTATCTAATGTAAATAATGCTTCTTCATTAGAACTATAAATTGGTGCTTCTATAGCATCCCACAATTTAGTAGCATCATTCCATACTTTCATTCTCCAACGTGCACCATTACCTGGCTCTGTTGTTTTAATCCATACAGATCCTGTAGGACGTGGAGTAGTATCAGATCCTTTAAATTCTGGAACTCTAGTGTGCTTATTGATATGCAATGCTGGAGGATAATATGTTCCTGTAGCAATACCTAATTCGCCTAGTAATGTAGCATCGCCGCCGATTGCTATAGACCCTGTTCCTGATGAATCTTGTAGCGCCGATTCACTACCATCATTGTATATTTCTAAACGTCCATCAACTGCGTTAGCAGTAATGTCACCTAATGGAAATAATCCAGCTATATTAGCTGCAACATCGCCAATTATGTCAGTGTCTGAAACAGTTACGTCTGTGCCGTTAATTGTAAATATTGAGCTTGCTTGCGAGAAAGACGGATTAGCTTTTGACCCTCTTACTGTGGCCCAGCTTTTTGTCCATGCTTCACTACCAATAAGCACCCAAATACCACTTGCATTTCTATAAAAAGCTCTTACAATTGTACTACCAAAAACAACTGCATAATCGCCAATGGCTCCAACAGTTTGTTTCGGTATCAACCCACTTGTGCCGTTTATAATAGCATTTCCTGATTCTAATTTTGTTGAATCAGTAATTACAATAGGAGTTTTTGTTGTAAAGGACTGTCCGCCAGCACTTGTTACTGCTGCGCCGTTCCACTCTTGGATTCCAAATTTTGAAATCTGTGTGTCAACCCAATATGTTCCGTTAGCTGGTGTAGCTGCTGGTGCTTCAGAACTTGGTTCTAGTTCTGCTAAGTCGATGTCTGCTCTAACAACCCATGCTCTATTAGAAACGCCTAAATACGAATAAGCAGCTTGTAGGCCGTATTCGTTAAGCTCTCCAGCATGAATTGGGTTGTTGTTATTGTCTGTGTAAAACAAAGGATCGCCAAACGTATCTGCTAGATCACGCTGCGATGTTAATAAGTATGGTTTACCAGCATTTGCCTTAATCGTACCCTGTGCTGTTCCTGTGCCGCTTGCATTCAGTTTGTTTGAAGCAGAAGCAACAAAAATCATTGGGGTCGTTCCAGGCTCTGCCGGAGTGTAGAATGATTCGTCAATTACTTTGACTTCTACTCCTGGTGATGTTAGTGCCATTGATATTTCTCCTATAATACGAGTTGGTAGTTTCGTTACTTGTATTTAGCACTCACTATTAAAAATAGCCCGTTTAACCACCGAAAAAAGGTACCAAAAAGGTGAGCTAAATACAATATGAGACCATTATGCAAGTGCGGACAGCGGCCAGCAGCTATAAATTACAAAAAAGAAAACAGAACTTACTATCGTAAGCTCTGCGAAACATGTTTACGTAACGGAGTAAATCATGGAATACCTAAATGGAAACAACGTGGGTACGAAAAAAAAGATAATTGCGAAAAGTGCGGCTATGCTTCTAAGCATCACGAACAGTTTAATGTGTTTCATATAGACGGAGATTTAAATAATTGTCGTCCAGGAAACTTAAAAACTATATGTGCTAATTGTCAGCGAATAATTCAAAAAAGTGGAGTGAAATGGAAACAGGGCGATTTAGTTCCTGACTTCTGATGCACTATAAGGATCGATGTGTTCAATAAGTTGAGCCAAGTTAAACTCTAAATCTTCAAGTGTACTGTTATTGTCAATAGTATAATCTGCCATCCACTGTTCTAAGCTCATAGAGTTTTTACTTTCAGGAGGAAGATGATCCGAGCGATCTACCCAAATAGCTTTGTCAAATACCCCAGTATTTTTCATAGCATGGAATTCACGCTTGTTGCGTAGTCCGCAATAGATGTCGTGTGCTTTGAATATTTCTCTACCCAATGTACCTGCATCAGGTACATTATAATCACAAATAGCTTCATACCATTCTTGACGATGATTGTGTCTATCAGCATAGCACTGCTCTTCGTCGGTGTACCCGTACTTGTCTTTTAGATCATTATAGATAAACAACTTGCTACAGAACTTACTACTGCTTTCAAAACTATAACCATATTTGTCGCGAAGCATTTCACATACAGTGTCTTTACCGTGACGTCCGTGGCCTATAACTAATAGTTTCAGTTTCATATTGCTCTCCTATAATTATATTATTATAACAGAACTTATGTATTTGTCAACCTTAATCGTAACCTAATACAGCAATTCGGTTTATTTCTTCTGCTTCTCTTTCTGCCCAAGCAGTAGGAAATCCTTCTTCGCTAACACAATTTTCGTGATTGCCCCAGATGCGTTTCATATAGCTATCGTATATGCCTTCTACATCTGTGTCGGACCATGATTGGGGGATTAATGAACCTTTTACTATCCAGTAAAAGCGATTGGCTTCTTTTCTTACAAACGGACTGCACACAATAGTAACTCCTTTGTTATATTGTATTTACAGCATACGTAAATGTTAGCGTAAACTCGGGGAGATTTTAGCCTATTGTAAAACCATAGCCTGTGCCGCCTGGAACCGCCATTGATACTTCGTTTTCTAATTTTTCCATTTCGGACTGCGCTTCTGCTTTTAGGCTATCACCGTTAAGAGTACTTCCGCCTTGTGGGCCTGCAATAGTAGCAAACTTTGAACGTGCTTCGCCTAACATATATTTACATGCTGCCAAGGTGTAGTCTTTAATCCATTGTTTTGCTAGATAATCGTTGAGTAGCTCTGAATCTGGTCTAAGATTATACACGTACAACATTAATGTTTCTTCTGCCCTTGGACGTTGAAGTATTGTTAGTCGTTTGGTTGTAGTATTCCAATTGAATTCTATAAATGACCCAAACATACGTCCAACAAGTTCTTGATATTGTGAAAACATATCGTATGTTGCAAGGCCGCCTAAGTTTGACGAACTTAGTAAGTATGTGTTTGTATATGCCATATTAAACGGTTCAAATGTTGTTCCGCCGCCTCCGCCATTTCGTGACCCAATACTTCTTCGAAAAAGTTGACGTACTTCTACAACTTCATTTGGCAGTGTGTATGTATTTTGATCAATTATAGTTGGCATAAACATATACGATTCTTCAACAGAATTATCTGAGCGTTGTCTAAATCTAGTTAATGCTTTTGTTAATGCTGTTTCATAATGTATAGGATCTAGTTCAACATCGACCATACCGCCACCTAACATAGTGTGTACATAGTCAAATATTTCTTGTTTTTGTGTTGCTAGTGACATACGAATCTCTCCATAAAGTATTTATCGAATAAATATGTATATGCCAAGATTAAGTTTATACAAACCTGAAAAAGGACAAGACTACACATTTATAGATAAACAAATTCTAGAAATGTTTACAGTCGGTGGTACTGATATTAATATCCACAAGTACCTAGGTCCCGACAATCCAGAGTCTGCTGATGCTACCGCAGATCAGCCTCGATATGATGCTGTTAAAGAAACAAACATTCAAGACTTACTATTTTTAGAAAATAGAGATAGAAAGTACGATCCTGACATTTATACAATGCGTGGCATATATAATATTCAAGATAACAATTTTAATTTATCGCAATTTGGTATGTTTTTAGACAACGATACGTTATTTTTAACAGTGCACATAAACGGTAGCGTAAAAACTCTTGGAAGGAAATTTATAGCAGGAGATGTTATCGAGTTGCCGCATATGAAAGACGAATATGCTCTTAACGACTTCTCTGTTGCATTGAAAAGATTTTATGTAATCGAAGACGTTACTCGTGCAAGTGAAGGGTTTTCGCCAACTTGGTATCCTCATTTATATCGTCTAACACTTAAACAAATTGTAGATAGTCAAGAATTTAAAGAAGTGTTAGATCTGCCTGCGGATGCAGACAATGATAACGGCGATACACTAAGAGATATGCTTTCGACTTACGAAAAAGAAATGCAAATCAATGATGCTGTAGTTGCGCAAGCAGAAGCGGATGCTCCTAAGAGCGGTTATGACACTAGTCATTACTATAGTTTAGAAGTAAAGTCAACAGAAACTGGCAGTGATGTTCAAGTTACTAAAGTTGATAATGAAACTGTTACTGTGCCGCCGTCAAAAATAGGATATAGCGGTTATTTACTAGGAGACGAACTTGCACCCAATGGAGAAACATTTGGACATGGCATACAATTTCCTACAGCAGCAGAATTAGGCGATTACTTTTTAAGAACAGATTTTATGCCAAAAAGATTATTTAGATTTGACGGCAAGACTTGGATTAAAGTTCACAATGTACAACGTATGACAATGACGAATACTGATACTAGACAAACTCAAAAGACATCATTTATTAATAATAATAACTATGTTTATAATGACAAAGTAGCATCAAATGATATAATAATAACATCTGGTGATTTTGTAATATCAACAAGTATTCCTTATCCGATAGATGCACTGTATCTTGAATTAAAACAGAGTGTACACACTAAAAATTATGTAATAGCAGATCACCAGGATCTAATTACTAGCGATAGCGACAATACTGTACTAATTACATTACCAGAAATTGCAGGTATACAAGACACAATAGAGTTTGACGGACAGTGGACTGTCAATTTCTATAATAACAGAGAAGCAGAACGTCAAGGGTTAAGTAAAGCCCTAAGACCAAGGGCAGATAATTAATGGAACATTTTTACGACGGACAAGTTAGAAGATATCTTACACAACTAGTAAGAATGTTTAGCGGATTTAAATACGCTGACGGTAAGAATGAACTAGTCACAGTTCCGGTTATGTACGGCGATATTACTCGTCAAGTAGGAAGTATTATTAGAGATAACTCAGATAATAAAATTCCAAGTGCACCAAGGATGGGAGTTTATGTTACTGGTTTAGAAATGGATCGTACTAGAACCAGTGACTCGTCATATGTTAGTAAAGTTAATATTAGAGAACGTGCATTTGACCAGGCAGGAAATGAATACTTAAATGAAAGCGGAAAAAATTATACCGTTGAACGGTTGATGCCAACTCCGTATAATCTTACAATAAATGTAGATATATGGACAACTAATACAAATCAAAAATTGCAACTTGTTGAACAAATATTAATGTTATTTAATCCAAGTTTAGAAATTCAAACCACAGACAATTATCTAGACTGGACTAGTTTAAGCGTTGTTAATTTAGATAGTATTAACTGGAGTTCAAGAAGTATTCCTCAAGGCACAGAAACAGAAATAGATGTATCGACTCTAACTTTTAGTACTCCGATATATATTTCGCCGCCTGCTAAAGTTAAACGCCTCGGTGTTATTACTGATGTTATTACTCAAATTTTTGAAGAAGCTCCGGTAGACGGACTTGATGCAGAAGCAAATATTAGAACTAAAATTTATGTCGCTCCTACTGGTGAATTATCTAGACAAGAAACTACTAAAGATTGGTATAATAATATATCTCTTGACACTGTTGCAACAGCTTATCGAAATATTGATATTTTAGTAATTAATAATACTGCTAAACTAGTTAAACGAGGAGTAGTAGGCGGAATTACTTGGCCAGAATTTTTAATAGCATTTCCTGAAAAACTACAACCCGGAATCACAGGCCTAAGACTTTCTAGAAATGATTGGCAATATGATGTGATCGGCAGACTAGCTATTAATCCTACTGACGAAACTGAAGCAATTATTGATTGGGACGAAGATACATTGCCGTCTGATACAGTTATTACATCAGATTTAGGCAACAGAAGTAAAATTGACTATATTATTGACCCAACAAAATCAAATCCTCAACATCTGAGTCTTTCTAGCAATCCACGAATACTATTACTAGGACCAATAGGCAATGCTGTTAATACAGATGGCGCAGATGCTTGGAAAAACTTAGATAATACAGATTTTATAGCAAGTGAGAATGATATTGTAGAATGGGATGGTGCAAAATGGACAATAGTATTTGATGCAGATACTGACGCAAGTATATACGGAACTGTGTACACTACAAATCTTAATACTGGCGTGCAATATAAATTTGACAGAGGTGAATGGATTCTTTCGTTCGAAGGAGAATATCCAAACGGCGCTTGGAAACTAGACTTCTAATATAATTATATATATGAAGGAAAAAATTATTTGTAGTGGTGCTCTACTATATACACTCGATACTCAACGTTTTTTATTTTTACATCGATCAAACAGTAAACGCAGCAATGCCGTATGGGGGCTTGTTGGCGGTGCAAACGAAGAATCTGAAACTCCGTGGGAAGGTTTACGTAGAGAAATAGACGAAGAAATAGGCAATGTAGAAATTAAAAAAACTATACCGTTAGAAACGTTTGTATCCAACGATACTAAGTTCAAATTTCATACATACTTGTGCTTAGTAAATAATGAATTTATTCCTAAACTTAATAACGAACACGACGGATATGCTTGGTGTAGTTTCGGAAAATGGCCAAAACCGTTACATTACGGTTTACAAAATACATTAAACAAAAAAGTTAATTTAAAAAAACTAGAAACTATATTTGAATTGATTAAATTACTTGACTAAATGGATAGTTTAGTGTATAATAATAGCATGAAAGTCTTAGTTATTGGCGATATAATCATCGACAGATATATTTATGGAACAAGCACACGTTTGAGTCCAGAAGCACCAGTTCCAGTTGTAACCCATCAGCATGAAGTTGAAACTGCGGGCGGTGCTGGGCTAGTCTATCAAAACTTAAAAAGCCTCGGTGTTGATGTTACGTTGTTTGAAACTTATCAGCCGTGTAGTGTTAAAACACGAGTTATTTGCGACGGACATTATATTACACGCATCGACGATGATAAATTTGCAAACGGCGACGAAGTAATAAGAGTACTTAAACGTGAACATAATCTAGAACAATACGGGTACGTTATTCTAAGTGATTACAACAAAGGCACATTAGACGAGTCATTAGAGATTATTAAATATCTAAACACATTTGGCTGTAAGGTAATTGTAGATCCTAAAGAACATGCTAATCAATATGAAGGTGCTTGGCTTGTAAAACCTAACTACAAAGAGTTTGGAAACTTTGGTTTTACCAACTGGCATGGCAATATTATTACTACTAACGCCGGAGAGAACGTTGTTGCAAGCATCGACGACCAAGTGTTTGAAATACCTGTTGACCCAGTTGAAGTGTCAGATGTAACAGGCGCAGGCGATTGTTTCTTGGCAGCATTTGTGTATGGACTTACAAAAGATTACAACTACAAAAAATGTCTAGAGATTGCCGTTAAAGGATCAAGAGAAGCTGTTAAGCACATGGGCACATACACGCTTGCTGTAAGCGATTTAGAAGATCGTGTAGTGTTTACTAACGGAGTGTTTGATATACTACACAAGGGTCATTTTAAGCTCTTAGCAGTAGCAAAAACACTTGGCGAAAAACTAATTGTAGGCATTAACAGCGATGCAAGTGTTAAACGTCTCAAAGGCGAAACACGACCTATTAACGATCAAATGAAGCGTATTAGTCAGTTAGAAATATTACCGTGGGTAGACGAAGTAATTGTATTTGACGACGACACTCCGTACGAATTAATTAAAGAATTAACGCCGCATGTCATTGTAAAAGGCGGCGATTACACAGTAGAACAAGTTGTTGGACATGATTTAACTGATGTACATTTAGTACCTACAGTTGAAGGGTATTCAACAACAAGCATTATAGAGGCAAGCAAATGAAAATTTTAATTACAGGTCATAAAGGATTTATTGGTCAAAATCTTACATTTTATTTACAACACGACCACGAACTTTTTGGATACGAATGGCAAGAAGAACATTTACCCGAAGTAGAAAACTTCGATTGGGTTATTCACACTGGTGCTATTAGTAGTACTACTGAAACCGATGTAGATAAAGTTATGCTACAAAATTACGAGTTTTCAAAGTGGCTAGTTAATCAATGTAACACAAAAGGCGTAAATTTTCAATATGCGTCGAGCGCAAGCGTGTATGGTACTAATACCGATTTTAACGAAGATGCACCTAAACAACCACAGTCGCCATATGCGTGGTCAAAATATTTATTTGATAGATGGCTATGGCAACAAAACCATAACGTTGTAATTCAAGGATTTAGATATTTTAACGTCTACGGACCACTAGAAGATCACAAAGGCAACATGATGAGCCCTGTAAGTAAATTTATTAAACAGGCATCGGAAACTGGAAAAATTGAGTTGTTCGAAGATAGTGATCAATATGTAAGAGACTTTATCTTTGTAGGTGATGTTTGTGAAGCACATAAACAGATGTTAGAAAATAAAAAACCAGGGCTATATAATATTGGAACTGGAAATACTACAAGTTTTCAAGAAATTGCTAATTTAATATCTAAAAAATATGATGCTAATATTAATTATATTCCAATGCCTGAGAAGTTAAAAGGGCAGTATCAAGAATATACTTGCGCAGACACAAAAAAATTAAGTACAGTAACAGATATTAAATTTGCAACAGTAGAGGAATATGTAAATGAATCAACCAACTAGAAAATCTGGTGTAGACCAAAAAGGATGGGGCTATGAAATGATCTGGGCCACTAACGACAAATACTGTGGCAAGATTATGGCGTTCACTCGTGAAGGTGCAATGACAAGTATGCATTTTCACAAAGAAAAAGACGAAACTTGGTTTGTAAACAATGGTAAATTTAAAGTTCGTTATATCGACACGTCTAATAGTGTAATGTATGAAAAAGATCTCAAAGAAGGTGATGTATGGCATAATCCCCCTTTACAACCTCATCAGTTAGTTTGTCTTACAAAAGAAGGTAGTGTTACAGAAGTAAGCACCGCTGATTCAGTTGAAGACAATTACAGAATTGGTCCAGGTGACAGTCAAGTTACTGATAACCATAACAAACTTGCATCACAGACATAACAACTTATTATTTTATTGCAGTAGGTAAAGATTCAGCAAAGGCCCAAAGGTTGTTAAACACTTGGGTCTTTTTCTTTAGTGGCCTATTAGAAAATGTATTTAATTTAGTTAATGTTTCGTTGCCGTGCCCTGATTTAACAAGTACCGGGCGTGATTTAGTTTTAATTGCACATTTAAGATCTGACATCTTATCGCCTACATAATATCCATTCTTAAACTTTACACCTAGTTCTTTTTCTGCTAATTTAAACATTCCAACATTAGGTTTAGCATAAATGTCTTCTTTAAGATTAGTAGTGCTATAATACAATCCGTTGATGGATCTGCATCCAGCTTGTCCTAACAAATCCATCATATGTTCATTTACTGCATCTACTTGTTCAGCTGTCATAATATTTTTCATAATGCCAGCTTGATTAGTAAGGATTACAACGTTATATCCTTTATCTCTTATCATAGCAACAGCTTCTAAACTTCCTGGGATCGGAATAAAGTCGTTAGGGTTAGTTACATATGTGCCTAGATCTTTGTTTATAGTTCCGTCACGATCTAATCCAATTGTAGTTTGATACAGCATTAGTTAGTCCTTCTATGTTAGTCTCTCTCTGAGTATTCTGCGCTGTAGAACGAATTTATTGTAATACTCTGTGGTCATCTTTTTGTAGTAAGTGCCTTGTTCATCTAATACTTTACTAGCATCATCTATATCTGTTATTCTTTGAATAAAAACTATTGTATAATCATCGTTACAAGCAGATAGTAACCATACATCTTTATTTTGTACATTGAACGTACAATTTAAAGCGTCAACACCTCCATTTGTAACAAAGAAATGTCCGTACAATTCTTTATTTGTTTCAGTTGCAACTACAATAACATCTAAGTCTGTGTTAAGATTATTACTTTCAGTTGTTATTTTTGACCAAAAGTCGATTGGTGCTGCATTTGGCATCTTAACAATTTTTAAACGATTGTTGTCTAATACAGACTTAGCATATGGACACTTTTGTCCGTTAGGATCAATATATCGGCTGTTTAAACGATGTATCCAGTTTTCTATCCAAGTTTCTAAATTGTCTAACGAACTTTTATTATGCATTGATTTACAAATTTTTAACTGTTATTAGTTTTCCATGCTCCGGCAAGTACAAGAATTCTATATCACTACTATACAACGTTCTAACAGCATCGTCAAGTGTTTCTACAAGAGGTTCGCCACCTAAATTAAAACTTGTATTAAAGATAATCGGAACGCCAGTTTTCTTATAAAACTCGTTAATTAGATCATAATAGTGCGGATTCTGTTCTCTAGTAACAGTTTGAATTCGACACGTACCGTCTACGTGAATAATACTTGGAATCTTTTCTGCTACGCCTTCTTGACAATTCATAGCATACATCATGTGAGGTGATTCTTCTAATCCGCGCATGTCAAACCATTCGTGTGCGTGTTCTGCAAGAATTGACCCTGCAAACGGACGAAAGTATTCTCTACGCTTTACTTGGTTAACAAAGTCTTTACCATTGGGGTCTGTAGGGTCATACATGATACTTCTGTTACCTAATGCACGAGGTCCTGCTTCTGAGCTACCTTGAAATACTGTTACAATATTCTTATTTGTTATTAAGTTAATAACATCTGCATTAGTTACGTTATCTTGTATTTCGCCTTCATACTTTTCTACTGCTTCGTTAATTTGAATGTCAGTGTATGTTGTTTTAGGACCTAAATATAATGTGTCGTCCTGATACACTCTTTCCGTTACGCCTTCTAGTGAATAATATCCTAATAATGCTGCGCCGATCGATGTTCCTGCATCAGAACTAATCGGTTCAACATATAAGTTAATACCGAGGTCTTTAAGCCTTTCGAGGTAAAAATAGTTTGCTACACAGTTAAGTGCATATCCGCCTGATAACACTACATTTTTATTTCCTGTTGTTTCGACTGCTTTTTCTATTAGTCTAGCAACCTGTTCTTGACTTTGCGTTTGTACTGCATATGCCATGTCTCGTCTGTTCTGATGTTTAGTAATATCCGATTCTGTAGAATCCATGTCGGTATCTAAATATTCGTATCTACCTTCGTTAACTAGTGCACCATTAGGATACGTAGGGACAATTATGTTCCTGTCACTAGTTGTCCAGGAGCCACCGTTGCCGTCAGTATATATTGGAGGAATAGAATCATTAGGTTTACCGTAAGGAAACAGACCCATAGTCTTACCTGCTTCGATAGGCTGCCATCCGCAGTACTGTGTTACAGCTTCGTACGCTTTTGTAATACCCGCAGTATCGTCGAGTACTAATTCGTAAGTACCGTCTTCCATCTCTCTTGCGGCATCTTGATCTGGAATTCTAGCACTTACAAACGGTCCTCGACCTCCTAAATGTTTGTACACTGTATTGATCTCTGCAGGATATTCGCAGTTAAAAATAGACTCTAATTCCCAAACAGTTTCGTCAGCCCCGCCAATATTTAAACTAATAAATGTGCCTGCTCCGTCAACAATTACAGAAGTTGCACTATCAAATCCAGAACGATAAAACGCACATGCTGCATGTAACTTGTGATGAACACTACTTAAATCAACAACTTGTGGATGATTGTAAATATCAGCATTTCGATCAATTAAACCTAATTTTCTAGCAAGGCCAGTATAGACATCGTCACCTGTGAAGTCTATGCGGCCAGCTGTTCCTTCTAAAGCCTGTGTATGTGCTATCATTAAATAATCTATTTTATCTGTATAATCGAGAATTTTAATCATAGCAGCGAGCGGGCCACCGTCATATTTGTGTCTGCTAATACGCTCTTCTTCTATAGCAAATACAATTTTACCATCTTTAAGGAGACAAACTCCTGAGTTATGTCCTCGTGTAATTGCTGCGATCCAGCCTGTTTTTTTAGTTTTCATAATAATCCTACTTGAGTAATAGTTTAGCTGTAGAAGGCTTTGTAGTTTTATACAAGTTTTTAATTTCTTCGATCACAAAGTCTTCAATTTCAGGAGTCATATACATAAGACGTTCATTTGCTCGGTCAACTGATTCGTCTTGTACAATTCGAATTGGCGAATATTGTCTTCCACCTTCTCCTAAATCAATAACTTTAAATCTGTCAGTTTCCGGATATGATACGTTAATAGGATAAGTTGATCCTAAAATTGAAACTGTAGGAACACCTAGCGAATGCGATATATGCTGACCTACACTATCGCATCCAAGAAATAAATCTGCTCCAGCAATTATTGCAGCCCAGTCTCTCAACGTTGCTCCTTCAGGCTGTGCTATATCTTCTTGTAATTCTGTTTGTTTAGTGTCTATCTTTAACTCGCTCATTAATATAACACCCCAATCGTCTTTTTGAAGTTTTTGAATTAAATTAATAACCGAATCGTGTTCTACACTTCGTCCCGACGGATCAGATAATGTGCCGTTTTGGTCGCCGATACCTCTGCCAAAAGGCTGAAAAACAACAGTCTTATCTTTTTTAAGTGCTGTCTTAACTTCATTAATAATTTTCTTTCCTGATAATTGCTCTTCTCTCGAGAGCATTAAGCTAGGTAAAGGCAATTCTCTTACTGATGCGTTGTTTATTTCAATATCAAATGCTTGGGCAAGGCTGCATTTTTGATTAAAGTACTCCCATACACGGTATGGTTCTGGACTTATTAAGTCCATGTTTTTTAACTTATCTTGAAAGATATTTTTTTGCCAAGAATCATATGCTTTAGAATCTAGTAAGGGGTGTCCTTTGTAGAATTCAGTGCCGCCTTCACAAACAATAATAAAATCTTTATCACCAGATTCTTCTGCGTATTTTTCTAAAGCAGGAATAGAACAGATAACTCTTCCTGCTCCGCCATTCATAAAGAATGCTTTTGATCGTGTTGTGCTCATTGATAGGTCCTATAAAATCTAATAGTGTATATTACTAGATATTTATAGGACCCGTTAAATACAAGTTATCGAAAGTGATTGTTAATAAATTTTTGAACCTAGATCTAATGACGGAAATCCAAGTTTCCAATGCGGCACAGGACCATATATACCAGAGACATAGTCTACCTTTAACTGATTTAACTCAGCTATATAAGCGTTAACAGCTGTCATTTCTTCTTCTGTAAATTCTCCGTCGTCTATGTCGTCATTAACAGATTGTAATGCGCCGTCGATACTTTCAAGAAACTCTTCATCAGATACATCGTTAACATCATATAACCATTCGTCATAATCCTTTGTTTCTGGATTAAATCGCATATTTTTAATATCGTAAATAGAGTCTAAATCCGGATCTTCTGGATACTCATACGTATATACTTCGCCGTCTGGAAGTGTTTCTGTATAATTATCAATAGTCATCTTATACGTTGTATTAAGCATAACGGCAATTGGAAATATAGTGTCTTGGGCATCTAATTCAAGAATTACGCGACAATCATCAATAGTCCTACGTTCTTCGGCTACTTCAGGTTCCGGTTCTTCTGACCAATGCACTGGTGCCATTATACATTCTTCATCTGTACAATATTCTAAATATAAATATCTAGGACCATCGTACTTAATAGTAGCTTGACGCTGTTCAGTTGCAGTTGGCGATAATGGTTCATCGTTTATATAAAATGTAACTGTCTTTTTCATTTTCTTATCCTTTTGTATTTAATTATAAAATGTTATCTTAATTCCGCCGTGTCCGCCACGTAGACCATTTGATCTAACGCCGGCGCACGGTTGTCCGCTAGTGCCCGGTACTCCTACTGCACCGTAGTGACATCCTGAAGCTTCGTAGCAACCGCACGGGCTCCAACTTTGCCAGCATCTCCAATTCGAGGTGTGAAACTGTTTTGCTAATCCTGATAGTGCTATATCTAATTCTGAGCGGCCATTTGATGCTTGGTTTTGGGCCGATGGG
>Ga0209136_1000720_pt1 | contig 23430 bp, 5 predicted proteins | sample SaaInl0LU_22_DNA_FD_184640 | JGI IMG/M metagenome (GOLD analysis project Ga0209136, IMG submission 184640) | Marine microbial communities from expanding oxygen minimum zones in the Saanich Inlet - ESP_90LU_22_DNA (SPAdes) (version 2) | ecosystem: Environmental > Aquatic > Marine > Intertidal zone... | reverse complement strand
TAGCTATAAAAGAAAGGATTATTTTTCAAAATGATGATTTTGTAGTGTTGGTTCCTTTTTGGGCGGTTTGGCCTTTTGAAACCATGATTGTTCCCAAAAAACAAAAACAAAGTATTTTAGACTTAAATGATAAAGAATCATTTCATTATGCAGAGGCTATTGCTATAATTACAAAAGCTTACGATCAATTATTTAACACTTCTTTTCCCTATTCAAGTGGAATTCACCAAGCACCTACAAATGGTTTAGATAATCATCATTGGCATTTTCATATGAGTTTTTATCCACCTTTATTAAGAAGTGCAACTGTAAAAAAGTTTATGGTGGGTTATGAGATGTTTGGCACACCACAAAGAGATATTACTGCAGAACAAGCAGCAACTAGATTAAGAGATTTGGTGAGTTTATGAAAATTGAAATAGGGTAATCTCGAAATTAAACTTTAAAAAAATACCTTTTTTTAAGTAAACAAAATTCAATTTATAAAATAGCAAATAAATATCTTTACTGTTAGAAAAAAAAGATCAATTACTACTTTTTAGGGTTTTTACCTTACTTTCAATTTATTTTTGATAGACCATCGATACATCAAAAAGTTAATTCTAAAATACTTGTATTAAGATTTTATTTGAAAACAAAAGACATTTATAATTTCCTTTTATCCAAGTATTCTCTTGGCGTACATTTTTCGTATTTTTTAAAAATAGAGTAGAAGTTAGATCTAGAATTAAAGCCAGTTTTTTCGGCAATATAATTTAGGTTATACGTTAATCTGGTTTCTTCTAATATTTTTTTAGCAAGTGATAAGCGTACCTTATTTTTTATATCTATATAACTTGTATTCTCTGACTTTAAGTAAGCTCTTATAATATGGTCTGGAAAGTTTATAAACGTTGCAAAATCTCTAAAACTGTTTTCTGGGTCCATAAAAAAATACTTATTTTTTTTTATTTCTTTAATTTTAAATGCTATTTGTTCTTTGTCATCTTCACTAATTAATATTTTGTTTGGTATTTTTGAAAAAGGCGACTCATTTAAATAAGATTTGTTTATTTTTTTTAAGCTTAAATACAATTCTGGAGCTTTTACAAACTCTAAGATTAGTAAAAACAATAAAAAAATATCTAGATTAATAATTATTTTTAAGAGTAAGGTATTATAATTATTATTACTTATAATTAATACAATATGAACATAATATAATACTACCACACCAAAGGTAATTAATGTAACCTTTTTAAGCTTCTTTATATGGGGTACACTTTTTACTTTATTTAATCCAATAAAAGAAGCTGTTAGATATGCTATTAGGTGAATTAACCTTATGATATAGTTGGTTTGAGAGCTAAAAAAAATACTAACGTTTAAACTAGACTGTTTTTCTGGAGCTAAATAAAAACTATTAACCAACTCCATTTTCGTTTCCCAAGCAATCATGATGTATTCATGAATTGCAATGCATTGTATAACGAATGGTATTAAGTGAATAAGGTGTTTCTTTTGAAACCTAAATTGGTTATTTGTTCCTGCTTTTGTAAAAAAATAAAAACTAGGACCTGCAAGTAAATAAAAAGGCGTAAAATGATTAAAAAGTATTGTTTTTAAAATAGCATAGCCTTGGCTGTTTACGGCAGTATGTGCAATGGCATAAATTACAAAAAGTATTAACGAAGTACTTAATAATTTAATTTTTAAGTTGTCTCTATTTCTTATAAAGATATAAATACAGAAAATTAAGGTAAAAAATAGAAGTTCCATTAGGGGGGTATGAAATCAATTACAAATATAGTCCTTTTTTTTAAATTAGGAGTCCTTTTTTTTAAATATGACATTATTTTTGTGTTTTTAAAAAAAATTAAAAATCAAAAAAACATACATTTGAAAAAAAATCACACAAATGAAGATAATGTTGTTAAAAAAATATCTATTTATAGCAGTTTTTCTTTTGATAGGAAATATATATTCCCAACAGGGAAAAGTATTAATTATTGGAGATCACTCAATAAGCAATCCTTATTTATTAGACGTTTACAATAAAATTTCTAATATTGGAGTTTTTGAAGAAGTTGATGTTGTTGATTTGAGTCAAGGGGAACCTGCTTTATCAACTTTACTTAATTATGATGCAGTTTTAGTTTGGGGTCATGATGGTAATCTTGGTTCAGTCTTTGGTGATGCCTTAGCAAATTATATTGATGAAGGAGGGGGAGTTGTTAATGCGCTTTTCAGTACTGCTTATTCAAATTCAAATAGGAGTCAAGGTATAAGGGGGAGGTTTCAATCAGATAAATACTTTTTAATTGAATCTACTTCTCAAGGTAGTAATTCAGGTTTTATTAAAGTTTTACCTAATCACGAAATATTAGAGGGTGTTAACAATTTCACTCCTTCATCATTTAGTTCTAGCGGTTCTTCTGTAATTAATAATTCAACAGTCGTTGCGACCTGGTCTGATGGTGCTCCTTTGATTGTGTTTAATGATAATATTGGTTTGTCTGGAGCTAGAAGAGTTGATTTAGATTTCTTTCCACCATCAAGTGATGTTGGTAGATCTGCTTTTTGGAATTCTTCAACAGATGGTCTTAAAATTCTAACAAATTCATTAGAGTATGTTGGTAATCCAATAAGAACTAGCCCTGATGCAGCTTGTTTTTCAAATCCTTCAATGGAATTTTCAGTTACTAGTGATAATGTAAGTTCAATTAATTGGGACTTTGGAGACAACATAGGAGTAAGCACACAGCTTGAACCAACATACACTTATTCAAGTGCCGGTTCATTTATAGTGATCGCTAATATTACTTTTAACGATAATTCTTCAAAAACATATAGTAAAAGTGTATCTGTAGACGCTGTACCAACTACTGCAGATGCTGGTCTTGATCAAACTATTTGTTCTGGCACTACAGCTACACTAAATGGTAATGTAATTACATCGGGTAATGGGATTTGGACAGTTACTTCTGGACCTAATACACCTACAATCGCTTCTTCCTCCGATCCAACTTCTACAGTTTCAAACTTAGTTAATGGAACTTACGTTTTTAGGTGGACTAGCAGCAATGGCGCTTGCGAAAGTTCATATGATGAAGTTCTTATATCAATAGGAGAACAGAATGCAGGCTTATTATCAGGAACCCAAAACTTATGTCTTAGCCAATCAACTCAACTTAATTCTACAGTTTCCGGAGGTACTTGGTCTTCAAGTAATTCTTCGATAGCTCAAGTAGATAGTTCAACAGGCTTAGTAACTGCTGGGGCGCAATCAGGAACAGCTACAATTACTTACACTGTATTGGGTTCAGGTGGTTGTTCAAATGGGTCAACAACTATAGCAATTACAGTAAATGACGTCCCTTCTTTACCAACAGTAACGGATATAAGTTATTGTGAAGGCGAGACAGCGAGTGCATTAACAGCAACAGCTGCAACAGGTCATAGTTTGTTATGGTATACAGCGGCAACAGGAGGTACAGCTAGTAGTACAGCACCAACACCAATAGCTACATCAGCAGGTACAACAACGTATTATGTTTCACAGGTTAATGATACTACAGGATGTGAGAGTGATAGAGCTGCAATTGATGTAACGGTTTCAAGCCCTCCTAATGCAGGTTCAAACGGTTCATTAAGTATCTGTGCAGGCGAAACTGTTACAGCATCACAATTGATAGAAGTAATTAATCCAGGTTTAAGTTTATCAAGCCCGAGTAATGGAGCTACAGGAGGAACAGGGAACGGTTTTTTCTTTGAAATAGAAGCTGTTACTGGAATTACTATAAACACTCTAGATGTTGACTTGTCAGCTAATTCTAACTCAATAAAAGTATATTATAAAACAGGTACATGGAGTACTTATGAAACAAATTCAAGTGCTTGGACATTAGCTGGAGAAGCAACTAATGTTATTAATCAGTATGGCTTGGTTCCCCTTAATTTAAATTTAGGAATAACTTTAGCTCAAGGCGATATAGTTTCATTATATGTAGTTTCAAATGACAGAATTATTAGTTATTCAGGAGGAGTTTCTTCAAATCAAGTTGTCTCTGAAAATTCAAATTTAAAATTATATTCAGGAAAAGGGCAGTTTGGTGTTTTTTCTGGCAATACTTACTCTCCTAGAAAATTTAATGGTTCAATAGGATATAGTTTAGGAAATGGCCCTTTTGATACAAGTGGTTCTTGGTCACCAGCATTAGATGGAGAAGGGACATATACATATACTGTTCAATCTTCAAGTTCATGTTCGGATTCTACTTCAACAGTTGTTGTTTCTGAAATTAATACAATTACACCAACAGTATCTGATGTAAGTTATTGTGAAGGTGAGACAGCCATTGCATTAACAGCAACAGCTGCTACAGGTCATACCTTACAATGGTATACAGTAGCTACAGGAGGCACAGCAGAAACATCAATTACGCCAAGCACTACATCAGCAGGTACAACAACGTATTATGTTTCTCAAGTAAATGATACTACAGGATGTGAGAGTGATCGAGCTGCAATAGATGTAATAGTAGAAGATGCCTTAACCCCACCAATAGTTGGTAATACAGTTATACAAACATTTACAACCGTTGGCCCAACAACATGGGTTGTGCCTTCAGGAGTTACAACCGTAGATTATTTAGTTGTTGGCGGCGGCGGCGGCGGTGGTAACGGCTTTGATACCGGCGGCGGCGGCGGTGGTGCTGGAGGTATGGTACTTAGCGGTTCATTAAATGTTGTGGCTGGGCAATCATATAATATTACTGTAGGACAAGGTGGTTCTGGCGGTCAAGATATTAGAAGTAATAGAAGTGGTCAAGCCGGAAATAGTAGTGTTTTCCATACGATAACAGCCTTTGGCGGATTAGCTGGAGGGGGAAGTAGAACTGGTGGAACCGGTAATGGAGGAGCTGCTCAAATCGCTAATTCTAATGCCCCAATTGGAGGTGCTGGAGGTGGTAATGCCAGCAGTAGCGTAAGAGGTTCTGGCGGCGGCGGCGGCGGTGCAACAGGAAATGGTAGTAATGGAAGTTCATCAAGTGGAGGTAATGGAGGAAGTGGATTTAGTTCCTCATTGAGTGGTGGTGTAGTAATCTATGGTACTGGAGGTAATGGAGCCAGAGGAAATGCTAATACCACAGGTATAGATGGCGCATCTAATACTGGAAATGGTGGCGGCGCCGGTGGTGCCCGATCTAATAGCTCTAAACCAGGAGGTGATGGTGCAACTGGAATTGTAATTTTAACTTATCCTGCGAATACATCTTTTGAATATTGTGTAGGTGAAACAGCCAGCGCTTTAACAGCAACACCCGCTACAGGCAATACTTTACAATGGTATACAGAAGCCACAGGAGGAATCGCAATTACAACTGCGCCAACCCCTAATACTTCTTCAGTAGGTACTACTACTTATTATGTTAGTCAAAAAAACTCGAATGGTTGTGAAAGTTCAAGAGTTTCTATTCAAGTTACTGTTAATCCTACACCAGTTATTTCTGGGGTTACCTCAGTTGCAGCGGGTGAATCCATAACACTTTCAGCCACCACAGACCCTGCAACTTCAAATGCATGGGTTTCTTCTAACCCAACAAATGCAACTGTAGATGCAAATGGTGAAGTTAGTGGATTGGTTCAAGGAAATACAGTAATTACGTATACGAATTCAAATGGTTGTAGTGTAGATTATCCAATAACAATTACTGTTGGTACTACGCAAGATCCAGTATTAAACTTACCAGCTACAGATACCACAGGAGCTACTACATTAGAGGTAGATTATACGTTACCAGAAGCACCATTAAGTGGTTCTGTAACTTTAACTTTCAGTCCAACAGATGGCAGTACTGCTACAGTTTGGACCATGTCAGATGCTACTTCAGCTACTTTTAATTATGAAGTGGGGTCAGACCCAACAACAATTACAAATGTAGTTTCGGGTGCAGCGCTTTCATTTACAACATATAATGTAAAAATTAGCTATCAGGATGCATTTAGTAATCCTATAGCTTCTATTACAAATACAAATATTCAAACATTAGCTCCACCAGCTATTACTTTAAGTCAAGCTGATTATAATGGCGTAATTAATGTTGCGTTAACTGCAATTAGTACAACAAATTCTGGAGGTACGATTACTTCTTATGCAATATCACCAGCATTACCTTCTGGTTTAAGTTTTGATACTTCAACAGGTGCTATAACAGGAACACCAACAGTTGCGCTAGTGCAAACACAGTTCACCATAACTGCAACAAATGCAGCAGGATCAGGTACTGTTAATTTTAATTTATTCATAGATATTGATACAGATAATGATGGTGAAGGAGACGCAAGCGATGACGATATCGACGGTGATGGGATACCAAACGACGAAGATGTGGATGTAGATGGTGATGGAACCAACGATAACGGAGAAGATACGGATGGTGATGGCATCAACGATGCTAATGATGATGATATAGACGGCGATGGGATACCAAACGACGAAGATGTGGATCCAGATGGTGATGGAACCAACGATAATGGAGACGATACGGATGGTGATGGCATCAACGACGCTAATGATGATGATATTGACGGCGATGGGATACCAAACGAGGAAGATGTGGATCCAGATGGTGATGGAACCAACGATAATGGAGACGATACGGATGGTGATGGCATCAACGATGCTAATGATGATGATATTGACGGTGATGGGATACCAAACGATGAAGACGCCGATGTAGATGGTGATGGAACCAACGATAACGGAGAAGATACGGATGGCGATGGCATCAACGATACAAGTGATGACGATATCGACGGCGATGGCATCAACAACGACGAAGACGCCGATCCAGATGGTGATGGAACCAACGATAACGGAGAAGATACGGATGGCGATGGCATCAATGACGCAAGCGATGACGATATCGACGGCGATGGGATACCAAACGACGAAGATGTGGATCCAGATGGCGATGGAACCAACGATAACGGAGACGATACGGATGGTGATGGCATCAACGATGCAAGCGATGATGATATTGACGGTGATGGGATACCAAACGATGAAGACGCCGATGTAGATGGTGATGGAACCAACGATAACGGAGAAGATACGGATGGTGATGGCATCAACGACGCTAATGATGATGATATTGACGGCGATGGGATACCAAACGACGAAGATGTGGATCCAGATGGCGATGGAACCAACGATAACGGAGACGATACGGATGGTGATGGCATCAACGACGCAAGCGATGACGATATCGACGGCGATGGCATCAACAACGACGAAGACGCCGATCCAGATGGTGATGGAACCAACGATAATGGAGACGATACGGATGGTGATGGCATCAACGACGCAAGCGATGACGATATTGACGGCGATGGCATCAACAACAACGAAGACGCCGATCCAGATGGTGATGGAACCAACGATAACGGAGACGATACGGATGGTGATGGCATCAACGATGCTAATGATGATGATATTGACGGCGATGGGATACCAAACGAGGAAGATGTGGATGTAGATGGTGATGGAACCAACGATAATGGAGACGATACGGATGGTGATGGCATCAATGACGCAAGCGATGACGATATTGACGGCGATGGCATCAACAACAACGAAGACGCAGATCCAGATGGTGATGGAACCAACGATAACGGAGACGATACGGATGGCGATGGCATCAACGATGCAAGCGATGACGATATCGACGGCGATGGGATACCAAACGACGAAGATGTGGATCCAGATGGTGATGGAACCAACGATAATGGAGACGATACGGATGGTGATGGCATCAACGACGCAAGCGATGACGATATTGACGGCGATGGCATCAACAACAACGAAGATGCGGATATAGATGGTGATGGAACCAACGACAACGGAGAAGATAACGATGCCGATGGTATCAACGATGAAAATGACCCTGATGACGATAACGACGGTACTTTAGATATTAATGATGCTTTTCCACTAGATTCAGAAGAAGATACAGACACGGATGGAGATGGTACTGGAGACAATGCAGATACTGATGATGATGGCGATGGTCAGTTAGATGTTAATGAGATTGCTTGTGGATCAGATCCATTAGATTCTAGTTCATTAGCCACAGATACTGATGGAGATACACTACCAGACTGTGTAGATTCAGACATTGATAATGATGGTATCAACAATGATTCTGATGCTGACATAAATGGCGATGGCTTAAATGACAACGGAACAGACAATGATAATGATGGCGTAAATGATGCCACAGATACTGATGATGATAACGATGGTGTCAATGATGATCAAGATAACTGTCCTTTAGCGTATAATCCTTTGCAAGAAGATAGAGATGGTGATGGTTTAGGAGATGTTTGTGATACGGTTGAGATTAATATCTCAGAAGCAGTTACACCAAATGGCGATGGAATTAACGATACTTGGATGATTTATAACATAGAGAACTATCCAAATAATCAAGTGTTTATCTACAATAGATATGGCGAAGAAGTCTATCGCAAGAAAGGGTACTTGAATACTTGGAACGGCAGAAAACAAGGTAATACAGGAAAAGCTTTGCCAGATAACACAGCTTACTTTTATCAACTAGATTTAGACGGTAATGGTACAATCGATTATAAAGGTTGGATATACAAAACAAAATAATCATTAAGATACCCCCTAGAATTATGAAAAAAATATATTTTATAGCTTTATTAATGATTATAGTATCATTAGATACCAAAGCACAACAAGAGAGTTTAATTACACAGTACAACTCACAAATGGTATTATTTAATCCAGCAGCGGTTAGCTTAGATGGTGGTAGTACGATGACTTTATTACACAGGCGTCATTGGGCAAATGCACCAATGTCTCCAATTACCACAAGCTTTACCTACGGTTATGATGCCGGGAATAATGTAGGATTAGGAGTTTCTGTGATTATGGACAAGGTTTTTGTAACACAATCTACCTTTGTAAGTATCGATTATAGTTATCGTTTACAACTAGAAGACGAGGCCTTCTTATATTTAGGTGTTAAGGCAGGAGCCAATTTTTATGCGATTAATGCAGGTGGTTTAAACACCTATAATTTAGTAGCAGATCCTTCTTTAAATACGACAGATATAATTTTACCCAATATTGGTTTTGGAGCGCATTATACAAAGGGAGCTTTTTACTTTTCGGTAGGAGTACCAAGAGTTTTAGATACCAGACAAACCAAGACAGAAAATGGATTGGTTAGTGTTGTTACCGATAAACCTCATTTGTACAGTGCTATGGGCTATGAGTTTTTGGTTTCTAAGTCAGAGAATATTTACGTAAGACCAAGTGTTTTTACGCGTACTGTAACAGGAGCGCCAATAATAACAGATTTTAATACCATGGTAGGTTTTAATAGAAGTTTTGAGATAGGCGCTACCTATAGAACCAACAATGCATTTGCAGCTTTAATGAACTTAAAATTAAACAATCAATTTACAACAGGTTGGGTATACGAGGTTAACTCACAAAGCCAATACAGCAATGTAGGTAGTTCATTAGAAGTCTTGTTAATGTATCAATTTTAAATTAAGAAAAAAGAGAGAATTAAAGCTCTTAGAGATAAAAAACCCTTAACATCAGTTGAGGGTTTTTTTTGTATAACCTTATGATACATAAGTTTTTATAGAGATGTTTTATTTCCTTTTATTCAAGTAATCTCTTGGTGTACATTCTATACGTTTTTTAAAAATAGCGTAGAAGTTAAATCTAGAATTAAAGCCATTTTTTAGCAATATAATTCACGTTATATAATTTGGTTGCTACAAGTATTTTTTAGCATGTGATAAGCTTTTGTAAAAAAAATAAAAACTAGGACCTGCAAGTAAATAAAAAGGCGTAAAATGATTAAAAAGTATTGTTTTTAAAACAGCATAACCTTGGCTGTTTACGGCAGTATGTGCAATCGCATAAATTACAAAAAGTATTAACGAAGTACTTAATAATTTAATTTTTAAGTTTTCTCTATTTCTTGTAAAGATATAAATACAGAAGAATAGGGTAAAAAACAAAAGTTCCATTAGGGTGGTATAAAATCAACTACAAATATAGTCCTTTTTTTTAAATTAGGTGTCCTTTTTTATAAAACGATATATGTCTTCTTGTTTTTTTTAGATAAACAAATTAAGTAAAATTATATTTGTATTAGAAAAATTACACATCAATAATTTACAAACTCAAACACTTATTTAATAAGTTATTTTAAAACAATTGAACATTAAATTTAATAAACAAATGAAAATAAAAACAAGCTTAAATGTTCTTAGTATTTTTTTATTTTTTTTCTTTTCCGTTAACACAAGTGGGCAGAAAATAAAAAAAATAGAATTAGAAAAAATAAAAAACAATAAAGTCTCGAAATCTTTAATTCTAGATAAATCGCAAAAATCCATAGTTTCAGAAAACACTATATATTTTGTAAACAATAAAATAATTTCAAATAAAAGGTTAAAATTAATTCCGAAAGATTCTATTTTTTCGTTAAACATTATTCGTAGAGACACTATTGTTAAAGGTTTAAAATTTGATTCTCAAATTTTTGTAACACTTGTGAATAGTAGTAAAGAATAATTTCTAAGCTCTTTTCGCAACATCTATATAATTTCTTCTTACTAGATTTAAATTTAAAAAAAATGCAAAGTAAAATATCATTATTATTTTTAATACTATTTTTCTCAATAATCGAGTTGAATGCTCAAAATTTTATTATCAATCCTTCCACAGATGGAGGATTTGAAGGAGCTCATGGCTGGACTATTGTAAACCATTCTACTGGCGAAAATAAATGGGTAATTGGTGAAGCTGAAAAGACCAACGGAAATTTCGGAGCCTATGTTTCAAATAACACAGATAACCAATTACTTACCTCCCCTCAAAATGCCAATGCGGTTATCTATATGTACAAAGATGTGATTGTCCCTTCAAACGCATCATCTATTTCACTTTCCTTCAAGTTTAAGAATACATCAGCTTCTAACAAACCCCCACGGGTCTTTTTTGCAAAAACTTCATTTTTTGAACCTAATCCAAGGACGAATGTCATTTATTCAGACTTTACCACAATAACGAAAGTGCTGAATAACACTCAGAATTGGGAGCCTTATACGAACCTCAACCCTTTAGAAGAAGATCGTACAGTTACCTTTACATCTCGAGAACTTGAACCAGGAGAAAGTTACCGAGTTATGTTTGATTGGTCTGCTTTGAAGCAAGGAAGTAGAACACAAACATCACCTCCAACCATTTGGCCCACCAACCCAAGAGTAGTTAGTAGCTCTGAGACCTACACACCAGGGACTAACACAACCATAAATTTGGTATTCGATCAAGACGGACAAAATTATGAAGTACTTTGGTCAATTGAAGGGGGTGCACAGATAGAATCAGGACAAGGTACAAATACAATGGTTGCATTTCATCCTCTAGGTATTTCCGGCACACAAAATTATAGAGCAAAATTATTAGCTGTTCCAAGAACTCCTACTTATGAATCGAATGGTGTAAATAGTGGTCCTATTGCTATAGATGAAGTAGCCTTATCGTTTGTTGGTGTCCCAAAGATTACTTCTCTAAGTGCTGAAAAAGCTGAAGTAGGAAGTAATGTGATTATCAATGGTGAATATTTCGATCCGATAGTAGCAAACAATATTGTGTATTTAGGAGGTGTTAAATGTGAGGTGGTTTCTAGTGATGACAACTCGCTGACTGTTAAAATTCCCTCTTATGTTGGTACAACTTTCTTTACTGTAACTAATACAAATACAAAACTCAGTGCAGTATCACCTATTAAGTTTACACCTATAAATACAGATTTAGTAAATGCTGTTTATGCATCACACAGCTATAGCAATCTTGCTTTTGAAAATCCAATCAGCTTTTCTACATCTTTTTCTTCAAGCTATGATCAAAAGTTTGCCTTAATGGATCTTGACATTGATGGAAAATTGGATGTTGTGAGCTTTGCAAGCAACGGCCAACCAAACTTTTTGAAGAATACTGCTGTGTCAGGAAAGTTGGATGCTTCAACTTTTGCGACAGTATCTACCTTTTCAGGTCTTTCTCCAACCTACACACCCAATTCTTCTAGGAGTATACTTTTTGCTGATTTCAATAATGATGGCAAATTAGACATGGGTGCTTCAAATAATGTCAATGATGGGGGGTTCATTAACCCCAATACATCAACTAACGGAACTGGAAGTCTTGGAAATAGTGAGTCTATCATGGCTTCTGGAAATAATTATAAGGTGAATGCTGCCTTCCTCCCTTTTGATATCAACAGAGATGGAAGGTTAGATATATTTGGTGTGTCAACGGAGCAAGGAACGGTTAGACCTTATTATACTCAAAATACTACGACAGCTGGTAGCTTTGGGTTTGAAACCATTGAAAGCGACAGAGATTTTGATTTATCCTCAGCTTATGGAGGTGACTTTGGTGATTTTGATGGTGATGGTGCGCATGATGTAGTTTATGGAGCCGATGGTTATGTTCTCTTGTTCAAGAATAACACACAGCAGGGAAATCCATTTGTCTCCAACTTTTCAATGCAAAGATTGGCCCTTTTGCCATTGCCTAATATGTTTGGTCTGGATAAGGCCTACACTGTTAAGTTTTTCGATGTAGATGGTGATGGAAATCTCGATATTGTTGCAACGAATGCTACTAGACCGATATTACATATTTGGCGCAATACTGGAAGCGATTTTGATGTAGAGCCGAGACAAGATTTAAAAATTAAAGACTTACGAAATACAGTAGGATTAGCTTTAGGAGATCTAAATGGAGATGGTCTGTTAGATATTATAACCTCAGATTATGTCAATGGATCAGGGACAAAGTTTTCATATTTAGAAAACCAATCCACAGCTGGTGCGATAGCCTTTGGAGAATCCCTAACTATTATTCAGTCAAACGATAGTTATCAGCAAGTTGAAATAGCAGATATTGATGGTGACAAGAAGCCCGATATTATTGGAGCCAATGTATCAAATAGTAGTCTAGATGTATTTAGAAATAGAGTTTTTGAGTCAGGTAGTATAGCTGAAAATCAAGAGATTTGTATTGGAACCTCCACTCAAGAGATTACTTCATTAGCACCAGGACAAGTAATAAGTGGAAGTATTGTTTACAGCTGGCAGAGTTCTACCACAGATGAAATTTCTGGGTTTTCAACGATTGCTAATGAAACAGCAGACACTCTTGCGCCGGGCAACCTAACCCAAACCACCTACTTCAGAAGAGGAATTGCGAGTTCAGACGATCCTAATTCGGTGTATTATACAAATCCCGTAGAAATTAAAATTATTCCATTACCTACTATTACAGAAGCTGAAGATGTTACCATTTGTGGAACAGGTTCGGTACCTTTGGTTGCAACCACTTCCGCAGGTGAGACCTCTTTCGTAAATTGGTATGATGCGCCAACTGCTGGAAATTTATTAGGTCAATCGGTTTCTGGAGAGGTTTTTAATAGCCCAGAAATTACTCAAAACACAACTTTTTATGCAGAAGCTGAGAATGCAAATGGTTGTATTGCTGCATCTCGAGAAGCTTTAGAAGCTAACTTAAATTTGGCTATACCAACTGCAACGCTTGGTGTATTTGAAGATACGAAATGCGATGCGGCAAGCTTTACCCTCACAGCCTCTACAAGTTCTGAGGCGGTTATTAAATGGTATGATGCGGAAACAGCAGGAAATCTGCTTAGAGAAGGCGACACATTCACAACGCCAGTTATTAACACTAATACCACTTATTGGGTAGAGGCAAGCAATTGTAATGGTGCTTCTACAAGAACTGCAATTCCGCTAACATTAATTCAAACGCCTTCAATTGTAGCAGCACCAAGTCTTACCACTTGTCAGTTTAGTGACGTCGTACTCACGGCTCAAGCTTCTGCTGGAGGGGTTTTGAATTGGTATGAAAACCCAACAGGTGGGGTTCCTAATACTGCTTATGCAACAATTAATAATATAAATTCTACTACTACTAGGTATGTTTCAGCTTCAGTTACCGTAAATGGTGTTACTTGTGAAAGCCCAAGAACCCCTGTTAAGGTTTCTATGCTAGAGGGGCCGGTTATCACTAATTCTGCACGTATTACAATATATGGTGATAAAAACTCATCTTTAAACGATCTTACCCCAAATCTATATATAACGGAACCAACTGGTACTACTACTAATTGGTATGCTGATGCGGCTAAAACTGAATTGTTATTATCTAATAGTCGTACTTATAAAGTAAAAGCACAAAAAACAACGGTAACCTATTATGCTGTAGCTACTAGTGTCACAACAGGCTGTCAATCAGCACCAAGACCAGTAACCGTAACCTACAGAGGACCAGTGTTTAATGCTATTTCAAATACGTTTGCTTTAACGGGTCAAGAAAATGTGACAATAAAAGCTACAGGATTGAATAATTATTCAAAATATGAATGGCAACGCAGTAACAATGACGGAAAATCTTGGGATAATATTACTAGTAGTAATGCAAATTCTTTAGACTCTGATATAACTTACTCTGGATACACCGGTACTTCTGGTACTTCAGCAAATTTAATAATTTCAAAAGCCGATTCCAAATTGTACGGCTTACAGTACCGCTTAAAACTTACAGGGACCTCATATAACCATACTACCTTAACAAATCCATCAATACTTACTATCGCTGATGTATATGGGGCTTGTGATGAGGGAGATTTACCAATCTCAGATTTCACCTATACTTCACCTAAGACAGGGCTTACACTCAGTGGTGGAGCTACGTTTACAAGTGATAAAACTAAGTTGGCTGATAATAATACAGCAACCGGTTTAATAGTAACTAATTCGGAGAGTTTTCCGGTAACTTCATCGTTACGCTTTGATGGTAGTGATGATAATGTACTTATAGGTCGCCCAAGTTCCATACAAAATATTACAACAGGAATCACGGTTGAAGCATGGGTTAAGCCTGCAGGATGGAATCAGGGCAACATCGATTATTTGGCTGATGGCACTGATCTAACATATAAAGGACCAGTTGTAGAAAAAGACAGACATTTCGGTTTAAGAGTTGGAGCCATAGTGAAAGATAGTACTTATTATAATTGGAGTGGTTATCCTGAATCTTTTAAGTACGCTAAAGGAGGTGTTGTAGCTTTTATTGTTCATAATGGGACTCAAAATGAAACAGTAAAAACTGAAACTAAAGCAATTCCTGATTATGAGTGGTCACATATAGCTGCAACATACGATTCATCATCTCGTCGTTTACGTATATATATAAACGGTAATCTTACAGCAACAAAATACAATTCACAATTTTCAGAATTAGGAACAGGAGGTGATTTAGTTCTAGCTGGTAATAATATAAATTCAGATCGACATTATGGTGGTTTTTTAGATGAGGTACGTATTTGGAATTATCCAAAAAGTGAGACAGAAATAAGAAGTGATATGGTTGCAGATGTCTCTGATAATCCTGGCCTTTCTGCTTATTATAAATTTATGGAAGGTGATGGGACTGGATTAGCAGATTTATCAGGAAATGATGCTAATGGTGTTTTAAATAATTTTAATTCTTCATATAATTCTAAATGGTCTTCAGATTCTGACATAACAGATACAAAAAAAGTAGCTTCTATTATAGCAGATTTAGGGTCAGCAGTTACAGTAAATGGTTTACGCTTCTCAAATTTCAATGGTCTCTTGGATGGAGGTACACCAGTGCAGCCCAATTTTACTGGTGGTTATTTGGAGTCGAGTACAGATGGTGTGAATTGGACAAGGCAAATCAATGCCATTCCTTCCATCCCATTAAATGGGCAAACCATAGCTATCAATGATGTTACAGCACGTTATTTTCGATTTAGAAAAGAAGATCAAACAGACGGTGCTTATTATGGCCTTTCCGAAATTACTTTTCTAGGGGGTGGCTACGAAACAGTACCTTATATTAGAGAGGCATTGCCAGCAGAAAAATATGTATTATCTGGTACAGCGCTAGACCTTGCTACTGAGGCTTCTGCAATCTCTGGTGAAACCATTGCTTCTTATCAATGGAGCAGCAGCACCAGCCCATTAGATGGTACATTTACTGATCTAACTGATGGAGGTGATGTTTCGGGAACAAATACCTCTAATTTAATCATTTCAAACTACACCAATGGTACGCCAACCTACTATCGATTAACTGCTACCCAATCCAATGGTTGTGTAGTGAGTACCCAGGTTTTAGTTAATTTGGAAACCACCCCATACTATTCTACTTCTGCAGGCACCAATACATTAGATCAATTAGGTTCTTGGACGGTGAATGAAGATGGTTCGGCAGGATCTGCTCCAGTAGCCTTTGCCGAGAATAAATTCTTTATACTAAAGAATTCTGGGGATGGAACTTATCAGCTCGCTGCCGATTGGACAAACCAAGGAACGCTGAAGTTAAATGGGAATTCTTTATCACTAAATAGCACATACAGTGCGACGGTAAATAATATTGAAGACTTTAGTAATAGTGCCTATGTGAAAATGTTAGGTACTGGCTATCTGAAGTCAAATGTTTCTAATGAACCAAAGGTTTTTCCTGTGGGAACTTCAACTAATTATTCTCCGGTAACTATTACCAATAATTTAGGAGCAGATGAGGTTTTCTCCGTTTCTGTTGCTGACGGTGTCGCTAATCCAGGCTCAGGGGTTCAAGATTATTTGGCTAAAACATGGAGGATTAGAAAAACAAATAGCACAACCTCAGGTGGCACTCATTTAGACGTGACTTTTGAATGGGATGCAAATGATGTGGTAGGTACATTGGGTGAGCCTATGGTGTTTTATGGTTCTTCCGCAACTACAACTTCTTGGTCAACGATTTCTTCATCTAATTATGCCAGTGTAGAGCGTGGAGTCAATTCCATTACTTTAAAAGGATTTAAAGGGACTATTAGAAATTTAGATCGGTATTTTATAATTAAAAATGCAGCACCAGAAATCACTGCGTTTACACCTACATCTGCTGGATCTGGCATGGAAGTTGTCATTACCGGTACCGGTTTCACTGGGGCAACTGCAGTTGCTTTTGGCGGTACCGCTGCTACTAGCTTTACCGTAGATAGCTCTACACAGATAACAGCAATAGTAGGGGCAGGAGCAAGTGGTAATGTAACAGTTACTACTCCAGGAGGAACATTTAATAAATCATATTTTTATTACAAGCCAGCTCCAACGATTACTTCGTTTACACCGACCAAAACAGAGGTTGGTAAGCCAATTGTAATTACGGGAACAAATTTTAACAACGTAACAGAAGTAAAGATTGGGGGAGTTATGGCTCCTTTCAAAAGAAATTCTTCTACTCAAGTGACTGCTGTGGTTCCTGATGGTGCAATTTCAGGATCGGTTGAACTTACAGCTGAGGGTGGAACGGCTAGTTTAGTAGGTTTTGAGTTGGGAATGCCGTTGGCAAAAGCGGCATCAATTGTGTCTTGGTACCCTGCGAATGCGTCCACTTTAGACGAACCATATACCCAAAGTACACGAAAAGAAGGGGCTATTCTCTCTGGTGAATTTACTTATTCTGGATTGACCGGTCATAATTCTTCAGATAGGCTCAGGTTTAATTTACCAAATGTGGTGGGTTCTACTTTGAATACAGCCACAGCACCTTACATAAGTTTGAAAATAAAAACGGAAAGTTTGTTAGATTTAGAGCGTATAGTTTTTCAAGGCTATCATGCATCTCATCAAACTAAACTGCAATTAAGATGGTCGATTGATAATTATGCTACATCATTGGGTGAGTTCCAAGGATATACATTCAATAGCACTTCCACAAATTATGAAACAAAGGCAACTGTAAACAACTGGCGATATACGTCCTTAAGCTTAGCCTCAGCAGAACCAATTTCGGGTAATGAAGAAATTGAGTTAAGAATCTATGTTTATGGAAATTATAGTGCATCTGGTCATTTCTGTATAGTTAATAATAATTCTAGTTACTCATCTAATGATGCAACATCAGCAGAATTTAAAGATACTAATGATGCTATTACTATAATTGGTACAACTAAAAATAATCCTGAATTAGCCACTGTTCTACCAATCGAAGTAATTCTTTCAGATCGATTGATGAGTTTCAATTCGCCAGTTTCAAATAGTACGGGAGAAATCACAATGTCTATTCCAGAAGATAGTGACGTAGTTTTTTACAACAATAACAGAATTGATTTTCTTGGAATGGGCAAAGATACGCTTACAATCAAACAAGCAGAAACAGATGATTACATGCCAGCAACCCAATATGTGCCAATTACTGTTAAGGATTACCCAGTGGTTGAATTGAACAATTTTACTGCCTTGGTTGATGACGATCCAATTATTCTCGAAGCAAATTCACCAAGTGATGGTAGTATTTCTTACCAATCTAGTGATACCAACGTTGCTACTGTTTCTGGTTCGACTTTATCTATTGTTGGAAAAGGTGTAGCGGAAATTAAAGCCCAGCAAGATGCTTCTGGCTTTTATTTAGGAGCCTCAGCAAATGCAGTACTATTGGTGAAAGATCCTCAAAAGCCAGACCCAACCGTAACTTGGATCAGTACCTTAACAAAGTCATTAGATGATAATTCTTTTAGGCTTGAAAAACCGCAAAGTAACAGTTCTGGTGCTTTTACTTATTATTCCAGTAATCCGCAAGTTGCTAATATATCAGAAAGAGAAGTGACTTTAGTTGGTAACGGAATTACAGTATTGACCGCTGTACAAGAGGAAACGAGTACTTATAATGCTACTAAGATCATTACTTTGCTTCTAGTTGGAGATCCTTACAAATCACCGACTGATTTATCTGGTTTGAGTGATTATACAAAGTTAGTTACAGATGTAGATTTTGATGTAGACGAACCAACATCTTCAAGCATTGCACCGATTATCTATGTGTTAGCAGATGATGAGATTGCCAGTATTTCAGGTAAAACAATTTCGCTCAAGCGAGAAGGTGTAACCAAGCTTTATGCTTACCAACAGGAAACAGGTACACATCAAGCAGCAGTAATTTTATCAACTTTAGAGGTAAACCTGCCTCCTGAGCCTAGCATAAATTATAACGATGCTTTGGCCCTACCGGTTCAAGAGGTAATTACAACAATAACTCCACTTTCATCTGGAGGTATCGTTACTGAATATTCGGTTTGGCCTCCATTACCGACAGGCTTAACATTGAATTCGCAGAATGGAGAGATCTCAGGAACTCCAGAGTCAATAACTCCAGAAACTACTTACCAAATTTCAGGTAGTAATTTTGGGGGTACTTCACAAGCCAATTTTAACTTGTCGGTAATCGATATTGCTCCTAACAATCTTTCTTATAATTCACCACAAGTTTTAGTAAAAGGGCAAGCCATTTCAACCTTATCTCCAACTGTAACTGTCGGTAACGTTATAACGTACAGTGTTACGCCTTCTTTACCTTTAGGATTGACATTGAACCCCAATTCTGGAGAGATTACTGGAACACCATTGTTGATATCCAACCAAGAAACCTACACGATCAAAGCACAAAATACAGGTGGTGAGGTTACTTTCGATCTCCAAATAACTGTTATAGATTCAGCACCAACAGGTCTTACCTATCCTTCACCAGTAGTAATTAATAGAGGTGTTCAAATGGAAGAAGTATTGCCTTTACAAATAAGTGGGGGTGAAATTTCAAATTTTGAAATACAAGGAAGTGATTTACCTGATGGATTAATCCTAGACTCTCAGACTGGTAAAATTTCAGGAAAACCTACCGTTGTTATTGGTTTAACTACATTCACAATAAGAGGTTCAAATGCTTCAGGATCTGTTGATGGAACCATTCAGTTGATTATTAATGATTCTTCACCAATCATTAACTACACTAACCCTGTAACATTAACAAAAGGAACTCTGATTTCGTCACTTTCACCTACCAATGCTGGTGGCGATATCATTAGGTTCTCATTAGATAAAGAGTTGCCTCAGGGTTTGAACTTTAATACAACAACAGGGCAAATCTCTGGTACACCAACCGTTCTTTCTCCAGAGACTACTTATACAATAACGGCCGAGAACTTATTTGGTACTGATGACTTCGATTTAAATTTGGCTGTGTTAGATGTAGCGCCGAGTAATTTGGCTTATACTCCGTCGGTGGTTACGGCAACCAAAAATGGAGCAGTAACATCAATGATTCCTTCAGTATCAGGTGGTGAAGTTGTCTCTTATACTGTTTTGCCAAGTCTTCCCGCTGGTTTGGTTTTTGACACCCAGACGGGTGAGATTTCAGGAACTCCAACGGTATTATCGAATAACACCACCTATACGGTAACGGCAACTAATAGCGGAGGTAGTACATCAACAACATTTGCGCTAGTGGTTAATGATACACCCCCATCATCCTTGAATTATACTTCGATTCCAGATTTGACTAGAGGAGTTCCTTTCACATCAGAACTACCTTCTGCAAATGGCGGGCCTATCGTTTCTTATTCGATAACGCCAGCCCTTCCGGCGGGCTTAAGTTTGAATGCATCAACAGGGCTAGTTAATGGTACACCAGAAGACTCAACCAGTACAATTGTTTATACCATTTCAGCTGTTAATAGTGGAGGAAGCACTTCGACAACCATATCTTTTGCAGTAAAAAAAGCACCTTTGATCATTAGCGTTAATGATAAGGCTAAAGTATATGGAGACGCTGATCCAACCTTTACAGTTTCTTATAATGGCTTTGTCCTTGGGGAGGATGAGTCACAACTTAGTGGCGCCCTTAGTTTTCAAAGAGAAACAGGAGAAGATGTGGGGTCTTATACGGTATCTGCAAGTGGTTTGACCTCAGTTACAGATTATGATATCACCTATCAAACTGGATCATTAACTGTTTCCAAATTGCTTGTGGCGGTATCAATACAAGCTAAAACCAAGACTTTTGGTGATTCAGATCCAGCTTTGACCTTTACTTCTGTACCATCAGTAGGTACTCAGCTTGCTAATGGAGAATCAATTTTCTTTACGGGAACCCTTTCCAGATCGGCTGGTGAAGATGTGGGTATTTATCCAATAAATTTCAGTAGTCTGAATAATAGCAATTATGAGTTAAGTTTTTCTAGTGCAGACTTTACCATTAATGCTTTACCTGTAAATGTGATAGTTGACGCCAAGTCTAAGACCTACGGTGATCTAGATCCAATCTTAACCTTTATTGCTGTGCCTGCTGTGGGTACAATACTCGATAACGGAGAAACACTTAACTTTTCAGGGGCACTATCTAGAAATGCAGGAGAAGACATTGGTGTTTATGCGATTGATCAGCATACACTCTCGAATAATAATTATATAATAACATATATTGGTGCAGATTTTACAATCAATAAGCTGTCTTTAACTGTCACAGCAGAAGCTAAAACAAAGGTTTATGGAGATCAAGATCCTATGCTAACTTTTATATCGATACCTGAAGTGGGACAAGCATTGCCAAATGGCCATGCGATTTCCTTCAGTGGAGAACTTTCGAGAAACTTAGGGGAAAATGCTGGTAGTTATGCGATTAATCAGCATTCGCTTGACAACGCCAATTATGATATTAATTACTCCTCGGCTAATTTAGAAATTACCAAAAAACAATTACTTGTACTAGCTGAAAGAAAAGAGCGAGTTTATGGTAATATCAATCCGCCTTTGACATTTACTTATGTTGGATTAGTCAATGGAGATAATCAAATGGCTATTGAACCTATAATAGAAACTACTGCAATACAATTTTCTAGTGTTGGTACTTATCCTATTACTTTAACTGGAGGCTCCGATGATAATTATGATATATTTCTTCAATCAGATTCACTCATTGTATTACCAAAACAACTTTCAATTATTTCGGAAGATAAGACTAAGATTTATGGAGAATCAGACCCTACATTAACGGCAAGCTATGCAGGTTTTGTAAGCGGCGAAGACCAAGATGACTTATCAGGAACGTTATCAATAAGTAGAGCTGCAGGAGAAGCTGTAAATACCTATGCAATTACAGCCTCAGGTTTAACGTCTACAAACTACTCGATTAGCTATGGTGAAGGCGTGTTTAGGATTACCAATAAGTCGATGATGAGTACAGAGATTACAACAGGTACTATAGCCGACTTGGAATACACAGGTCAAACTCAAACCCCAATACCACAGGTAAAGGATGGGGCAACCATACTTACACAAGATACAGACTATGAGTTGAGTTATGTAGACAATACCAATGTAGGTACAGCTACAATTACTATTACAGGTAAAGGCAACTACAACGGAACAAGAACAGTAACTTTCAATATTACCAAAGCTTCTTTAACAGTAACAGCTGATTCAGGCCAAACAAAAGTATATGGCGCAACAGATCCAACGCTAACCTATACAATTACAGGATTCCTAAATAGTGATACCGAATCTAGTTTAGATACAGGAGTTAGCATCGCAAGAGCAACAGGAGAAGATGTAAATACCTATACCATTACACCTTCCGGTGCTGTTGATAGTAATTATAACATAAGCTTTGTAACAGCAGATTTTACGATTACTAGTAAGTCGATTACGGATACAACTATTAGCATAGCCCCTATTGATGATTTCATTTATTCTGGTCAGGATATCACTCCACCATTGACGGTGAAAGATGGATCAGTTATTTTGGTACAAGGAACTGATTATGGATTAGATTATAGTAATAATATCAATGTTGGTACAGCTACAGTGAAGATTGTTAGTTATGGAAATTATACAGGTAATAAAGAAATAACTTTTAGTATTCTACCAAAAAGCATCAATATTTTAATAGCAGATCAAGAGAAAGACTATGGCGCCCAAGATCCTGTTTTAGTATTTACAGCAGATCCAAACCTTTTTGGAGCAGATGCATTTACAGGAACTTTAACCCGAGAATCTGGCGAGGCAGTTGGAACGTATTTGATAACTTCAGGGACCTTAAGTGCTGGTAATAATTACACTTTAGACATTCAAACAGACGCAATTTTTAGCATTATTAGAATCGATACAGATGGCGATGGTGTTGCAGATGACATAGAGGATAATGATAATACAGATGCAACCGACCCATGTGACTTAATATTAACAAGCCAAACAGAAACACCAAGTACAGCGTGGTATACAGCAGACTGTGACGGCGATGGGATACCAAACGAGGAAGATGTGGATGTAGATGGTGATGGAACCAACGATAACGGAGAAGATACGGATGGCGATGGCATCAACGATACAAGCGATGACGATATCGACGGCGATGGCATCAACAACGACGAAGACGCCGATCCAGATGGTGATGGAACCAACGATAATGGAGACGATACGGATGGTGATGGCATCAACGACGCTAATGATGATGATATTGACGGC
>Ga0209136_1000716_pt1 | contig 23485 bp, 15 predicted proteins | sample SaaInl0LU_22_DNA_FD_184640 | JGI IMG/M metagenome (GOLD analysis project Ga0209136, IMG submission 184640) | Marine microbial communities from expanding oxygen minimum zones in the Saanich Inlet - ESP_90LU_22_DNA (SPAdes) (version 2) | ecosystem: Environmental > Aquatic > Marine > Intertidal... | reverse complement strand
ATTTTACTGATCTTCTGTTACTATATATACAGATGTATTCTAGATTATTATGTTTTAAAAAGCAGGGGCATTGTCACTTATAAAGATGCCTGGAAGTTTATAGTGCCTATTTGGTCAATTATCTACTTCAAAGAATTGTATTTTAAACAATAATGATAAATAATAATTGAATAAATCATCAAAGCCTATTTAGCATTTAAGCGTTTGAGAAACCATCCGTGCGCTAGCAAAAGCACAAATTATTAAATTAAAAGAAGCCCCTAGTAAAACACCAATTTTGCCATAGCCCCTTTGCCTGCAGCATAAGCCGTATTGGAATTGGCAAATCTCAGGGTGTAAAACGAGGCATCTGAAAGGGTTTCCCAATGGAGACCACCATCTTTGGAATAGGAGATGCCTGTAAAACCAAGGGCCACAATGCCTTGTCCCTTGGTACCTGGAACATATTGCACACAACTTTTATAGCCTGGATTCTCGTTCACTGCTTGTAACTTCCATGTCTTACCCCCATCTTTGGTAGTCGCTAGGTTTGCAGAGGCGTCTTTGGGATTCAGAAAACTACCCCCGTAAGCAATCCCTTCTTGGGCATTCCAAAAGTCAATACTGTAAATACCGTAGGCCTCTATAGTATCATTTTTTACAGGGGTAGGAAACACCTCCCATTGCTGTCCATAATCTTGGGAATAATAAATATTCCCGGTAGTAGTGGCCATCCATGCCTGAGACCCCAAGGTTTTAATATTGGTGTTGGAGGCCGCAAATGCCCCCTCTCCTGCTTCGTTAACAGGCAATTGATCACATGGAGTTTTATGCCAGGTCTTTCCACCGTCTGTGGTGAGAATGATAGAAAGACACCCACCTACTGCGTCGCCCACCGCAATGCCTTTTTGCGCGTCAAAAAAAGTCATTGCGTCATAGAAAACACCTGCTTCATTTTCAGTGTACACCAATTCCATCTGTCCTTGATCTCCTGTCTTGTACAACATAGCTGGGTTTTCTACAGAGAGCATAAAAAAGTCTTCTGGGGTATGAGCCACTGATCTAAATTCTAAATTGCTTTCTAAAGTACCTTTTAAACGATTCTGTTTCACTTTTAAATCAGGCAAAGAAAGCATCCCAAAAGTTCCTTTATTTGCTGCAAAAACTACATTCCCTTGCATGAGCTCAATGGCTCTGATGGAGAGAGAGTCCATAGTGATTTTTTGAATTTTTACCCCCTTGAATGGTGCTGGAGAAGGGGTTTCATGAGCACATGAAATACAAAATAAAAAGCCCAAAAGGAATAGGATACGTTTCATGAAAAATATTTTAATCAAATATATTAATTAAAAAGTGTCAAATAAGGTAAACTAAGCATAAAGCAATACCTTTGCCAGCAAATTAGACATTGTCCATTTATTTCTCATGAAGCGCATTTAATAACGCATCTAGCTAATGATTTTCATAAGAAGATGGATTTAAAATAAGAACACCCATGAAACTACACAGAAATTTGGTTTTTGCCGTTGTAGATGCTTTAGGCTTTATTTTCAATGAAGGAGAATACGCAGACAAGGTAGTAGAGAAAGTACTTAAATACGACAAAAGATGGGGTGCTAGAGATAGAGGCTTTATTGCTGAAACCACTTACGATATGGTGAGATGGAAGCGTTTGTATAGTGAAATTGGAGAGATAAAGGCGCCCTATACAAGACCAAAGCTATTTAGGATGTTTGCGGTATGGGCGGTTTTAAAGGGAATACAGTTACCCGATTGGAAACAAATTGAACCCACTCCAGAAAGAAGAATTAAAGGAAAATTCGACGAACTTTCTAAAATTAGAAAATACCGTGAATCTGTACCTGATTGGTTAGACATTCTAGGAGAAAAAGCCCTAGGAGATGCTCTATGGACTAAAGAACTGGCAGCATTGAACGAGCAAGCCAGTGTTATTTTAAGAACAAACACCTTAAAAACCACTAAAGATAGGCTCAGAGATACCCTGACAGAAAATGGTATATATACTGATTCTATCAAAGGACATTCGCAAGCTTTAAAACTAGAACAAAGGGCCAATGTTTTTAAAACTGATGCTTTTAAAAATGGTTGGTTTGAAGTTCAAGACGCCTCTTCTCAATTGGTGGCAGAAGCTCTAGACGTTAAGCCTGGACAAAGGGTGGTAGATTGTTGTGCTGGAGCAGGTGGAAAGACCCTTCACTTGGCAGCACTAATGGAAAATAAGGGACAACTTATCGCTATGGATATCTATGCCAACAAGCTTAAAGAACTTCAAAGAAGGGCCAAAAGAGCTGGGGCTTTTAATATTGAACCCAGGCATATTAATAGCACCAAAGTCATTAAAAAACTTCATGAAAAAGCAGACCGGGTTCTTATAGACGCACCTTGCAGTGGTTTGGGTGTATTGAGAAGAAATCCAGATGCCAAATGGAAACTTGAAGAGACCTTTTTAGAAAAAATAACAAGTACCCAAAGAGAGATTCTTCAAGACTATAGTAAGATGGTGAAAGATGGGGGTAAAATGGTGTATGCGACTTGTTCTATCCTACCTCAAGAAAATAGTCAACAGGTGGCGCACTTCTTAAAATCTGAGGCTGGAGCCAGCTTCACCCTCACTAGAGAACAAAAAGTGTATGCTTCTAAAAGTGGCTTTGACGGTTTTTATATTGCCTTACTGGAGAAAAAACCGACTGTTGAAGCTTAAAAAGTTATTGTGATTTTCTGTTTAAAAATATCTACATCCTGTTAATAAAAGGGTGGGTTTTTACCACATAAAATCTTAAATTTGCGCTTTATTATCTCTAATAGCGCAACGCTCATGATTCATTTTTTTGGTCACCCCACAGCAACTGTTTACGCCTTGCAAACCAATGGCGAAATTTCTACCCAAGACAGCGAAAAATTATCTTGGTTATTTGGGGGAGCACCCAAGATAAATGCGGCGTCTATAGACGCCTTTTTTATTGGACCTAGAGCGGCTATGATTACCCCATGGAGTACCAATGCTACAGAAATTACTCAAAATATGGGTGTTTCAGGTATTAAACGAATAGAGTCTTTTACCGCTTGCTTAGAAAGCACGAGTGATTTTGACCCCATGCTTTCTGCAAAGTTCGGACAATTAAATCAAGAAATCTTTAGAGTCACTACACGACCAGAAGCTGTTTTAGAAATTGAAGACATTGCCGCTTACAACACCCAAGAAGGTTTGGCACTTTCTGATGAGGAAGTGACATACTTAGAAGGCATTGCTACCAAAATAGAGAGAAAACTAACAGACGCAGAGGTTTTTGGTTTTAGCCAAGTAAACTCCGAACACTGTAGACACAAGATATTCAACGGTGAATTTGTTATTGATGGAGTGACCAAACCCAGTTCGCTATTTAAACTCATCAAAAAAACCACCGCAACCCATCCCAATACGGTTGTGTCTGCCTATAAAGACAATGTGGCCTTTGTAAAAGGTCCTACTATCACTCAGTTTGCCCCACAAAGAGCAGACATAGCAAGTGAATATAAAGAAAAAGAGGTGTCTTCTGTGCTTTCGCTCAAAGCAGAAACACACAATTTCCCTACCACAGTAGAACCTTTCAATGGAGCTGCAACTGGATCAGGTGGTGAAATCAGAGACCGTTTGGCTGGAGGAAAAGGTTCTTTACCACTAGCAGGTACTGCGGTATATATGACCCCCTACTCAAGAATACAGGCAGAAAAAGGATTCCAACCAAGCATGCCAGAAAGGCCTTGGTTGTATCAAAACCCTATTGACATACTTATCAAGGCCTCTAACGGAGCCTCTGATTTTGGGAATAAATTTGGGCAACCCCTCATCAATGGTTCTGTATTAACTTTTGAACACACAGAACAAGACAGAAGATTGGGTTATGACAAAGTGATCATGCAAGCGGGAGGTATTGGCTATGGCACACAAAAAGACGCACTAAAAGACACCCCTAAAGAAGGCGATAGAATTGTTATTTTGGGTGGTGACAATTATAGAATCGGTATGGGTGGTGCAGCGGTATCTAGTGCAGACACCGGCGCCTTTGGTGCTGTTATTGAACTAAACGCTATACAGAGATCTAATCCTGAAATGCAAAAAAGAGCTGCCAATGCCATTAGAGGTTTGGTGGAATCTGAAAACAACCCCATTGTCTCTATTCATGACCATGGCGCTGGAGGACACCTCAACTGTCTTTCTGAATTGGTAGAAGATACTGGAGGACACATAGACCTAGATGCACTACCGGTAGGAGACCCTACCCTATCTGCCAAAGAAATAATAGGGAATGAATCTCAAGAACGCATGGGGCTTGTCATAGCAGAAAAAGACCTCAACCTACTCAAAGACATCGCAGAAAGAGAAAGAGCGCCTATTTTCAATGTGGGAGAAGTGAGTGCAGACAAAAGGTTTTCATTTGTTTCCAAAAAAACGGGAGAACGCCCCATGGACATGGATTTAGAAGACATGTTTGGCAGTGCACCAAAAACACAGATGGTAGACAACACCATTTCAAGAAAATACGAGTCACCCCAATACGAATTAGGAAAATTTCAAGACTATCTAGACCATGTTTTACAACTTGAGGCAGTGGGTTCTAAAGATTGGCTCACCAATAAGGTAGACCGTTGTGTGGGAGGTAGAGTGGCTGTACAACAGTGTGTGGGTCCTTTACAATTACCTCTAAACAATTGTGGGGTTATGGCTTTAGACTTCAAAGGAAAAGAAGGTATTGCTACCGCCATGGGTCATAGCCCAGTAGCGGCGCTCATTAACGCAGCAGCAGGAAGTAGGAATGCCATAACGGAATCTCTGACTAACTTGGTTTGGGCACCCTTAGAAGATAGCATAAAAGCGGTGTCCCTCTCTGCCAATTGGATGTGGCCGTGTAACAATGAAGGAGAAGACGCCAGGCTTTACGAAGCTGTAGAAGCGGTGTCTGACTTTGCTGTTGCACTCGGTATTAATATCCCCACTGGTAAAGATTCACTCTCTATGAAACAACGCTACCCAGATGGAGATGTGGTGGCGCCTGGAACGGTTATAATATCGGCCGCAGGCCACTGTAACAACATAAAACAAGTGGTAGAACCAGTACTCCAAAAAGAAGCCGGTTCGCTCTACTATATTAATTTTTCACAAGACACTTTCCAGTTAGGGGGCTCTTCTTTTGCACAAACCTTAAATAAGATTGGAGCTACCGCGCCAGATGTAAAAGACCCCTCATTTGTGAAAACGGCCTTTAACGTCCTTCAAGAAATGATTGCTAAAGATCAGATAGCGGCAGGTCATGATATTGGGTCTGGTGGTTTAATCACCACTTTATTAGAGATGTGTTTTGCAGATCTTGATTTAGGGGCTTCATTAAACCTCCATGCACTGGGAGAGTCGGATACCATTAAATTATTGTTTGCAGAAAATGCTGGGGTAGTTTTTCAATTAAAAGCCAACGCCAGTACAGACCTCCTAGACAAGGCCGGTATTCAGTACCACCACATAGGTGAAGTGACCCATATACCTACTTTGGAGATTAAAAATGGCAGCGTAGCCATTGGCCTTCCTATAGGCTCTTTAAGAGATACCTGGATGCGCACTTCTGCCTTATTAGATGAAAAGCAAACCGCCAATGGGCGTGGTGTGGCGCGTTTTAAAAATTATAAAAATCAACCCCTCCAATACCGTTTCCCTGAAAATTTCAGTGGTACCCTAGATCCTTTTACAGGAACAAGGCCTAAAGCAGCCATCCTGAGAGAAAAAGGGAGTAATTCTGAGAGAGAAATGGCCAATGCCATGTATTTGGCTGGTTTTGACGTGAAAGACATTCACATGACTGACCTCATGAGTGGTAGGGAAACCTTAGAAGACATTCAGTTTATTGGAGCTGTGGGTGGTTTCTCTAACTCAGATGTATTGGGGTCTGCCAAAGGATGGGCCGGCGCTATTAAATACAATGAAAACGCTCGAAAAGCCATTGAAAATTTCTTTAAAAGACCAGACACCTTGTCTGTGGGCATTTGTAATGGGTGCCAGCTCTTTATGGAGCTTGAACTCATTCATCCAGAGCACCATACCCATGGAAAAATGACCTATAACGATTCCAAAAAACACGAGAGTAACTTTACCTCAGTGACCATTGAAGAGAACCATTCCGTGATGCTCTCTAGCTTGGTGGGCACCACACTTGGGGTGTGGATCTCTCATGGGGAAGGAAAATTCCAACTCCCTATGAACCGTGAAGACTACCATGTGGTAGGTACCTACGGTTATGAAGATTATCCAGCCAATCCAAATGGTAGTGATTACAATGTGGCCATGCTGGCCGACGTCACAGGGCGTCACCTGGTGACCATGCCTCATATTGAACGCTCTATATTCCCTTGGAACTGGGCGTATTATCCTAACCAAATGGCGCATGAAGTGTCTCCATGGGTAGCAGCCTTTGTGAATGCTAGAAATTGGATTCTTGAAAAGAAATAAAAATTATAGCTGCTTTCATTTGTAAATTAATGAAAACAAGGGCTTGCATTTGAAAATATCGCAATCTTTCACTATTTTTCCGACACCAAAAAAAATAGCTATGAAAGACATTACCCGTTTATTTGATTTTCCTTACTATCAATTAAAGGAATACAACTTAGATAAGGCCTTTGTAACCAAGTCTAAGGGAGAATGGGTAGCTACGTCTACACAAGAATTCATAGACCGAGGAAATGCCATTTCTAGGGGACTCATCAAGTTAGGCGTTCAGCCAAATGACAAGATTGCCGTCATTTCTCTGACCAATAGAACAGAGTGGAATATTATGGATTTGGGGGTATTACAAGTAGGAGCACAAAACGTTCCTATTTACCCCACCATTTCAGAAGAGGACTACGCCTACATACTTAATCATTCAGAAGCAACTTACTGCTTTGTCTCCTGTGCTACGGTATACGCAAAAGTAAAAGCTGTAATGGATAAGACAACGTTAAAGGGGGTCTATTGCTTTGATGAATTGCCGGATTGCGAACACTGGTCTGTGGTAGAAAAATTAGGAGAAGACACGGCTATTCAAACAGAAGTAGAAGCCAGGAAACAATCGGTCACACCAGAAATGCTGGCCACCATAATATACACTTCAGGAACTACTGGAAAGCCCAAAGGGGTCATGCTTTCTCACCACAATGTAGTGAGTAATGCAATCTATGCATCTGAAAGAATTCCACTTCCAGGAGGCACCGCTAAAGCCTTAAGTTTCCTACCTGTATGTCACATCTACGAGAGGGTGATTATGTACCTTTATATGATTAAAGGAGTGAGTATTTACTTTGCAGAGTCTATGGAGACCATTTCTGACAACTTAAAAGAGCACAAGCCACATGTCATGACAGCCGTGCCAAGATTATTGGAAAAGGTTTATGATAGTATTATAGCCAAAGGAGCAGATTTAAAAGGCATTAAAAAAGCCTTGTTTTTTTGGGCAGTAAATGTTGGATTGGAATATGCGCCTTATGGAGAAAACGGTGCATGGTATGAGTTTAAATTAAAGATTGCTAGAAAACTTATTTTCAGTAAATGGAAAGAAGCTCTGGGAGGTAATTTATCCGTAATTGCTTCTGGAAGCGCTGCACTACAGCCTAGGCTTGCAAGAATCTTTAATGCTGCTGAAATGGGTGTAATGGAAGGATATGGGCTTACAGAAACCTCTCCTGTTGTTACGGTAAATGACATGAGAAACGGACTTTTTAGAATAGGCACTGTTGGTAAACTCATCGCGGAAACTGAGGTTAAAATAGCGAAAGATGGAGAAATATGTGTGAAAGGTCCGCAGGTCATGATGGGCTATTACAAAGATCCTGAAAAAACTGCTGAGGTTATTATAGATGGGTACTTCCATACTGGAGATATAGGAGAGTTTGACGCAGATGGTTTTCTCAAAATTACGGACCGTAAAAAAGAAATGTTTAAAACCTCAGGAGGTAAATACGTAGCCCCACAACTCTTAGAAAATAGATTAAAACAATCTAGATTTGTAGAGCAAGTGATGGTGGTTGGAGAAGGAGAAAAAATGCCAGCCGCATTAATTCAGCCAAACTTTGAGTTTATTAAAGAATGGGCGCAACGCAAGTTTGAGCAATCATTTGCTTCTAATGAAGCCTTGGTTAAGGATGCTGTTGTAATAAGCAGGCTTCAAGAAGAAGTAGATGCAGCCAATGAGCAATTTGCCAAATGGGAAAAGGTAAAACAATTTAGGCTCACTCCAGACATTTGGAGTATAGATACCGGACATGTAACCCCTACCCTTAAATTAAAGAGAAAGGTGATTAAAGAAAAATACATAAATCTTTACGAAGATATTTACAGAGGAAAGTAATAAATAACCTTTTCCAAAAAAACCGCCTCAACCTACTGTTGGGGCTTTTTTTTGCTTAAAAATGATCTATGGATTGTGTGAAATTCTGTTGGTCTAATTAAAACATTTTTGAAAATTTACTATGCATGCATAATATATTTTACTATATTTGGGATAAATAAATCCCCATTTTGAGCAAAGAACAAACCATAGATTACACGCTTAGAACCACTTGGCAAGCGGTGAGCAAGATGTATAATGAAGAGGCTAAAAATTTTGGCACCACTATGACACTTGGGTTTACACTCTTGAGTATTGATCCAAAAACAGGAACTCCCTCAACGGCCCTCGGTCCAAAAATGGGTATTGAAGCGACAAGCTTATCTAGAATATTAAAGACCTTAGAGGAAAGAGGTTTTATAGAAAGAAAACCAAACCCGGAAGATGGAAGAGGTGTTTTAATTCATCTTACACCCACTGGGCTTGAAAAGAGGAACATCTCTAAGCAAGTTGTTTTAAAATTCAACGGGGTGATAGAAAACGCTGTGAGTAAATCTCAGTTAAAGGCGTTTTATGAGGTCACTGATACCATCAATGAGCTTATAGCAAACAAAGAAATTTACCAAACAGAAAAAAACAGTATTAAGGCTTAACATATGAACAAACACATCAAAAAAGTTGCAGTCATTGGATCAGGTATTATGGGAAGCGGTATTGCTTGTCATTTTGCCAACATTGGGATAGAAGTCCTTTTACTGGATATTGTTCCCAATGCCTTGACAGACAAAGAATCTGCCGCAGGCCTAAGTCTATCAGATAAAGTAGTTAGGAATAGACTGGTAAAAGAGGCGCTAGCTGCTTCTTTAAAATCTAAGCCCTCTCCTATTTACGATCAGAAATTTGCCAATAGAATTTCTGTAGGAAATTTAGAAGATGATCTGGCTAAAATTGCTTCTGTAGATTGGATTATTGAAGTAGTTGTGGAACGTTTAGACATTAAAAAGCAAGTATTTGAGGCTATTGAAAAGCACAGAAAACCAGGCACGCTTATTACCTCTAATACTTCTGGTATTCCTATCTCTTTCATGAGTGAGGGACGCTCAGAAGACTTTCAAGCACATTTCTGTGGCACACACTTTTTTAACCCTGCCCGTTATTTAAAATTATTTGAAATTATTCCAGGCCCAAAGACTAAAAAAGAGGTCTTGGATTTCTTAGAAAATTACGGGGAACAATTTCTTGGTAAAACAGCAGTAGTGGCTAAAGATACTCCAGCTTTTATAGGGAATAGAATCGGTATTTTTAGTATTCAAAGTTTATTCCATACCGTTAAAGCAATGGATATGACTGTAGAGGAGGTAGACAAGCTTACGGGTCCAGTGATTGGAAGACCCAAGTCTGCTACCTTTAGAACAGTAGATGTGGTGGGTTTAGACACTTTGGTACATGTAGCTAATGGAATTAGAGAAAATTGTCCTAATGATGAACAACACGGACTCTTTGCTTTGCCTGATTTTGTAGAAACCCTCATGGAAAACAAATGGTTGGGGAGTAAAACAGGGCAAGGGTTTTACAAAAAAGAAAAGAAAGCAGATGGAAGCTCAGAAATCCTAAGTCTAGACTTAAACACCCTTGAATACCGATCTAAAAAAAGAGCGTCTTTTGCTACCTTAGAAGGCACCAAGACCATTGACAATGTAGCAGATAGGTTCCCTGTATTGGTAGCTGGAAAAGATAAAGCTGGTGATTTTTACAGAAAATCTTTCGGATCTCTCTTTGCCTATGTGTCTCACAGAATCCCTGAAATTTCTGACAGCCTATACAAAATAGACGACGCCATGAAAGCAGGTTTTGGTTGGGAACACGGACCATTCGAAATTTGGGATGCCATTGGTTTGGTCAAAGGAATTGAATTGGCAGAGGCGTCTGGACAAAAAGTGGCCTCTTGGGTACACGATATGGTTGCAGCTGGGAAAACAAGTTTCTATGAAGTAAAGGACGGTGCTACTTATTATTATGAAATATCGGCAAATGCCTTTGAGAAAAAGCCAGGACAAGACGCCTTTATTATTTTAGACAATATTAGAGAAAAACCCGCTGTATACAAAAATGCAGGAGTGGTACTTCACGACATTGGAGATGGTATTTTAAACCTGGAGTTCAGATCTAAAATGAATACCATTGGAGGAGAAGTATTACAAGGATTAAATACGGCTGTAGACATTGCTGAAAAGAATTTTCAAGGATTGGTGATTGGAAATCAAGGACCTAATTTTTCTGTAGGGGCCAATATTGGTATGATTTTCATGATGGCGGTAGAACAGGAATACGACGAGTTAAACATGGCTATTAAAATGTTTCAAGATACCATGATGCGAATGCGATACTCCGCTATCCCAACCGTAGCTGCACCTCATGGAATGACCTTTGGAGGTGGCTGTGAATTATCGCTTCATGCAGACAAAGTAGTGGCCGCTGCAGAAACCTATATAGGCTTAGTAGAGTTTGGTATTGGTGTAATCCCTGGTGGTGGTGGAACCAAAGAAATGACTCTAAGGGCTTCAGATACTTTTAAGAAAAATGATGTAGAGCTCAATGTTGGTGGTGGTGGAACCAAAGAAATGACTCTAAGGGCTTCAGATACTTTTAAGAAAAATGATGTGGAGCTCAATGTGCTTCAAGAGTATTTCTTAACCATAGGAATGGCCAAAGTAGCCACCTCTGCATACGAAGCCTTCGATACAGGAATTTTACAAAAAGGTAAAGACACTGTGGTGGTGAATAAAGACAGACAAATAGCCACAGCAAAAGCTTACGCCAAGCTCATGGCAGAATCTGGGTACTCACAACCCGCTAAGAGAAATGATATAAAAGTACTTGGAAAGCAAGCACTTGGAATGTTTCTAGTAGGAACAGATGCCATGCAAGCAGGTAAATATATTTCAGAGCACGATCAAAAAATGGCCAACAAATTGGCTTACGTTATGGCAGGTGGAGATCTTTCTGAACCTACTTTAGTCAGCGAACAATATTTATTAGACCTAGAAAGAGAAGCTTTCTTATCTCTTTGTACGGAACGAAAAACCCTAGAGCGTATTCAACACATGCTAAAAGTAGGAAAACCTTTAAGAAACTAATCAGACTTATGAAAACAGCATATATAGTTAAAGCGTATAGAACAGCCGTTGGTAAAGCACCTAAAGGGGTTTTTAGATTTAAAAGACCAGATGAATTGGCCGCAGAAACCTTAGAACATATGTTCAAAGAGCTTCCTGATTTAGACAAAACTAGAATAGACGACGTCATGGTGGGTAACGCCATGCCAGAGGCTGAACAAGGATTAAATATGGCGAGACTCATTTCATTAATGGGTCTTAAAATTGAAGATGTTCCTGGAGTCACCGTCAATAGGTATTGTGCCTCTGGAATTGAAACCATTGGAATGGCCACCGCAAAAATTCAATCTGGAATGGCAGATTGTATTATTGCTGGGGGCGCAGAGAGTATGAGCTATATTCCTATGGGGGGTTATAAACCTACTCCAGACTACGCACTTGCCAAAGACGGTCATGAAGATTATTATTGGGGAATGGGCTTAACAGCAGAGGCGGTTGCCAATGAATTTAATATCTCTCGAGAAGACCAAGATGCCTTTGCATTTTCTTCTCATGAGAAAGCGCTAAAAGCGCAAGCAGATGGAAAATTCAAGGACCAAATTGTCCCCATTACTATCGAAGAAACCTTTTTAGATGACGCTGGTAAAAAATCAGTGAAATCCTACACAGTGACCCAAGATGAAGGCCCTAGAAAAGGAACCAATATTAGCGCTTTATCTAAATTGAGACCTGTGTTTGCTGCAGACGGATCGGTAACCGCTGGAAACTCCTCACAGATGAGTGATGGCGCTGCCTTTGTATTGGTAATGAGTGAAGAAATGGTCAAAGAATTAAATTTGGAACCCATTGCTAGAATGGTCAATTATGCAGCGGCAGGAGTACCACCAAGAATTATGGGTATTGGTCCCGTAAAAGCCATTCCAAAAGCATTAAAACAAGCTGGATTGTCTCAAAATGATATTGAACTCATAGAATTAAATGAAGCTTTTGCCTCTCAATCATTAGCAGTGATTAGAGAATTAGACCTGAATCCAGATATGATCAATGTCAATGGAGGCGCTATTGCCTTAGGACACCCTCTAGGGTGTACCGGCGCAAAACTTTCTGTCCAATTATTTAGTGAAATGAGGGATAGAAAAATGCAGGGTAAATACGGTATGGTGACCATGTGTGTGGGAACAGGACAAGGTGCCGCCGGAATATTTGAATTTTTAAATTAAAACATTAATAAACTTCCTATTATGAGTGCAACAGAACAACATGAATTGTTACGCGGAGGGCAGTTCTTAGTAAAAGAAACCGCTTGTGAAGATGTTTTTACCTTAGAGGACCTAAGCGAAGAACAAAAAATGATGCGTGATAGTACCAAAGAGTTTGTAGACAAAGAGCTATGGGCACATTGGGAAAGATTTGAAAAAAAAGACTACGCCTTCACTGAAGAAACCATGCGTAAAGCAGGTGAAATGGGTCTTTTAGGCGTAGCAGTACCAGAACAATACGGTGGTTTAGGAATGGGGTTTGTATCTACCATGCTGGTATGTGATTACATCTCTGGAGCCACAGGATCTTTTAGTACTGCCTTTGGAGCGCATACTGGAATTGGAACCATGCCCATTACGCTATATGGTACGGAAGCACAAAAGCAAAAATATGTACCAAGATTGGCTTCTGGTGAATGGTTTGGTGCCTACTGCTTAACAGAACCAGGCGCAGGATCAGATGCAAACTCTGGTAAAACAAAAGCAGTTTTATCTGAAGATGGAAGCCACTACCTTATATCAGGGCAAAAAATGTGGATTTCCAATGCCGGTTTCTGTAATATGTTTATAGTCTTTGCCCGTATAGAAGACGACAAAAATATTACTGGTTTCATTGTAGAAAACGATGCCTCGAATGGAATTAGCATGGGAGATGAAGAGAAGAAATTAGGAATTCACTCCTCCTCTACCCGTCAGGTATTTTTTACAGACACTAAAGTACCGGTAGAAAACATGCTCTCAGAGAGAGGAAATGGTTTTAAAATTGCCATGAATGCACTGAATGTAGGTAGAATAAAATTAGCAGCAGCTTGTTTAGACGCTCAGAGAAGAATTATTAAAGAGGCTGTAAACTATGCCAATGAACGCGTTCAATTTAAGACCCCTATTGTAAATTTTGGGGCTATTAAAACCAAATTGGCTGACATGGCCACCAATACCTATGCAGATGAATCTGCTTCTTACAGGGCGGCTAAGAATATTGAAGACAGAATTGCCCTTAGAGAAGCCGCAGGAAATACACACCAAGAAGCAGAATTAAAAGGGGTGGAAGAATACGCCATTGAGTGTTCTATCTTAAAAGTAGCAGTTTCTGAAGATGTACAAGCTTGTTCAGATGAGGGGATTCAAATATTTGGTGGAATGGGCTTTAGTGCAGACACTCCTATGGAGTCTGCCTGGAGAGATGCTAGAATATCTAGAATTTATGAGGGAACCAACGAAATTAATAGAATGTTAGCCGTTGGTATGTTGGTCAAAAAAGCCATGAAGGGGCATGTAGATCTTTTGGGCCCCGCCACAGCAGTTGGTGAAGAGCTCATGGGAATTCCATCTTTTGACACGCCAGATTACAGCGCCTTATTCGCAGAAGAAAAAGACATTATTAAGCGACTTAAAAAAGTGTTCTTAATGGTTGCAGGATCTGCCGTACAAAAATTTGGACCAGATCTAGAGTCTCATCAGCAAATGTTAATGGCTGCAGCAGACATTCTTATAGAAGTGTATATGGCGGAATCTACCCTACTCAGAACAGAGAAGAATGCCAAACGTTTTGGAGAAGACGCTCAAAAAACACAAATTGCCATGACGCAATTATACCTGTATAGGGCCGTAGAAATTGTTCAATCTAGAGGAAAAGAAGCCATTATTTCTTTTGCAGAGGGAGACGAACAACGCATGATGCTCATGGGACTTAAGCGTTTTACGAAATACACCAATTATCCAAATATAGTAGCCCTTACAAATCTCATTGCAGATCAAGTGGCCTCAGACAATGGATACCGCTTTGACTAAACGCTTTTAAAGCAATACATATTTATTATTGGTTTTTATATTTTATGTATGTAGCGCCACCCTTCGGGTGGCGCTTTTTTTTACCCCCTACACCCATCATTATTAGCCGTTTTAACTTAATTTAGAGGCTTTAGAAATTTCTATGAAAGCACCTATATTAAATAGCGTTTACGCTGCAGAAGACTTCCAAACAAAAGGACACCAAATGGTAGATCTTTTAAGTAAACACTTAAAAGCAGCTCAAAAGAGCACCCATAAAACCATCCCATATACAGACCCTGAAACAGAGCGTCAATTCTGGCAACAATACCCAGAAAAGCAAGATTTTCAAACCTTGGTTCAGGACCTTATTGACCGCTCAATACACGTGCACCAACCCAAATACATTGGTCACCAAGTAGCCCCTCCTGCTCCTATTACAGCAGTATCTTCCATGCTCACCTCTTTTTTAAACAATGGATCTGCGGTCTATGAAATGGGTATAGCCAATACGGCCATAGAACGTATTGTAACAGATCAATTGTGTGCACAATTAGGCTTTGACACCCATGCAAGGGGTTTTCTTACCTCTGGAGGCACTCTAGCAAACCTGACCGCTTTGCTCGCTGCTAGAAGTGTTAAAGACGGAACAGGCGTCTGGAAAAATGGACATGAGGAATCTCTAGGTATTCTAGTTTGTGAAGAAGCACATTACTGTGTAGATCGTGCCGCAAGAATAATGGGTCTTGGAGACAAAGGTATTTTAAAAGTACCCGCAACAATAAATTACGCTATGGATACCTCAGCTTTAGAGGCCACTTTAGAAAAGGCCAAACAAGCGGGTATTCAGGTGTTTGCCATTGTAGGGAGTGCACCATCTACCGCTACTGGTATCATAGATCCCTTAGACAAAATTGCTTCTTTTGCTCAAAAGCACGGGCTGTGGTTTCATGTAGACGCTGCCCATGGCGGCGCAGCCATTTACTCAAAACACTTTAAAAAAGATTTAGAAGGTATAGAAAAAGCAGATTCGGTAGCTATAGACGGCCATAAAATGATGATGATGCCCGCATTGACCACTGCACTATTATTTAAAGACGGTACACACAGTTACCAAACCTTCAGTCAAAAAGCAGATTATTTATTGTCAGATTCAGATCATGAGGATTGGTACAATATGGCCAAGCGCACCTTTGAGTGCACCAAAAGCATGATGTCTATACATTGGTTTGTGCTATTGAATCAATATGGGCCATCCGTTTTTGATGAATTTGTGAGCACTTTATATCAAATGGGGCAACAATTTGCAGCTATTATTAAAAAAGATCCGGATTTTGAATTGGCCTTAGAACCACAGACCAATATTGTATGTTTTAGAATGGTACAAAAGCAGCTTTCTAAACAAGCACTCAACACCTTAAATGAGCGCTTGAGATGTGCCTTAGTACAAGAAGGGTCCTTTTATATTGTTCAAACAAAACTCAGGGGTACCCACTACCTAAGGGTTACGATCATGAACCCAAAAACAGATTCAGAAAACTTAAGCGCCTTATTGGTCCATTTAAAAGAATTGGCTCAACCCATTCTTCAGAACCTTACATAAATCACTTAATAATTGTATTTTTAGTTCTTAGAAAATCAAATCACCCTTAGCATGAAAAACCAAACCATCTCTTTCAAAACCCCTATTACCGCTTTATTGTTACTACTCTTTTTTGGGATCAGTACGTCAAATGTACAAGCGCAGACAGACCAAGACATCTATTCGATTATAGACCAAGTGTCTGCAATTCGCATTGAACAAGATATTACCAGCCTGGTTAATTTTGGCACCAGACATACTCTGTCAGACACTCTCTCCAACAAAACAGGTATTGGAGCAGCCAGAAGGTGGATTAAAAAAAGTTTTGAAAACACCTCTGCCAATTGTGGTGATTGTTTGGAAGTGTTTTACCAAGGGAATATGGTCAAAAAAGGGACGAATGGTAGAATCGTTAAAGATGTTAATATTGTGAATGTAGTAGCCATTCAACGCGGCACAAAAAACCCCAATAAATTTATTATTATGAGTGGAGATATTGACTCAAGAGTCAGTGATCCAACAGATTATACTTCTATCTCCCCAGGAGCCAATGACAATGCCTCAGGTATGGCTGGAACACTAGAAGCAGCTAGAGTTTTATCTAAATACCGCTTTGAAAACAGTATTATATATGTAGGGCTTTCTGGTGAGGAACAAGGATTATTCGGCGGGAAAGGATTGGCAGAATATGCCAAAGCACAAGGATGGGAAATAATTGGAATTTTAAATAACGATATGATTGGGAACATCACAGGGGTAGATGGAACGATTAGCAATACTGATTTTAGAATTTTTTCAGAGCCAGTACCCCCAACAGAAACGGAAAGAGAAAGAAATGCCAGACGTTTCTATGGTGGAGAAGTAGACGGTATTTCCAGACAATTGGCCAGACACATTCACAAGCAAGTCAAAAAATATATGCCAGAAATGAATCCTATGCTCGTCTATAGATTGGATAGATTCGGTAGAGGCGGCCACCACAGACCTTTCAATGACGCCGGTTTTGCTGGGGTTAGAATCATGGAAGCCCACGAAAACTACACCCAACAACACCAAGATATAAGAGCAGAAGGGGGTATTGCCTATGGCGACGTCCTAGAACATGTAAACTTTGAATACGCTGCCAAACTCACCGCAGTAAATGCTATTTCTCTCGCCAGTTTGGCATGGGCCCCTACTCCTCCAGAAACAGTGGCCTTAGGGGGTGCAGTGGCACCAGCAGCCACCTTCTCTTGGGATGCAGTACCAGGCGCTGTAGGATATAAAATTTATTGGAGAGACACGACCTCTCCTACCTGGGATATGTCTAGAAATGTGGGGAATGTGACTTCTTTTACCTTAAAAGGAATGGTGGTAGATAATTACTTTTTTGGGGTATCGGCCGTAGGCGCCAACGGACAAGAAAGCGTGGTGAAATTCCCTAATAAAATTCAGCGCTAAACACGTTTTTTAGTGCAATAAATACTTGTTTCAGGCCAATAAATTACATGCAATTACCAATTAATGAGTAAATTAAATATTTTAGAAGAAATTCAAATCCAAGCAGCTACGGCGGTGTACTTTAAGGGAGAACGCTGTAGTGTTTGCAGCGTATTAGAACCAAAAATAAAAGACCTATTAGCATCTGAGTTTCCAAAATTCACCTTTATTTCAGTACCTGAAAGTGAGGCCCAAAACGAATTAAGGGCTCAATTAAGGGTATTTAATGTACCTACCTTAGTGCTATTTTTAGAGGGAAAAGAATTTCTAAGAACAGGAAAGAATACCAGTATCATAGAATTGGCCCAGCAAATTGAAAGACCTTATCACATTTGTTTTTCCTAAATGGCACCTTTAAGAATACCCTTTAGATGTAGCTGTTCAAGTATGGCTTTTTTGAGTGCTATTGAGCGCTTTATGTAATTCATTCTAAAGTTGTAAATTTGCCCCTCAAAAGAATGACTTTACCAGAGCTAAACTAGCGTGTTTTCGTTTTTTAGTGTTTTGGAATTCTTTTAAAAGCATGTCAAAATTACCTTCAGAACACCAATTTTTAGACCTCTCGGACTATGGGAGACCTTTTGGAAAAGCTATAGCCAAACAATTACAACACACACGCTATCACGCAGTACACGTAACCTTTCTATTTGTATTTACAGCTGTGGTATCCCTTGGATTTTTATGGCAGGGGTATCCGATAGTTGCGGCGGTGCTTTTAGTGTTAAAATCGATCATAGATGCGGCAGACGGAGAGCTAGCAAGGCTTCAAAACAGGCCTTCTTATATTGGAAGGTACTTAGATTCCGTATCGGATATCCTGATTAATTTATGTCTCATCCTGAGCATTGGACACTTGACAAACACCCCTATTTGGATAGCCCTTCTCGCTTTTGCTAGCTTACAATTACAAGGAACGCTTTACAACTACTACTATGTTATCCTGAGAAATGAACACCAGGGAGATACGACTTCTAGGATATTTGAGCGTAAAGTTCCAAAAGCATTAGGGTCCGAAAATCAACAATGGGTAAACCGATTGTATTACGCTTACAAATTTTGCTATGGAATATTTGACAAAATGATCTATACCATAGATCACCATGCGTCTACACATAAAAATTTCCCTAAGTGGTTTATGACTGCACTGTCTACATTTGGGCTCGGTTTTCAATTATTAGTAATAGCCTTTTTAATAGCTTTAAACCAAATGACCTTGGTAATACCTGTAATTTTATATGCTAATATAGCACTCGTTGGTTTTATTGTTCTTAGAAAATCACTTCCTCATAGTCGTTCTTAAGCACACTTTTTCTATATTTATTGTTCTTAAACAATACCCAACATCATGAAAAAAACCTTCTTGCTTTTGGCACTTTTTTGTGCCAGTATTTCTATGGGCCAACAGCTAACCATGGAACAATTAGAAAATCTTAAACCTAGAAACATTGGACCGGGAGGTATGAGTGGTCGTGTCACTTCTATTGACGCTGTTCACGACAATCCTGAAGTGATGTATGTAGGAACAGCCTCTGGAGGGCTTTGGAAATCTACCTCTGGGGGAATAAAGTGGGCCCCTATTTTTGACAAACAAATTACTGCATCTGTTGGTGCAGTTGCCATTCAGCAGTCCAATCCATCTGTGGTATGGGTCGGAACTGGAGAGGGAAATCCTAGAAACTCTCTCAATGGTGGCTACGGTGTTTTTAAAACCCTAGACGGTGGTAAAACATGGAAGTCCATGGGTTTGGAAAAAACAAGACACATTCATAAAATACTTATTGATCCTACAGATCCAAATACCGTATATGTAGGCGCTATTGGCTCTCCCTGGGGAGCACATGAAGAAAGAGGGGTGTACAAAACAACAGATGGCGGAAAAAGTTGGCGTAGAATACTCTTTAGCAATAACACTTCAGGAGTGGCAGATATGGTGATGGATCCAAAAAATCCTAATAAAATTATCGCTGCCCTATGGGACCATAAAAGAGATCCATGGTTCTTTAAATCAGGTGGTCCTGGAAGTGGGCTTTATTTAACCTACGACGGAGGAGAAAACTGGAAGAAACTATCAGATAAAGAAGGTTTGCCAAAGGGTGAGTTGGGAAGAATGGGCTTAGCCATTGCCGCTAGTAAAACAGAGGTTATATATGCGCTTATAGAGTCTAAGAAAAATGCCTTGTACAAATCTACCGATGGAGGGAGTTCTTGGAAAATGATCAACAATAAGTCAGATATTGGCAACAGGCCTTTTTACTACTCAGATATATTTGTAGACCCCCAAAATGAGAACAGGGTATATTCTGTATTTACCTATGTTAATGTGTCAGAAGACGGTGGGAAAAACTTTAATGAACTCATGCCTGCCTATGGGGTAGATAATGGTGTTCACCCAGACCACCATGCCTGGTGGATACACCCAAAGAACGGTCAGTTCATGATGGACGGAAATGACGGAGGAATGAATATTACCAGAGATGGTGGTGCTTCTTGGCGTTTTGTTGGAAACATTCCTGTAGCCCAGTTTTATCACATCAGTACAGACAACGAATATCCATATAATGTGTATGGAGGAATGCAAGACAATGGCTCTTGGAGAGGTCCTGCCTATGTTTGGAAGGTACAGGGTATTAGAAATTCTTACTGGCAAGAAATAGCCTTCGGAGATGGTTTTGACGTGGTCCCAGACAAAGACAATTCACAATATGGATATGCCATGAGCCAGCAAGGCTTTGTATCTAGATACGATTGGAAAACTGGAAACAACTATTCCGTTAGACCCACATCACCTGATGAAAAAACAGCATTAAGATTTAACTGGAATGCGGGTATTGGTCAGGACCCCTTTGACAATAGCACGGTATATTTTGGAAGTCAATTTGTACATAAGTCTACAGACAAAGGGCTTACATGGGATATTATCTCAACAGACCTCACCACCAACGACCCAGAAAAACAAAAACAAAGTGAAAGTGGTGGGCTCACCATGGACGCTACCGGAGCAGAAAATCACTGTACTATTCTTGTTATAGAACCCTCACCGGTGGAAAAAGACATGTTATGGGTGGGTACAGACGACGGTCGTGTTCACTTTACCCAAGATGGCGGAACCACTTGGAATGAGGTCACTAAAAATATTAAAGGCCTCCCTAAAGGCAGTTGGATTCCTCAGATCAAAGCCTCTGCCAAAAACAAAGGAGAAGCCCTTTTAATAGCCAATGACTACAGAAGATTTAACTACACTCCTTACGCCTACCGTACCAAAAACTACGGTAAAACCTGGGAGCGTATTGTAGATGAAAAAGATGTAGCGAGTTATACCCTTTCAATTATAGAAGATCCTAAAAATCCTAATCTATTATTTTTAGGAACAGATGACGGACTTTATATGTCTCTCAACGCTGGAGAAAAATGGCAAAAATGGACGGCTGGTTTCCCTACCGTGTCTACCAAAGATTTAGCCATTCATCCAAGAGAAGAAGACTAGAAAAATGGCAAAAATGGACGGCTGGTTTCCCTACCGTATCTACCAAAGATTTAGCCATTCATCCAAGAGAAGAAGACTTAGTGATTGGTACCTTTGGAAGGGCTGCCTGGATTTTAGATGACATTAGACCTTTAAGAGCTGTTGCCGGCAACCCTCAATCCATAACAGAGCCGTTTAATTTATTTGCGCCTCCAACGGCATACTTGGCTGCTTATCAGCAGCCCACTGGAAGCCGTTTTGGCGCCGATGCCTTGTACCAAGGAGAAAACAAAAAATACGGAGCAATGATTACCTATTTTGTGAAAGAAGGCAACAAAGAGGGGGCTAAAGAAAAAGATGATAAAGAAGGAGATAGCGTTAAATCCAATACAGAAGACGGTGCTACTGTCTCTAAAGATTCTCTTTTCTTAAAAGTATTTAATGGAGATAAGCTTATCAGAACCCTAGGTTTTAAAAAACCTAAAAAAGCTGGATTCCATAGAATGTATTGGAATATGGATGAAAAAGGAGCAGACAGACCCTCTAGAAGCATCTCAAAGAGCAAAAGAGAACGCGGTGGTAAATCTGTTTTACCAGGAACTTACACGCTTGTTCTCACAGATGGAAGCTTAGAAAAAACCCAACAAATTACAGTAGCTGCAGATCCTAGACTAGGAGAATCCATAGCGGCCATGAAAGAAGTTTATGATACTGAAACACTCTTAGAGGGCTATATGCAAACTGCTGCAGATGCTGTTAAACAATTGGTAGAAAGTAAACAAATAGCAGACCAATTCTCTAAAGAGTTGTCCGAATTAGATAAAAAAGGGCACAAAGAGCGTATTCAAAAAGCCAAAGACATCTCTAAAGAAATTGATAGTTTATTAGCCTCTTATTTAGGGACCATAGATAAGCGACAAGGAATAACAAGAAATCCAGAAATTACGGTAATGCAGAGAATTGGCGCTGCCTCTAGTTATGTGGGTAGTAGAAAAACAGGCATGACAGCTACTGAAGACAGGTTAATGTTGTTTGCTAAAAATGAGCTCAAAACAGCCTTGGAAAAACAAAATGACTTTTTTGAAAACCAATGGACAAAATTTGTCTCTGAAATGGAAAAAATAGAAAGAAATCCTTTTAAAGAAACCACTCTTTTTACATTGGACTAACCCATTAATTAAAATAAATATTATGAAAAAAATTATTTATACTACCGTCTTATTAGTTGCTTTTGTCTCTTGTAAGGAAAAAGCAAAAAAAACAGATACGGCCCCTCAAATGGAAACGGTTACAGAAGAGGTTACTAAAATCTCTTTTGAAATGACACCCAAAAGTAACTCTACAGTAAAAGGAACTGTCACTTTCTCCCAGGAAAATGGAGGACAAGTCATGATGATGGCCTACTTATCTGGCTTAACTCCTGGAGAACATGCCATTCACTTACATGAGACAGCAGATTGTTCCTCAGACGACGGAAAATCTACTGGAGGGCATTGGAACCCAACCTTTGAACCTCATGGCGCATGGGGAGCTGAAGAGGGCTTTCATAGAGGAGATATTGGTAATTTCACTGCAGATGCAGAAGGAAATGCCACGGTACACTTTATGACAGATCTATGGAGTTTAGGGGGAGAAGACCCTACTACAAATATTATTGGAAAAGCTGTAATAGTGCACCAAGGAGAAGACGACTTAGTCTCTCAACCAAGTGGTGCTGCAGGCGCTAGAGTAAGCTGCACAGGTATTATTGAATAACGCTTTATAAAAAAATATGAATCCATCTGCTTTAGGTTGGGTGAAAAAGTTTGGCCATATTCTCAGAGAACAAAAATTAACGTTTTCTGAAGATATGGCCTTATTCAATGAATTAAAGTCATTAGGCTTCTTGTATGGATTAAATATTGGCATTCCAACTTTCATTAATACTGAGCATGAAACATCTATAGACGAACGCACTAAAATAAACCTAATTTATGCTATGTATAGTGCCTACGAAGCCCATTTCAATAGCAATTCATGCAAAAAAAGTATACAAAAGGGAGGAGATTTTAACGCGTTTTTAGATCAAATTATTATATACTATAGAGGTCTAAATAGTGTGAAAAGAACACTTTTTGAAGGGTTTTTAGGAGAGACTAAAAAAGATGAAATAGTAGCAAGAATTATTGATCAAAGGGTTTTTATTGAGGCTAATATCCTACATAAAGCTTTTGGAAATTTTTCTTTAAATCCTTATTTAACTATCGATTACTTAGGGTTTAAACGTTTTTTATCAGATCCTGATCACTATACGCTTGCGTTACATCTAATAGAAAAAAAAGGAATTGTGTTAATCCAAAAATCAATTGCCCTTTTTAATAGTGAAAAAAATCAACTAGAACTCTTTAGAAAGTCAATGCTTTTAAAAGAATATACCCCTATAAATAGTGATGAATTTACTATTACTGAAGAAGAACTACAATACCTAGTCATTGTTAGTAATTTAA
>Ga0209136_1000714_pt1 | contig 23513 bp, 33 predicted proteins | sample SaaInl0LU_22_DNA_FD_184640 | JGI IMG/M metagenome (GOLD analysis project Ga0209136, IMG submission 184640) | Marine microbial communities from expanding oxygen minimum zones in the Saanich Inlet - ESP_90LU_22_DNA (SPAdes) (version 2) | ecosystem: Environmental > Aquatic > Marine > Intertidal... | reverse complement strand
AACAGTATTAAAATGCTCACTTGGCACAATAGTAGGTGTACAATATTCTTCTGTATATAATGCTTCTACTTCGTATGGTCTTAATGCTCTGTTGAATATTCTTACTTGGTCTATTGAGCCGTTGAAGTAACTTGGACTGCTTGGATTATCTCTACCTATTCTCCAAGGTGTTGTCCCTCCATCTACCTGCGTATGCGTGTTATTGTTTACAAAAGCAGAATTGTCTATATAAATTGAAGTTGCAGTTGGGCTTTTAGTTACTACAATGTGATGCCAATTATTGTCATTAATCGTAAGCGTTGTTGTAGTTATTTCTACTACCGTACCTCCTGAACCACCTCTTTCCGCAAAAGAAACTGTTCCGTCTGCATTATTTGCAAGAAAAAATGGAGCAAAAGCATCGTCATTGGCGTATTTTGAAATTAATCTTTGGGAAGCTGACGCAGTTGTTTTTGCCCATAAAGATATTGAATAATTGCTTTGTGATACATTAACAGGCGTTGTAGATGTTGCAGCTATTTCTATTTGAGAACTACTACCATTAAACACACCTGCTTGACCAAACTCTCCTGAACCATAGGTAACATTTGTAGCAGTACCATTATAGTTGCCACTTACATCAGTAGCATCTCCATTTAATTGATATAAAGCTACACCACCACCATCTGGAAATGGGTTGTATAAATCTACTGTATTAGTGCAACCACCGCCAGCATCATTTGATTTGATTAATCTGTTATTCATACTACTCGCTTATAGGTTCAACTTCATCTAATGCAGGGGCAGGGTAAAATGCGTGCGTGTATCTTAGTACTTCTTCTACTGTTGTTAATGCGTTAATCTCTGTTTCAAATGTATCTGACTTTGTTACTATGTCAAGTCTTTCTTCTGCTATCTCTGTTGGTATATCAACTGCTCTTTCAGCAAGTCTTGTTACATACCAATCAGTAGGAGATAATAATTTACCTGCCTCTGTTTTAATAGCTGAAATCTTACCTTGCTTTAACTCTGCAATATCATAGTTAGGCTTTGTTTCAATTACATTACCATCTTCATCTAATACATCGTGTGTACCTTCCAAGTCAATAGCAACTATATCGTAAGTAAACTTATCTCCATCAAAATACATTGCAGAAAGCCTTTCGCTAATCTTATCGTACTGTGGCGTTACAACATCGTAAAACCCAAACTTTGTTGGGTCAGCTACTTTTCTAAAGTTTAAGTGTGAACCATTCTCATCTTCCCATACATTAGGAAGCCTTCTAAATGTCTTTATGTTTCCGTTAATTTCTATTGCTTTCATATCTTATTGTGCTTGTGAGATTGAGAACCAGTATTGAGATGCTCCTGTTACTACTACTTGAATTAAATTACTTACTGAACCATCGTAAGTTCCTGCTACCGTTGAGCCTGTAGGAAGCGTTAAAGCGTGTGACCCTGTTACAATTAAGTCTTTAACCATTCCAACTTGAGCATTGCTAAATGTAAATGTTGTATCTGAAGTTAATGTTTTAGTGAATACTTGTGCGGCAGCAAAATCTATTACAGTACCGCCTAAAATTCCTGTTGAAGTAAATTCAGTACCTAACTTAGCATAAGTAACAATGTCGTCTGCAATAGTGTCAATTGCTACTGTCGTAATACTTACAACCTCTATGTTGTTGGTTCCTGTTGGCGGTGCCTCACTAAATGTAATTGCAGTACCTACTACCGAATAAGTGTTTTTTTGTTGGTAAACACCATCAATATATACTTGAGATACATTTTCATTATCCAATGATTGCGACAATGTGAAAACAGTAGTAGAACCATTACCGTTAAAATTATCAATATTTATCGTGCTTCCAGTACCACCAATAGCACCCCAAGCAGTACCATCGTACCCTTCAAACTCATTTGAAGTAGTGTTAAATCTAAACATACCAGCAACAGGCGTTGGTCTTTCTCCATCTGTACCAGTAGGCATTTCAACAGCAGTTGTACTATTAATATGCAAGCCTCCTACTGTAATTGAATTAGTAGTTGTTGCACCGTTATCTGTTGCGTTATCTAAAGTTCCAGTATTGGTAACTGTTACTGCTCCTGTTGTTTGGTTTACTGAAATCCCTGCGCCTGCATTAACGGAGTTTACATCCCCTGCATCATCAGAGTATAACTCTGTAAAGTTTGCGTTTACCTTTACAAAAGCATCCCTTAATTTGTCTCCAGTACCATCATTGGCAGTACTTCCTACGTTAATTGTTTGTTTAGCCATTATTTAATATTTTGTTTGATCTGTTGTTATATATGTGTTGTCTGATGACTCTAATATTGTACTTACTCTAAGGAAACTTCCATCTGCATTAAATGGGTAAACTATACCCCAATCATTACTTTCATTTACATTTCCCCACCAAGATACTTCATAGACTTCTCCCCACCCTATTAAATTTAAAAACCATTGTATCATTATACGAAGCAGTTAGGTTGTGATTGATTATGTATTGTTTGTTCATTGTCATTATCTCCAAAATAACTACTGCAATAAATCTCTCCCCAATTTATGCTGTTTGCCATTGTTCTTGATTTGTTTTAAATAAGCTTCTAACTTTATTATATTACTCTTTTTAGGCTTATATGTTTTAATTTCCTTTTTCTCCATTACAGAACCCAAGAATGAAAGTTTACATCACGATCTGGATACATTTCACCATTAGTAGACTCATTGTACTCTGGATAGTCTTGGCTATAGAATCCCATATAGTCCACAAACCTACGAGTATAAAACTCTGCGGTTTCTGTTACCCTATTAAGCATAGCATTCATCTCTTCTAAAGAGATTGTCTCTGAGTTTTCGCTTCTATGTTTAAATACACCTCCATTGCTAATCTGATACATAGCAAAGGGCAAATAAGCACTTTGCGTAAACCAAACAAGCATAGGCTTAATATACACATCAATCAAACTCTTATATTTAGCATTTGCAACTAAATCAATATCACCAGAAATAACTAAAGCTTGTAATTTGTTGTATAATTTACCTCCTAAGTAATTCTGTATATGAGTGTCTTGTGCTACCTCAATAAATTGTATTAACTTATCACCATCAACATTGCCGTCAATGATTGACTTTCTCTTTAAATCGTTTAGTGTTATAAAAAGTGCCTTCTGTGCCATATTTACTTAGTTTTTGGATATGCTCCTCTATTCGGCATATCTGTAGGTCTTACTGGTACTTCTTTAGGGTTTGTTGGCTCATTAAAGCCATCTTTTACAGCATCTGATGCCTCTACTTCTGTATCAGCACTTACTTTCTTCTTATAAACCCTTCTTTCCCAAAAATGATGGCAATTTACACCGCCTTTATATTTAAATAGGCTATAATTTTGTCCATTATGACCTAATTCTTTGTTTAATCCTCTGAACGACATCTGTGAGATGTCTTCTTTTCTAAATACTATCTCTTTCTTGCTTAAAGACTCTAATTGCTTGCAGAATTTACGGCTATTCTTAGACTCTCTAACAGGAGAATAAGCATATCTAACCTTATACCCAGAGTTGTCTTGAGAAGACCTTGCAGAAGCCTTAGAATCGCTTTCTGTAACCGCTAAAGCAGTTAAGTCAAACTCTTCGTTATCGTCTCCTACAGCCTCTGAATGAACAAGCTCCCAATCAGAGCTAATTACCTCACCCATCTCTTCTAATTGAGCGTATAAGTCATCTCCTTCATCGTCAGAGAAGTCAAGTTTAGCCTGGGAAGATAATTTCTCCCCAGTCTCTTCTTCTTTTCTAACTTTAGTAGATATGTTGTCTAATTCTGTGAACTCTATTGGTTGTAGTGTTACAAAGTATAAGTTTAAGAATATATTGTTAAATTGCAGTATGTCTTCCAAGCCATCTAAAATGGCTTGTTGGAACGGTCTAATAACAATGTTATCCATAAGGATAGAAGCTGTTCTAAGCTCTTCTGCATTGTTACCAAAACCAGTATTATCCTTAATACCCAATAAGATTGGAGATACAATACCGTGACCAAGCATTATTTTCTCTCTACTCTCATCAGCTAAGAACTGATACTGAGCGTGAGCATCAGGTAAATGTATTGGCTCTAAGTCAGCCTTAGTTTCAACACTCTCGTTAAACGTAAGTATAAATTTACCAGCATTTGAAGAGCCACTAAACTTCTCCATTATCTTTCTTTCAATTAACTCTTGAGTTTCCTCATTAGGAACACCATTATTGAAGTTAATCAATAAAGATGGCTGTAAGCCATTCTTTATGTTGTTTATGTGGTAGTTTGATACTTCTTCTTCAAGTGAGCAGTACTGTAAGCATCCATTATAATCAACTGGAGCATAGTAGTAGAATCCACTTCTGTATGGCTTGAATATATATAACTCAATAACATCACCTTTTCCTCCATTGCCAAAAGTAGGTATTCTTTTAGGGTTATCAGAAGGCTTTATTTCAGCCCATTTAGGATGATAGTAGTAAGCATTGATCTTACCATCTTTAGCCTTCTCTGCTCTCAATGTCTCCATTGGAAAGTGTAGTACTTTTACTATACTTGTCTTTTGTTTGTTGTATACTACTTGAATTGCAGCTTGACCAAGCATCTTATAGTCATTGGCTACCCTCTTAATCTCTCTTGATTTAAGAAGCATTTTCATTTTAGTATACATCTCTGGTTTAATGTCAGAGTCCGTGGCTTCAAGGCCACGGCCATATATCATATCAACAATACCATTAATACAACGAGCATTGGTAGGACTACCCAAGTATTTATCTATTAGGTTGTCAAAGTAGTCGTTATCTTCGCCATATTGAACCCAATCCTTACCATAAACCTCCTTAACAGTTGGTGTTTGGTATCCAGACAAGTTTACGATCCTTGTAGAACCTTGTACTTTCTGTTTTGGCTGTATTGTTACGTTTCTGTGTTTCATATTATAATACTATATATTCATCATCACCATTACCAGCATATTCATTGTATTTATTGGTATTTATAGTGTGAACAATCTCATCATCAGTTTGGCTTGTTACATAAGCCTTATCTCTGTAAAATAAAGAGCCTCCTCTTGTAAACTCTAAATAATATGCGTTTTCCTCAGATAGTATACTAAATGCAATATCCATATATACAAAATTACTATCGCTATCTGGAATCGTTGCTTCAATATCTGTAATAGTCTCAGATTTGTTTGTGCCATCCTCTGTTATTGTCAAACTAACATTAGTAAACGATGCAGCTACAGTTGGAAATTCCCTTGGAATAACTGCAATGGTTTGAGCATCTGTACTTGGTAGTAATCTTATCATAATATGATAACTGAAAAGTATGTTTTTTGTTTTAAATAGAAAAGGGAGGGCTTATGCCCTCCCCCCTTTCTGTGTTTAAGAGTACTGTGTTTAAACTTGAACTGAAAACCCTGCGTCAGCAAGAGTATCGTCTGTTTTATTAATAAAGTTAGCAGGAACTCTTTCCATTCCAGTTAACGTAAGTGTGTAACCACTTAATTCATTCATTGCACCACCAGTAACGATAGTACCTCCAGTAACATCCATTCCGTGTTCTAATCCAGCTAAAAAGAAGTTTCCATTGTAGTCCTCAACAATAACTTGAGGTCTTCCGTAAGAAAGTAGTTTGATTTCTTTGTGATCAGTAATTGATAGCTTTTTTAATGTAACTTCTAATACTTGCTCAAAAGCAGTAGTACCAGTAGCTCTGTCTGATTGGATATTTTGTGTAAATGTTGATGTTCCTTTAATTTCGTATTTGTATGCATCTGGAGAACCAGCAACAGCATCAATAACATCTTCATTTGTAACATTTGGGGTTGTGCCAGTTATAGTGCCGAAGTTTACAAAGTAAATAGCATTTAAACCACCTACTGAGTCTTTGCAAGGCTCTATGCGACCACTTGATAAATTACAAGACATATTTTTATATTTATAAGATTAATTAAAAAAGGGTAGGCAGGCTTTACGGCTTACCTACCCTTTTATTTTTATTTAAGTGTTACTTATGCAGGAGTGTAAAGAACGATATCAGAACCGATTCCGTATTGTACACCAGCTGTTAGTCTCATTACGATTCTCACATTCTGAGATCCGTCAATATCCGCCATATCAATAACTTTTACTTCGTTGTGGTCAGATAATAAACCTGTACCAAAGTATAAGTTAGATTTTTCAGCAGCTACGATGTAGTTACTTGCAAGTCCGTTAGCAACAAAGATTTTAACTCCATCAAAAGATAAAGAACCATTGTTCCACCATTGAGTACCTTGTGCGTTTGTACCAGCAGCACCTAATCCAGAAGCTCCGAATCCACCTAATGCTCTAACGTAAGCTCTTGCTACGTTTTGAGATACATATAAGTATAAGTCTTCTTTTCCGTATAATTCAGCAGGAATAGCATCAACAACTTTACCTAACTCAGCGATTACGTTAGCAGCAGTAACAGTAGTTCCTACTACGTCAGTTACGTCTCCGTCAGCAGTCATTAAAGTAACTAATCCGTCAAACTCACCAGCAGTAGCATTAGTACCAGACCAGATGTTAGTTTCGTTCTTTTGTGCTACTTTAGCAGCAACGTGAGCGATTAAGAAATCAGCAAATGATGGAGGTAAGCTATCAAAAGCAGATACTCCCATTTGTACAGCCTCCCAGTCAGAACGGAAGTCTTTCTTACATAATTGTAAGTTCACTTGAAACTCTTCTGGTTGGATAATTCTTTCAGTTAATGTAACAGTTGATGTAGGATCAAAGTCACAAGTTGCGTTTTTAAGTACATCGTCAGTAGCAATCTTTTTGATTACTTCTTTGTACTTGATGTTTGGTTTTACTTCAATTCCACCATTTTCAATGGTAGAAGCAGATAATAATGCAGCAGAAATATATTTTCCAGCAAATTCACCTGCGTAAGTAGTAGTGATAGATGTGTTAGTTGCCATTTTGTTTATTTAGAGATTTTAGATAATACTAAGTCAAATGTTGTAGCGGCTCTTTTTTGAGCATACAGGTTTAAATTTCTTGAACCAACTACCTCTTCTGGAGAGTGAGTTAATTCTTTTACTTCTTCTTGAGCAGATAACTCAGTAGCCTCATCAGCTAACTCAGCAGGAGCATCTTTAGGCTCCTCTGTACTCATAGATTCCATAATTTGGTCATACATAGCTTTCATTTCAGCCATTGCTTGAGCCAACTCTTCTTTAGTAGCATACTTGTCTTCGCTTTCAACAACATCTTCTACGATGTCTTCAGCAGCCTCCGTGGCTGGCTCCTCAGCTAAAACCTCTTGCTCCTGCTCGGATAAAACTACTTCTTCTTGTACCTCAATAGCTTCAGCAGCTACTTCTTCAGGCTTAGAAAGCAGAATCTCCTTGAATTTGTCAACGATTTCTTTTGCGTTCATATTAATTGGTTTATTTATTTACTAAATATGTTATGATAACTGATATACAACTTATTGTTATATTTTCAACTATCCATTGCTTCTTGTGATGACTCTTACTCCGTCATCTTTCTTAACTTCTTGTACTTCTACTTTTTCAATCAGAGGCTTTGGAGCCTCTTCTTTCTTTGCTTTACTTTTCTTACTTTTAAACATTATTCTGAGATTTTAGTTATACTTCCTATTCCTTGATTAATCATATTTCCTTTACAGCATTTAGTTGAGTAGGTTCCATTCTTACAAAGACATCCTCTCTTGGATGACTTTGGGCTTGTTCTACTTGGTGTTGCCTTCATTTTGTTATGCATAGCTTTGTGTTTTCTGTATAAAATATTGAATGTCCCAAACTGTTGCACTATCTCCGTGTGATTGTATTTTTATATTAGCACCATTATCTATAAAATTTTGGTCTATATAATATTGAAATGTATTGTGAAATGTTTGTGTTGTAGCATTACCTTTATAATAACCTAAAGAAACATTTAAGTTTTCAAGTAAACCACCTCCATTTTCAAACCATAAATCTAAATGGCATTGGTTAGCGTTTGGTGTCGCACTCTTAAATTCTATTGTTATAATATAAACGTCATTTAATGCGCTTGGTATTAACCTTTGTGTAGCGGTATTGTAATATTCTTGCGTAGGGTCGCTTTTTGTTTTAGCGGTTCCGTTGTTAGGTAAAGTAACAGGCGTTTCATTTACTAAAGACAAGGGAAGTGCTTCGGTGTATTGTGAATCTTGGTATCTTACCCAACCTAATCCACTACCTTCTCCACTTTGCGGGTATATCTTTCTCCAATCGCCATTCCATACTTGCCATACACCGCTTTCCGTGATCACCATAGCACCCTCTTCTATGTTAAAGGTCAATCTTTCAGCATCGGTAGTTTGATGTGCGTGTACTTTATAACTTGTGTTATTACTTGTCATCCTCTTCTTTGTATATTGTTAAACATAAGTCAATCAGAGGCAAGTATAAAACGTGATCAATAGTATTGGTCTCGTTATACTTGTATGTTCTAATTCCGAACAATATTCCAGGGTAAAACCCTATGGTAATTTCCCATCCGTTAATCATTGTCTATCTTTTTAAGTTTAGATATAGCCCAGTTAACTCCTGCTGAACCACCCCAAGCATCCCACATAATTCCTCCACAACCTTCTGAGTAAGGAACGTCTTTGTTTTGTTGATGTCTCTTGAATGATGCCATCCTTGCTATTGTTGAACGGCTTATTGGTTGTCGGCTCGCAAGTTGACTTGCTCTCCTCCATCCTACTGATGTCCCGCAAGAACTCCCATTCTCTTTTTTCCATTCTAAGGCTCTTTTAGCATTGTTTACAGCAGCATCTGGATAATCACTATAGCTTTCCAATTCTACACCATAAGAAGACAGCATAGCGTCTTCTAAGTCATATAAAGTAGCTATTGCATCTAAATCTTCTGAAGAGAAGTCCTCTTCTACAGATTCATTTGGGCCATCTAACTTATCAGCAAAGAATCCTTCAATAGAGAAGCCTTTTACTTTACCTTCTTTTACATAGTTATCCCATATGTCATCATTGTTTACCTTTACAGATACCATCCAAGTACCTTTGGGCAAGCTAAGACCATACTTCTTAGATTTGTCTATTTCAGAGTCTTCTATAATCCAAGACTCTACTACAGACAGTCCTTGTATATCTACTTGATGCTCTAATGTTGAATTATTCTGCTTACCTCTTGATAAAAACAACTCTGAAGCCTTCTTAACAGTATCTTCACTAAAGAAAATGTTATATTCTTCTTCTCCATTAGTTCTGTATATTTTCTTATTAGGAATAAGAGCTGGCCCCATAAGTATTCTCTTCTCAGCATCTACTTCAGCCAATTGGACTTCGTGCTTCTTTAAAGCAATGAAGTCCTCTTCTATAGCAGGATTCTCAACAACAGATATAGCTTCTATACCGCTGAATTCATTTTCCTCGTCTATGTATAATTCAATTGTTTTCATACTATGGTAACTAATTAGTTTACTTTTTGTTTTAATTAACCTAAACTTGCAGAGCCTATAATGTTTCTTTCCATCTCTTGTGCTGTAGATACATCCTTGGATACTACATAAGTCTTTATTGGTTGGCTTAGTTGTCCTTTAACTGCTTCAGCTAATTGGTTTGATGCGGACTGACCTACTATATTAAAGTCTGGAGCTTGTACTTGATTACCGCCACTTGAACCAGTTCCAGCACCAGCACCAATACTTGATTGACTTGACACAAACTGTTGTTTAGAAATCATAGCTACTTGAGCAAGACCAGCACCAATAACTGCAATCATACCAGCTATCCTTGCAACAGAACCTCCTTCAGTATCTTTCAAAACACCAGCAGCTGCAACAAAAGTAGAAATAGTAGCTTCCGCAATAGCAGCTGACTTGTTTGCTTTAAACCTCTTCTTTTCTATTGCTTCTTGTTTAACCCTAAGAGCTTCGTCATTTTTGGCTATTTGATCTTGTATGCTTCTTCTTTGGTCGGCGGATAGTTGTTCGTTTGCAAGCCTTTCTCTTAATTGATTATTTAAAGCAGTAGTCTTATTTTGCTCAATATCAATTTCCTTTTGATAGGCAGCATCTATATTGTCTGCAATTCCGCTTACAGCAGCTCCTACAGCTTGAGCTACTGCTATTTGATTATTTAATCTCTCTTGTCTTTTTTTCTCTGCTTCATTAGCTAAATATTCATCAGCTTTTTTTGCGTTTTTCTCAATTCTTCTCCTTCTTTCTATATACTGTTCAAAGGTTTCTATGTCTTGTTTATAGAATTTCTTTGTAGTAAGCTCAAGGGCCTTTTGAACTACTCTCTTACTCTTATGTATTTCAGAATCATAGTATAGATTTATTTCTCTTATTACTTCTTTTCCTGCCTTTAATTCTTTAGCTTCTTGTAGAGAAGCGGTTCTTTGAAGCTCAAGAACTTCTTGTTTAGTAGCTGCTTCAGACTCAAGTCTTTTTTGTCTCCATTTATTAAGAAAATCAGTTAACTTGTCTATTCCTTTTTCGCTACCTGCTATTTCTGTTATTTTGTTCTGCCAATAAACAATTGCTTTACCAGCGGCTTGAAACTCTTCTGCCGTTGTTGCTGAGTTTTGCTGAAAATCCTTTAATCTTTTTATATACTCTTTATAAAGAGAAATTGTTTTTGGGGCATTTAGTCTTCTCTCTAATTCTTGTTGATTAGACTTTTCTAATATGCTTAGATATTCATTGTCAAGTCTGTTTCTTTCCTCATTAAGTTCATTTAATTCTTTAGTGTTTTGTGATATAAGTTTATTAAGGATTATTTTTCTTTTTCCTTCTTCTATCATTAATGCATCTAAGTCGTTCCCTTCTCGTCTGTATTCAAGAGCTTGCTCATCTAATTCTTGTAATGATTTTTTGAAATTGAATAACTCTTCCTCAAGCTTTTTTCTTTTATCTGCTTGTGCTATTTCTACATCTACAAGCTTTTTGTTAGCAGCCTTTAATGCTAATTCGGTTTTTCTTAATTCTAACTCTTTTTCCAACAATCCATTCGCATCTCCCTTTACGTTTATAAGGGCTTCAAGAGCCTCAGTCTCTTCGCTTATAGAATCAGTCAATTCCTTTGTTGCCTTAGAAGCTCCTTGGTTTTTAATTGCAAAGGATTCAATAACAGCAATAACTGTTTGAAAAACAACAATAAGACCTAACGGCCCCATTAATGCAGACCACAATGCTCTAAGTCCGTTTCCTAAACCTTTTGTCGTTACAATTAAAGTTGTCATTAAGGTTGCTAACTGAGACAAGTTGTTAGCCATACCTCTAATTCCATAGTTGGAGTCAGAGATAGTTCTACCAAGTTCAACTACAGTTGCTCCAGCGAGACCAGTCTTATCTATCATAGGGTTTAAACCCTTTGTAGTGGTGTTTTGAACTTCTTTGTTAAGTCTTTTTACAGCAGTTTCTGCCTTAACGAATCCATTGGTAAGACCATCTATGGCAATTTTACCACTTTGTACATCTACTTGTACCTTATATGTTACAATATTTTCTGCCATCTTATTTTACCTTGTAATTGTTGCGTTTTATATTTGCTCTAAGATCCTTCCAAGAAGAAGGAGCTTGATATTTCCCTTTTGCAATATCTATGTCCTCATCTCCAACATACCAGTCAGAAGAATTAAGTAAATCTATTATATTTTTAATCATAAGTCTTCTATTAGTTCTATTTGGCTCTTACCAGTAGTTAGATTTGATGTTACTGAGTTTATTTTATATTGTTTTCTTCCGACTATAAATCTGTCATTTAATTTGTAATTACTAATAACACTCATACCCAAGTTAACTTCAAACTTAGTTATTCTGTTTCTGTAGTCATATACAGAGTTTATATAGTTATTATGAAAATTAGCAAACAAAGATTCAGCATTATATAGCAAGTTGAACTCATCATTCTCCTGGTCAAAGTTTAGCGTTTGACTTTCATCTGCTTTGACGTTACTTGCTCTAACATAATTTGCTAATGATATATATCCAGTATCAGTAAAATTCTTTAAGTACAAAGGTTTAGCTCCTTGACCTTGCAACACTCTGTAGAATATTAATGGACTACCTTTAACAGTATTCTCATCTTTATCTACAAAGTAACCATAACAAGAATTAGTATAAACATCATCGGCCAAATCTTGTAATCTTTCGTATATTACTTTCTCAAAAGGTATCGTTGTTAAGTAAGTTTGCCCATCAATGTATTGGTCATTGTATACTACCTTGAATCTTTCGGAACCAAACTCATTATTATTCCTATCATTAAATTCGTTGGCAAGAAATGTAACAGGTGAACTAAACTTATACTCAATCTCATTATAAAGAGGCATTCTTTCTACAATAGAATCACCTACATCAACATATTCAGTAATATTAAAAGTATTGTAAGTAGCGTAGAAATCATCTAATGTCTTAACAATAATAACTCCGTTGTCATCAACATAAGCCGTAAGATTGAACATCTTCCAAATAGAGGTTAAAAAGTCTATTATGTACATATCTGGAATATGGTCTGTGATAATAATATCAGACACTAAGTTTAGTGGGGAAGTTATACTAAAATTTTTGGTATTTGTACAAGGTGCTGCAAAACCATTATCATACGAGGCAACAGTTTCCCAAGCAACATCTACGGATGTTAAAGTACTACTTTCTGGCTTAGTTATTTGTACTTGTACATTGTAAGATTTAGCAGATAGTCCATTACCATCAAGATTTATTGTATGAATTTTAGTAGCAGTTAAATTTGTCTCATTGTATAGTATATCTCCAGTATTTGTATCTATAACAGTTATCTCATACTCTTCAGAGCTTGACGGAGTAACCGTCAACTCTGCTTGACAAGTAGTGGTATTGTTGGATAGATTAATGGCTGTAAAAGTAAAAGACTTATCAAGTACAGTAACGAATTCAGAACTGCAATTCTGCACTCCTCCAGCAACATCTAATGCAAAGTCTCCTGCGATCACCGTACTTTCACCAGCAGCCTCAAATATTGTCCCATTCTCTCTATGTAACCACATATACAATTCAGTAAAGTCTGTATTGTTGAAAAAGTCTCTTGAGAATGTTATCTCGTCATATCTGTCCTCTATAGCTTCAATTATATGAAGTAATCTAATTGCTGGTTTTAAATCTTCTGGATGAACACCAGATGTTTCGTCTGGTGATATTGAGCTGCCTATATTTCTTGTATTTGGTATATTTGTTCCAGGTGGTGTTGGAGGATTAAGAACACTTGAGTCATAGATGAATCTATACTTAGGACTCACAAGTGGATACACTACAGCATCAGTATCACCATTTAAGTCTATTCCGCTACCAAATCCATCTCCAACATTCTGATCATTCCATTCGTGGTTATAATTGTTCAAGTAAGTTAGAGTATTTAACTTATCCTTTCCAAGCAAGTTAGTTAACGTAACCGTAGAACCAAAGAAAGTAAGCTCATATGAATATGGCTTATTGTTCTTCATTTTTACAGCATTTAATCTAACAGTACCTTTCCTAAACGGAGTGTGGTTTAGTTCTATTGTAGCAGAACTTCTAAATCTCGCATCATAACCATTTTCAATAGCATTGTTGTAATAATGTTTAAATATCTTATTATTAACCTTTGATGCAGGTATATTAAACGATTGAGAATAATCAGTAAATACTTTTGATATATCTTTCACATTCTGAATAGAAGATGTAAGTTCAATGCTTTCGTCAGAAAACATTTCTACCCTTTGTCCGTCTACATAAAGTTGTACAATCTGCATTTATCTTATGTTGTTTATAGTATCAAAAGCGTACTCAAAATCTATAGAGTACTCTATAAGTTTGTCTGTAACAGACTTCTTGAACCTTAGTGATTCTGTTTTAGGGCTTATAGGATAGACTGTTGAGTTTTCGTGTATCCAAACATTTTCAGAAAGAAGTAGCTCCTTTATTACCTCGTTAAATGATTCATCTACAAAACCAGTATTTATAGTAATTAAGTCTCTTGAGTTAGTATTAAATTTTTGATTTTGCGCAGTAGATGTGCTATATGAAACATTGTTAGTTCCCATAACAAGCGTATTGGCTTTATAGGTGTCTGATGTAACTTGATTAGAGTCATTTCTAACTTTAAAGAAGTATATACCTTGAATAACTCCAAACTTGTTTACAAAAGATACTTTATAAGGCTCATACTTACATTCTGTAAGGTATTCTATTTTTACAGTTTCAGTATTGTTATGAATATCTGTAATAACAACAGTATCTGGATTGCCAATAGCAGTAGCATTAAAAACATACTCAGCAGAACCAGAACCGCTTAGATAATTCATATCAGCACTTATAGATGTAGTGTCTACAGTAATAGTGTCTATGTCAGCTGTAAGTGGAGTTAAACTCGCTCCAAATGTCTCTGACAATAATAAAACACCGTTTTTGTAGTAATCTATAGAATATACGCCTTCCTCAATATCAACAAATACTGGGATGTATGGCAAGTCACCATCTTTTACATACATTTTGTTATTTGACTGTAAGAGTATATAAGGAAGCTCTGGATTTATTTCATCTTGAAAATACCCATAACCATCTAATACTATTCTTGAACCAGTAGTTACATCTACAGAGGAATCATCAAGAGTTTTTGTCAAAGTCCATTCTACCCAAGAAGATTGCGTTATATTGTTATAGTCGCCTGTAAACTCAATATCTATGTAGTCTCTTACAAGTTCCGCTATCTCAAATACGATAATACTTTCTCCAGTCTTATTTTCTTTCGTTATAGTGTAATTAGGGGTGCTTGGTTTTGAACCAAAGCTCCCCTTATATATCCATAATTCTAATGTTGCAGTTGTTATTGTTGCCATATTTTATTTTTTATACTGGACATCCTAATGTGAAATCCCATCCTGTACCACTCATTGGTGCGTATACTTTTACAGTTGCTACACTTGGTGTTGCACTTGTTTTATTAAATGTTGCAGTTCCTACTCCTGGGCCTTGTATTGTTGATGGTGGGTCTCCATAGGTTGCTAAAGCACTATTAAGTTGGTTTTGATAAAAGCTATCCCCAACATACCCTGTATCAATTACTACAACTCCTTGATATTCTACAACAAATCTATCAGGTACTGAGTAAGCTTGATAGTTTAAGGTAACAACACCTGTGTCAGAACCTAATGTTACATTTTGAATAGTGGGATAAGATGTACCGCCACTATAAGTAGAACCAGCTCCACAAGGAATTGTTGGTATATCAGTAGGACAATTAAACTCTAATGAATAATTGTCGTTTACTAATGGTGCTAATACATTTAAGCTAACTAATGTTGGACTTGCAGAAGTCTTGTTTATTGTTAGAGTAGTATCTTTTGTGGATGGATTACCAGTATTAATGTCCGCTGGGTCTACACCAGCGGCAATTAAATCAGCATCATAAGTATCTAACCCAATAAACCCTGTTGTAGCAGAATTTCCATTCCACTCTAAAGTAAAGCTAACAGGCACATTATTTCCTCCAATTACAATATCAATATCTCCTACTTCAGAGGTATTTAATTCATATATCCTATCACCAACGTCAATTCCTGTAAGCCAAGTATCTCCACAGTCAACTGAACTAACTGGAGTTGGAGGAACAACTATTTCAGAGTCTGCTACGATGTAGTATGGACTTCTTGCATTTAACTTTTTCATTATCTTGTTTTTGTAGCTTTATTTAGTTCATTCTTTAGATCCATTTCATAAGCTTCAAGTATTTGTAATACTCCTGGCTCTCCGTATTGTTGTGCAACTATTTTTAAATAGTTTGTTCCCTTATATCCAAATCTTTTTATAGTTCCCTTTTCAGCTATAAATTTAGCTATAGATGAAGCAGCTTCTTTGTAGTCTTTTAATTTAGTACCTCTATTTGGAGTAATGCCTTTGGCCTTCATCCAAGCAATTATGCTATTTATACCTGGTTTTCTTTTACCAGACTTTCTACCTTCATCAATAACTTTAGCGTATTTAGCAGCTAAAATCTCAAGGCCTATAACATTGTCACTTAAATCAGTTAATTTATATTTAAAACTATCTCTTAATTTACCAGTAGCAACAGTATTATCAGATTCTATTCTCTCTCTGTATCTTAAGACAAGTGTTTTGCCAAGCCTAACCATAGCTTGTTTAGTTAAAACATAATCCATTAGCAAATACTTATTTCATTAGGCATACTAATTGTAATATTTACTCCCCATCCAGCTAATTCATTCTCAAATCTATCCTTAAATGGCTCTGCTGAAGGTGCCTCAAGCAACTGAAGCTTCTGAGAGAACAAGTCTCCCCTTCTAATCTGTTCAATTACATCATTAACAACTTGCAACTGACTATTATAAACGTCTTGCAGATTATCATTACCATTAATCACATCCTTAGTAGGAGCATCCTTATTGTAATCTACTACGTCTAAAGCAAGTAGTTGAATAGTAAAATTCATTACTGGCCCATTAAACACTACATTAGTAATATTTAAGTGTGTTAATGGAAATATAGTAGTCTTATTAAGGTCTACTTCTGTAATATCTCCATAGGTAACAGTAAACACATTAGGATTCGTCCTAAGACGATCCTTCAACTTGTCTACTATGTCATATACTTGTGTCATTATGTATTTTTATTATATGATTGTTTTATCATCTTTGCTTCTATATCATTCTTCTCTTTCTCAAACGCAAGCCACATTAGACATTTGTGTAATGGAATTTCGGTAACTGAATCAAGTTTGAGGACATCGCCTCCAGCGAGTCCATATATTGACTGATACCAACCCCACTTTCTTCCAAAGCTTGCTTCAAGGCTGTACTCCCGCTCTTCTCCTCCTCCTCCAGTAAAGAGTTCATCGTATATCTTGACAATTTTGTCCCTAAACGATAAAAAAAAACAATGGCACCTAAAGCAACATTAACTGGGGCATCTTTCATAACGTCCTCCCATCGCTCTGTTCCTTGATATGGCTCTATCTCATACAGATGTTTCTTACCTCCAATTATTGGTCTGTACATAACAGCCATAGCTTTATGCATATTATCCCAATCAGTAATATAAGACTCTAAGTCAATGTATTCACCAAAGGACATCTTATCAAGGTTCGGTATAAAACCGAACTCTGCCGTCACGCCATCTGCACCAGTCATCTTAAATCTCTGCACCAAGTCTGTCTTTTCCTCAAAGCAAGTACTAAGCTGCTTAAGAACAGATTCAAAAGCATTAACAGGTAAATTGTAACTATCCTTTAGTGACAAACCACAGAATATCTCAAGCGCCTTAAGATTTAAGAATTCATTCTGCTTATCATTCTCATCTACATTCTTAGCAACAGATAAATACTTCTGATACTGATGCAACTTAATTGCACTCAACTCTTGTGGTATGCTTACTTCTAATTCTACGACTGCCATATATTTTCTACTTCATAGTCATTTATAAATAAATTTCCTATATAGTATGATAACTGATTTATAGCTATTTTGTTTTTGTCTGTAATTTTTGTATATTGTAGTATAAAAACAATGAGTAAAGATATTATGAAACCAAAAGAAAAAGCAGAGGAATTAGTAAAGGAAATGTTTAAGCCAAATAATCATTATCTAAATCATAACATAGAGGTTGATAGAGATATTGCAATAAATTCAGCTTTAATTTGCGTAAGAGAAGTTGTGACAGAATTAAATAAATTACCAAGTAAAGATTTAAGTGATTTGCAGTTTTGGGGAGAAGTTGAATATGAAATAAAGAACTATAGATAAACCTTATAGTAAACACATAAACCATAAGAAAATAATATAACAAATAATAGCTAAACCATAAAACAAAAATGGTACTTTATAGTTATCTTAGTATAACAGAAGGAAATCTGTATAAGTTCCCAAACTTTAGGCACACCACCTATTGGATCGTGTACACTAAGTCTGCTTAAGAATTGCATTACTGACTCTTTAATAACCTTTGTAGCACCCCAGTAATATTCAACTTAACCAGCATTCTATTCATTTATTTAAGGTTATAGGGGGTGCATCTATCCATTACTATACATATTAGTAAGGGCAAGCCTTTAAGGGCTTGCTTCTGTCAGCAAGTACAAACCCATTTTCCATATAATTTTCTAACCCACCTAACCGATTGTCAATCACAAGGTTTGGGCCACCCCTACCAAAAGCGGTTGAATTCATTTAACTTAGGTAATACAAGAGCCAACCATCCATTTTACGTCCATTTAACGCATTTACTCCGAGCCAGGTAGTTAACTACTTGCCAATAGATATAATGGCTTAAACGAGCTGTAAAGTGCTTTAAAAGAGTTTGTTACATTTCCTAATATTAACACCATTATTTTTCAGTCAGTTACAAAAAAAAGATATCTAAATATAAGGCACAAAAAAAGCCCCTTAACGGGGCTGTATTGAGGTATTTAAAGGCTGTTTATTCCTTACCTATGCTGTCAAATAAATCAATTTCAGACAGGTTAATAGCATCCATAAAGGATGCGCTTGTAAGGGTTTGACTTATTAATACTATAGCCAATTGTTTACGCTCATATTCGCAAAGGTTATTTGTTGCTGTTATTATTTCTTTTAAGTTCATATCTTGTTAGTTTAAAGTTTAGTGTTAAAGGGGCCATAGCTAAAGGATATAATTTCCTTACTGTTTAATAGCTGCCAGGCTTTTCTATATATGGCTGTTTTTTTAGGATATTTGCAGCCTCTAAAATAGGTGGCTTTGTTGTTGTTGCTGTAGATTAGAGTAAATTTGTATAATTGCATAACTGTATTTTTATAGGTTAATATTAAAAAGGAAGTTCGGTATTTATTACAAAGCCGCTTTTATCTTTGCGGGCTTTTCCTTTGGCCTTAAGGCCTAATATAACGTTTTTGTTATATAGCATAACAAGGTCGGAGCTGTCACCGTCTACCACTTTAGCACCTTTATACCTTTGCGGCAAGTCACCACTAAAAACGGCCGCTACATTAATACCTAATTTAATAGCCTCGTTTGTTTCTTTGTCGTTTGTTTCTGATCGGCTAAAGGTCAAAAAATAATTAGGATGGTTTAAATACTTTTTACACTTTCCTAAGATCTTGGAATAATCATAAAATACAGCAAAATCTTTTAAGGTACTAATATCTAAATTTGCATACTTTTGCAGCAAATAAACAAAATCAATATCGGTTGTGCCATTAAGCCTGAAGGCTATTTTGTAATTTCCTTTTTTGGCTTTGGTGTATTCTTTCATTATTTGATTTGAAAGGTTTAATACAAAGCCTTTTTTGTCTCTCAAATAATACTCAGTTTTATTTTGCCTTGCTTTTTGTACATTAGAGAAAGCACCGCGGCCAGCTGTGTATAAACACGCGGCCGCACATCCTTTAGAGGCTTTTGGGCAAAGGTTTATACCTTTACTGTTTAAATTGTAGGGGCTTAAATAAAGGATGAAAGTTTTTAGGCTGTTTTTAGCTGTTTTGGTATTGGTATTGCCTGGTGAAAGTAAATTAATATTTTTCATTTTTATAACTCGTTTTTTATTACTGATATTGCTATAAAAGATCCTTTGCGTTTCATATATTCGGCTCGGTATCTTAAAAGGTCATTTGTGAAAAAATAGGTTCCATCTTCTCTAAAGATTAAAAAATCCTTTGGGCTTGCTGCTATCTTTGCGCGCTCCTTTATTGGGAGCGCTTTTATTAGGCTTATTGCTTTGCTCATTTTATTGGTTTTTAGTGGTTAAACTTGAATAAACATCTATAAAAGTATATAAGCAAAAAAGGCCGCAAACTATTAAAACAATTTCGCTTTGCTTTTGGCTTGCTTGCAATAAAGTTATTTGCGCAATAGCGCAAAGGATTAAAACGGCTGGCGTTACTAAAGATTGAATTAAATTTTTCATTTTGTTATTATTTAAAAGATTAATACACTACAAATATAAAAAACTTTTTTAATAATCCTACAAAATTTTAAAAATAATGTAGTTTTTCTTTAAAGCTTAAAAGTAAATTTGTGTTAATAAGGAACAGGCGCGCACGCGATAAGCATAATACTTTAGATATGCAAGCCTAAGCCCTAATTTAGATCCAATCTAAATAGTGAAAAAAAGCACAAAAAATTACCCCTACTATGTTTAAGAGGGTACTATGTTTAAGAGGTACAAAAAAGGGCTTGGCTTGATGCCAGACCCCTACTATGTTTAAGAGTGTCTTCACCCCTACTATGTTTAAGAGTTTACCTCACAACATATTTACCAGAATTAATTCCTTGTACTAAATATTGTAAGCCGTATCTAATCGCATCAATGTAGTGATTGAACTTATCTATTGGCTTCTCATTCCTCTCTTGCCATACATAGTTATTAAGTTCTCTCATTACTCCGTGGCTCTGTCTGTCTACTATCATCTCATAGTCTTGCAGTAGTGCTATACCACTTAGAATACTACCTTGCTTCTTTATAGTTGGCTTTATGGTTAGGTCAAGAGCCTTCAGCTCATTGATGAGCCTTGGCTCTGAGTTATCGCATATTATTAAGTCTGTACCACACTCTTGTTTATTCTTAAAAGCTATTTCCGATGTAGATAGCCCAGGCTTACCATATATCTCCTTGACATATAACTTTCTTAGCTCTTTGTCTACTGATATCTTTACAAGGGTAGTTAAATCTGTTGAGAATCCAAAATCCTGACAATATACAGTCTTTTCTGTCTGTACATAGTCTCCTACTCTCCAATTCTTAATGATTGTACCTTCTGCTTTGGCTAGCCATCCTCCAAGTATCTGGTGTACATACTTGTCTGGTCTCCTTGCTTTCATATCATAGACTTGGTCTAAGAAAGACTTAGATAGGTTAGACTTGTTGTCTCTATAGTCTGTATGTATGTAAGTAATATCTTTTTCTACTCCATTGAAGCCATCTGGTATTCCACTTGTCTGGAAGAACCTTTGGTATATCCAATGCTCCTTAGTAGTTGGGTTAAGAATCAGAACACATCTGTTCTGCTTTTCTTGTGATCTAACTGAGAAGTCAATCTTATCAAATACATCCTCATCAACAAGCTCTTCAGCTTCATCCAATACAAAGGTTGTAACGCCATTTAAGGACTTCAGAGCTGCTGTTTGATTACCAGATGAAGTTCTTATACCCTTGAACATTATGGAGCTTCCTGTGGTCAGATTTATAATCTCATCTTTGGTTATTCTAAATTGGTCAGAGACTCCCATCATTTCTATCTTCTCAATAAACTCTGGGATAATAGATGTCTGTGCTGAAAGCATTGTATAACGAGAGAAGAGGACTTTATGTCCTCTCTCATATGTTAAGTTTAATAAGAATACAGCTACTCCAAAAGACTTTCCAGAGCCTCGCCCTCCTGTAATTACATAGTATCTACTATCGCTTTTCCATAGAGGAATATACTTCTCGTGAATCTTTACTTGTTGTGTTTCAGTCATATAAAGATAACTGAAACTTAGCTGTTTTGTTTTTACTCTTGGTTTAAGTCATCTACATCAATCTCCTCTGCATCAATGTCTATGGTATCTTCAAGTTGTTCTACTTGCTGAGGTGAAGCAAAGAAGTTAATGACTGGCGCATTGTTCTTGTCTTGCTTATTGTCTGGTAACTTATCCATTGGCTTACCATATCTATATTGAAACAGTAAATTCATATGCGCAAAGGAATCCTTAGCCTTCTCTGCTAATGTCTCCCAAGCTTCTGCTTCAGAGCCAAAGACTTTCTTCATTGCCTTTAGTGCATAGGTTCCTATCTGATCCTTCTTAGCTTGGTTAATCCTTGCTGGAGTCATACTTGCTTTCTTTACTTGAACAGCTTTAATCCCTTGCTTGTTCTTTCCATTTGCTTTCCTACCATCTGTAGGCTTTATGTTGTTTGAGTGTCTCTTAGGTTTTGTCATTTTTCTTATTGTATATTGTTTCGTATAGGTTCCATATCTCTTGGTATACATCAGCTTCTTTATGAAGCTGACTTATCTCATAATGCTTGTGGCCTACATCTATATGAATGTTAAAGCCATCCTTAACTACTACTGGGTATATTCTGTAGTTATTATTGAAGCACCAATGCTGTGCCTCATAATTCATACCATCTATTTTGTGTACTATCTTTTTTCTTCTCACCTAATCATCTTAACCATAGCAGATATTCTTTCCTCAAAGACTTCCAATTGCTCTTCTGGAACTTGTGATGCAAGCTTCAGTATATTACTTCGCTTGTCATCTCCATTGTGTTTCATTAGATCTATCTCTATGTTTAATCTATTAATCTGCTCATCCTTTGCTTTGATTAAATCAATCATCTCAGCAAACTTATCTACTATAGACTTCTCTCTGTCCGTCATTATTACCTCCTCATCATCTTGGTTAACAAGCTCCACAGGATATCTATTGTGAAAGTCTTCGTATATCTTATACAAGTCTTTATCATACATCTTAAGACCTTCAAACACTTTAATGCCGTGCAATACTGTTGCGTGGTCTTTGCCAAACTTAGCACCTATATCCTTAAGGCTACGGAAGGTATACTCCTTAGCAATCTTGTAGTACATAGCTCTTCCTAAAACATAGGCTCTCTCTCTTGTATTCTTATTTAAGTCTAAGTTTGTTTTGCTTTGTATTGTGTCTATTATAAAATCTAAATCAATTTTCATCCTTCTCAAAGTTTATTTGGATAAAGTCAGTCTTATCCTGTTCTTCTTTTATTTTGTAATAGTCTCCTATAAATGTATATGTATCTAAAGCTCTCTTTATACCAGCACATTGCTCATACATCTCCTTACGTTCATACTCCAGCATAAGTAGTCTTAAGTCTTGCTTGGTAACTTCGTGAGCTAAATCATACATAGCCATATAGTAAAACTCATCTATTAATTCTTTGTTTAACATCTAAATACTTTTGGTAGTAACTTTCAGTTTGGTTATAAGTATAACCCTTATAGATTCCTCCATTCCACATTCTGACCATCTCCTCTTCAGTAGGAAACCTGCAATGCTTTCTAAGGAATACCTCTTTACCATAACAAAGATACAACATAAATACTTCTTCAGAAGCCTTCTCAGAGAACATATTTATATGTTTATAGTTGGTGTCGTAAATACGATTAACATCGCTTAAAACGCTTCTCTGTATCTGTAGGATGCCATAAGAGGTTCCATTATCTCCTATAGCATCTACATCATTATTTGTTTCTACTGTCTTTAAGATTGACATTATAGATGTCAATCCACTAAGCAAGATGGTTATAGTTCTCATAGTACATCCCTAACTACATAGTTTCTTACGCTATCCATAGGATCAGTATTTATAAAGAAATGTTTATATACATCTATAGCTTGTCTTACCTTCTCCTTACCTCTATCTAAGAAGTCTTGGCTGCATTCAAAGATACCTATGTCTTTACTGTCCTTATCTATAACTAAGAAGATAAACTCATCAGCATCAAACAAGTGTAAGTATAAAGCAGCTTGCAAGTCATAGCTAAAATTCTTGGCAGTCCATTTAAACTTAGCAAGAC
>Ga0209136_1000708_pt1 | contig 23689 bp, 18 predicted proteins | sample SaaInl0LU_22_DNA_FD_184640 | JGI IMG/M metagenome (GOLD analysis project Ga0209136, IMG submission 184640) | Marine microbial communities from expanding oxygen minimum zones in the Saanich Inlet - ESP_90LU_22_DNA (SPAdes) (version 2) | ecosystem: Environmental > Aquatic > Marine > Intertidal... | reverse complement strand
CTATCATAATCATAAATTCTATAGGTAATGTCTGAAGTTTGCTGAATTTCTGCCAACAAAACACCTGCACCTATTGCATGAACTCTTCCTGTAGGGATGTAAAATGTATCGCCTTTGTTCACATTTTCGTGATGCATTACCTCTAAAATAGTATTATTTTTTAGATGCTCTTGATATTCATCTTTAGAAATTTCTTTATCAAAACCAACTATTAATTCAGCATCTTCATCAGCTTGCATAACATACCACATTTCATTCTTACTAAAAGAGTTGTGTCTTTCTTTCGCAATCTTATTACTTGGATGCACTTGAATTGACAATGGAGTTTTAGCATCAATAAATTTAATCAATAAAGGAAATTCTTGCCCAAACTTTTCGTAAACATTGTTACCTACAAACTCTCCTTGAAATTGAATGGTTAAATCTCTTAAAGACTTACCCATTAAAGCACCTTCTGCAACTAACGTTTCGTCTCCTGAAACGTCAGAAATCTCCCAAGACTCACCAATATTATTTTCCTTATAATTTTTATTTAATACTGTATTTAGTTTTTCTCCACCCCAAATTCTATACTTGTATAATGGAGTAAACTTTAAAGGATAAAAATTCATATTTCTATTTGTTGTTCAAAAGATACTAAAGCAATAAATGTAAATAAATTTAGTTGTTTAGAAAACAATTAAATATACATAAACTACCGAATACTTTAGATGGGTGGTAAAAAAGTGTACAAACAATAATAGCACTAAGCTAACATAGTTACTGCTTTTTGAAGCGCAGTAACAAAAATATCAATCTCTTCTTTAGTGTTATAAAATGAAAAGGATGCTCTGACAGTTCCCGGAATCTGATAATAATCCATAATAGGTTGTGCGCAATGATGTCCTGTTCTAACCGCAATTCCTAATTTATCTAAAATTGCACCAATATCGTAAGGGTGAATAGCACCAACATTAAATGAAATTACAGCAGTTTTATTAGCAGACGTTCCGTAAATTTTTAGCCCCTCTATTTTTTCTAATTGTTGAGTTGCATAAACTAATAATTCATTTTCGTAAGCTGAAATATCTTTAAAACCCACTGAATTCATATAATCTAAAGCTACTCCAAAAGCGATACCTCCACAAATATTTGGCGTTCCAGCTTCAAATTTATGTGGCAAACCAGCATAAGTTGTTTTTTTAAATGAAACAGTTGCAATCATTTCTCCTCCTCCTTGATAAGGTGGTAATTTCTCTAACCACTCTTGTTTTCCATATAACAAACCAACACCTGTTGGCCCACACAATTTATGAGCAGAAGCAACATAAAAATCTACATCTAATGCTTGAACATCTGGCTTAATATGAGGTGTAGCTTGCGCTCCATCAACTAAAACTGCTGCATTAAATTTATGAGCAGCTTCAATAATTTCTTCTATTGGATTTATGGTTCCTAAAGCATTTGACACATGGTTACAAAAAACAAGCTTAGTGCTTTCGTTTAGTAATTGATGATAAGCTTCCATATCTAAAACTCCTTCATCTGTCATTGGTATCACCTTTAAACTTGCGCCTGTCTTTTCGCAAAGCATTTGCCAAGGAACAATATTAGAATGGTGCTCTAAAGCAGAAACAATTAACTCATCACCTTTGCTTAACAAAGTTTCAAAACCTGAAGCTACCATGTTTATAGCATGTGTAGTGCCTGCAGTAAGTATTATTTCGTAAGCTTCTTTAGCATTGAAGTGCTTCTGAATTTTTAAACGAGCTTCTTCATATTTATCTGTAGCTTCCTGACTTAATGTATGCACACCTCTGTGAATATTTGCATTGTAATTAGTATAATAATCTACAATTGTATCTATAACAACTTGAGGCGTTTGAGAAGTTGCTGCATTATCAAAATACAACAAAGGCTTACCATGCACTTCTCTTTTTAGTATCGGAAAATCCTCTCTAACTTTATTTACATTAAACATAAGGCTTATTTTAAAATACAAAGATAAAACTTGATTTTTTAAACATCGAATAAAGCCAATATGATTTTCTTATTTTTACAAATCTAAACTCATATTTTTATGAAATTATTTAAACGAGTACTGCTATTAATACCCATTACAACTATATTGGTCATATTTGTAAACTACCCTAAACTGAATATACTGGCAGGCTATTCTGCAAAAAACACAGCCTCTTCAGTTTTTTTAGGAAAACGTGCTTTAGCTTTCACAGATGTAACAGACAATAACTTTTCTCCAGTAAATTTAGCAACTGATGCAATTGACATCAATAATAAATTTGCAGAGGCATCTGTATTTAATTTATTAACTAGAAAAGCAATTTACAGAAAAGGTTTAGGTAGTGTTTTAACGTTAACAAAAGCAGATGAAACAGCAGATTACCTGACTCCAAAAAGATCAAAACCTAACAATTTAATTCCTTATCCGTATGGAAATGCAGACCAAAAAGACACCCTTTTTAACAACATTAATTACCCCAAATTAAATAAGACTGTAAGCTCGATTTTTGGAAAAAATCAAACTAGAGCTGTTGTTGTTATTTACAAAGATCAAATTATTGTAGAAAAATATGCAAAAGGATTTACAAAAGATTCTAGACTTTTAGGCTGGTCTATGACCAAAAGTGTTCTAAGTACCGTTTTTGGCGTGCTACAGTATCAAAATAAAATAAAGGTAACAGATAAAGCCCCTATTAAAGCTTGGAAAAACGATGATCGTAGAAATATTAGTGTTCATAATTTACTACAAATGAATTCTGGTTTAGCTTGGGATGAAAATTATGATGAAATTTCTGATGCAACAAAAATGTTGTTCCTAGAGAGAGATATGACTAAAATGCAAGCTCAAAAACCCCTTACCGGTAAAATAAATGGAAGCTGGAACTATTCTTCTGGCACCTCTAATTTATTGTCTGGAATTGTAAGAAGTCAATTTAAAACACATCAAGAATATCTAGATTTTTGGTATACAGACCTTATTGATAAAATAGGAATGAATTCTATGGTTATAGAAGCAGACTTAGCTGGTAACTATATTGCGTCTTCTTATGCTTGGGCTACACCAAGAGATTGGGGAAAGTTTGGCTTACTTTACTTACATAGAGGAAATTGGAATGGCTCTCAGGTTTTCTCAGAAAAATGGGCAGATTATGTTGCTACACCTACACCAAGTTCTAATGGACTTTATGGGGCACAATTTTGGTTAAATGCCAAAAGGCAGATGAAAGATGTTCCTAAAACAATGTATTTCGCAGATGGCTACCAAGGTCAACGTGTTTACATCCTACCTGAACAAGATTTGGTTATAGTAAGAATGGCTTTATCTTGGATGGATGAAAATACTTTTTTAAAAGGAATATTAGAAAGTATAAACTAAAGACCATAAAAAAACCACGATATAACGTGGTTTTTTTATGTGATTTATTGTGCTATAAATCGAACCCAATATTAACGTTTAATTTATTAGCAATTAACTTTGTAATTCTAGATTTTACCTCTGGGATTTTTACACTTTCTAACACCGTGTTTGCAAAAGCAAACATTAACAAACCTCTACCTTCTTTTTTAGGAATACCTCTTTGTTGCATGTAAAACAAAGCGTCATCATCTAACTGACCAATAGTACAACCGTGAGAACATTTTACGTCATCAGCAAAAATTTCTAATTGAGGTTTTGCATTTATAGTTGCTTTATCGCTTACTAAAACATTATTATTTTGTTGATAAGCATTGGTTTTCTGAGCTTCTTTTTCTACAATTACTTTACCGTTAAATACTCCTGTAGAGCGTTCATCGTAAATTCCTTTATAATCTTGATGAGATTCGCAATTAGGTTCTATATGATGCACTAATGTATGATGATCTACATGTTGTTTTCCTTCAATAATTGTAATTCCTTTTAAAATAGAGTCTATATGTTCTCCATTTTGATAAAAATTTAAATTATTTCTGGTAATGTTTCCTCCAAATGAAAAGGTATGCACAGAAACCACACTATTCGATTTTTGATCTACATAAGTGTTATCAACTAACGAAGCATTTGTATGATCGTCTTGAATTTTATAATAATCTACAGTTGCACTTTTAGCAGCAAAAACTTCGGTTACAACATTAGATAAAACTGCATTAGAGGTTAAACTTTGATGACGTTCTATAATTTGTACATGCGAATTTTCTTCAACCACAATTAAATTTCTCGGTTGAGTCATTGTTGCTGGCTCAGAACCTGTTGTGAAATTAATAATCTGAATTGGTTTCTGAACTTCTATATTTTTTGGAATATGAATATAAGCGCCCTCTGATGCAAAAGCTGTATTTAAACTTGTTAAGTTATCTTGCTTAGCAACTTTATTAAAATATGTTTCAATTACAGATTTATATTTTGACTTATTTAATGCAGAAGACATTAAGCAAACATCAAAATTCTCATGTGTTGTTGCAGATAAAAAAGAGCTGTATTTACCGTCTATAAATACAACTTTATACGTATCTATATCGTGAATAAAATACTGCTTTACGTCTGCCAAATCTACAGCTCTTCCTCTATCAGGAAAAATACTAAAGTCGTTTTTTAAAAGTGAGTTTAAAGATGTGTATTTCCAAGCTTCCAACTTTTTAGATGGGAAACCTAGCTTATCAAAGTTTTCTAGGGCTTTAGAACGTATGTCATGAATTGCTGAATTCGTATCTACATTATCCTCAAAAGCTACATAAGAAGAAAGTAATTTATCTTTTAATTCCATTTTATATTGTTTGAAAGTTAAAATTACAAGGGCTAAAAGATATAGCCGTTGAATTTAAACTAGTTCCTTTTTAATCCAATCATACCCTTTTGCTTCTAATTCTAAAGCAAGAGAGGCATCACCTGTTTTTACAATTTTACCATCGTGTAAAACATGTACAAAATCTGGAACTATATAATCTAAAAGTCTTTGGTAATGTGTAATTACAATTACTGCATTATCTTTAGATTTTAATTTATTAACACCATTAGCAACAATTCTTAAAGCATCTATATCTAAACCAGAATCAGTTTCATCTAAGATGGCTAGTTTTGGCTCTAACATTGCCATTTGAAAAATTTCATTACGCTTTTTCTCTCCACCAGAGAAACCTTCATTTAAAGAACGAGATAAAAATTTACGATCAATTTCTAACAACTCAGACTTTTCGCGAATCTTTTTTAGCATATCTTTTGCAGGCATATCTTCTAAGCCTTTTGCTTTTCTAGTTTCGTTTATGGCTGTTTTAATAAAATTTGTTACAGATACACCAGGAATTTCTACAGGGTACTGAAAAGACAAAAACACACCATTATGCGCTCTTTCTTCAGGAGCTAATTCACTAATGTTTTCGCCATTTAATTCTATGGCACCATTAGTAACTTCATAATCTTCTTTACCAGCTACAATATTTGCAAAGGTACTTTTTCCTGCACCATTAGGTCCCATAATTGCATGAACTTCTCCTGCATTCACTTGTAAGTTTAACCCCTTTAAAATAGATTTTTCGTCTATTGATGCGTGTAAATTATTAATCTTTAACATATTTTCTACTTTGATTTTTGAGCCTTTAGCTCTATGCTATTTACTATTTAACTTTTTAGTCTGTAATTTTTGAAAATTAACCTACAGAGCCTTCTAGTGAAATTTCTAAAAGTTTTTGTGCTTCTACAGCAAATTCCATAGGTAATTTGTTAAGTACTTCTTTACTAAAACCATTTACAATTAATGCAATTGCTTTTTCTGTATCTATACCTCTTTGATTACAATAGAACAATTGATCTTCACCAATTTTACTTGTGGTAGCCTCATGCTCTATTTGTGCTGATTTGTTTTTTGCTTCTATGTAAGGAAAAGTATGTGCTCCACAGGCATTCCCCATTAAAAGAGAATCACATTGTGAAAAATTACGTGCATTTTCTGCCCTCGAATTTATTTGTACTAAACCTCTATATGAATTTTGAGATTGACCAGCTGAAATACCTTTAGAAATAATGGTTGACTTGGTATTTTTACCTAAGTGAATCATTTTTGTACCTGTATCTGCTTGCTGAAAATGATTGGTAACTGCTATTGAGTAAAACTCACCAACAGAATTATTACCTTTTAAAATACAAGAAGGATATTTCCAAGTTACTGCAGAACCTGTTTCTACTTGTGTCCAAGAAATTTTTGCATTTGTTTCACATAAACCTCTTTTAGTTACAAAGTTAAAAACTCCACCTTTTCCATTTTCATCTCCAGGAAACCAGTTCTGAACAGTAGAATATTTAATTTCTGCATCATCCATAGCAATTAACTCTACAACTGCTGCATGTAGCTGGTTTTCATCTCTTTGAGGAGCTGTACAGCCCTCTAGGTAAGAAACGTAACTTCCTTTATCTGCAACTACTAAAGTTCTTTCAAACTGACCTGTACCTCCTTCATTAATTCTAAAGTAAGTTGATAATTCCATTGGGCATTTTACACCCTTTGGAATGTAACAGAAAGATCCATCAGAGAAAACAGCTGAGTTAAGCGCTGCATAGAAATTATCTGAAGTTGGCACAACAGTACCTAAATATTTTTTTACTAATTCAGGATATTCTTGAATAGCCTCTGAAATTGGCATAAAAATAATACCTTTTTCACCCAATGTTTTCTTAAAGGTTGTTGCTACAGAAACAGAATCCATAACGATATCTACTGCAACATTGGCTAACTTTTTTTGCTCGTCTAAAGAAATGCCTAATTTCTTAAAAGTCTCTAATAAATCTGGATCTACCTCATCTAAAGAATTTAATTTAGGTTTCTTTTTTGGTGCAGAGTAGTAAGCAATCTCTTGAAAATCTGGCTTAGGATACTTAACATTTGCCCAATCTGGCTCTGTCATTTTCTCCCAAACTCTATATGCTTCCAGCCTCCATTCAGTCATCCATTCTGGTTCGTTTTTCTTCTTGGAAATTGCACGAACAACATCTTCGTTTAAACCTTTAGCAAACGTTTCACTCTCTATATCTGTATAAAAACCATACTCATACTCTTTGGTTTTTAATTCTTGTTCTAAATCTTCTTCTGTATACTTTGACATGATTGTCTGATTTTAAAGTGAAAATGATTCTCCACAACCACAAGTTCTATTTGCGTTTGGGTTGTTAAACACAAAGCCTTTACCATTTAAGCCTCCAGAATATTCTAAAGTAGTCCCTACTAAATATAAAAAGCTCTTCTTATCGACAACGATTTTTACATCATTCTCTTCAAAAACCTTATCGTTTTCTTGTTGGCTATTATCGAAAGTTAAATCATAAGATAAGCCTGAACAACCTCCGCTTTTTACACCAACTCTTACAAAATCTTTTGTAGAGTCAAAGCCATCATCTGTCATCAATTCAATGACTTTTCTTTTTGCTGTGTCTGAAACTTTTATCATAATTTTAAATAGATTAAATCTAAATTGTGTGCAAATATACGACATAAGTCGCAAAAAATAGAGAAACTTTCATTATGAAACCTAATGTTATGATTGGTTTTATTGATTAGTTTTTAAAAGCAGGATTATTGATAAACTCCACATCTGTTAAGGTCAATAAAAAGGCTTTTAAATCGGCTTTTTCTTGGTCGCTTAAACCTACTCCACCTATATTTACTTTCTTCATTAATGGATCTATTGATTCTGAGAATTTTAACCCTTCTGAATAATGATCGATAACTTCTTCTATAGAAGAAAAACGGCCATCATGCATGTAAGGCGCAGTAAATGTTAGGTTTCTTAGAGATGGAGATCTGAATTTACCGTTATCTACAGGATCTCCAGAAATGGCTCCTAAACCTAAATCTGTAAAGGTTGCGTCTAAGCCATTGTTATGAAATTGATTATCTGTCCAAAGAGGATTATTGTTACTTCCATGACAATGAAAACAATCTCCTTTTTCTTCGCTCATAAAAACGTTAAATCCATTTTCTTCGGCTGCTGTTAAACTAGCTTTACCCAATAAATATTTATCGAATTTAGAATTTGCAGAAATAATAGTTCTCATAAATTGAGCAACGGCCTTTGCTACTAAATCTCCACTAATTTCTGAAGTACCAAATGCGAGCTGAAATAAATCTGGATAGCTATGATGTCCATTTAATCTTTTGGTGATTTCATTTAAGTCACCATGCATTTCTATGGGATTTACAATAGGTTCAATAACCTGATTTTCTAGTCCAAATTCTTTTCCATCCCAAGCAAAACGTTCCTCAAAATTCCAAGCTAGGTTGAATAATGGCATCGAATTTCTTGATCCTAAATTACCTTCTGCACCTTCACTAAATTGTGAACTATCAGAAAATGCTTCTTGTAATTTATGACAATGAGCACACGATTGTGTTTGATTACCAGATAAAATTCGATCTGAAAATAGTTTTTTTCCTAAAGCTACACCCTCTATTGTAAGAGGGTTATCTGCAGGTATAATTGGCGCTATCAATTTATCTGCAAATAATTCAGGTATTTCTAAATTATAGGCAACAGGTGTATACACATCATCTTCTTTAGATGAACAACTCATCAAGAAAAATAAAAAAATTATGTAAAAACCTAAATGTTTCATTTTACCAAAAATATTAATTACTAGTAATTTCACCTAATGAAAATACAGATTGACCATTTTCATTCATCAAAATTTGAGCGTCGAAATTTGGCATTAGAACAGTATTTAATTCTTTTAAATTCCAAGTATTAGGATTTTTAAACCATTCTGCAACATTCATTTTAATTTCTATTGTTGTGTTTTCTGTGATTTCTATATTACCTAAGTCAACTTCAAAAGAAGTGTCTTGTAAAATTATATTGTCTGGATCTGTAATATCTGCAGATCTAATTGCATGGTAATTAAAGTTTGCGTCAGCATTATTACTGTCTTTAAATTTGCCATCAAACTGCATATAATGATAACCACCACCTAACATTTCTGGCACATTAAAAGAGGCTGAATTTAAGTCTGCATAGACTCCATCTAAGTTATCTTCATCTCTAAAACCAAAAGTAAATGCAAGTGCATTAACTTTAGAGATTGGAACGCCTGTTACTAAAAGGGTCGTTTCATTTTTATCTATATCAATTAAGCTATAAATTGTAGATGATGACTCTATAGTATTGTTAAATAAAACATTAGAAACTAAATACCTTAATCTCGAAATACTTATTAAATCGTTGTTTGCGGTTCTAAATTTAAATTCATTAAAATCTGATGAGCTAAGCTCAACTCCATCCCAATTGTGCGTAAATTTAAGTTTTATAGCTATGGTTGGATTTACACAACATTCTGTTTCATCTTTACATGACAAAATAATCAATAAAAAGAAGAAAAAATAGAATGGTTTTTTCATAAAACTATTTAATATTTATAATTAACCCATCTGAAAACCCTTTATTTTCAGAGATGTCTCCGTCTGAACTACTACTTTCTCCTACAGCAACAATATCTTGATTTGCAAGCTCTACTGCATCGAACAATAATTCATTTTCTGTACCACCAATAAATTGTTGCCAAAGTAAAGAGCCATTATTATCTACCTTTAACACCCAACCATCATTTTGACCTTTATTGATAAAACCTTGGTCTAAACTTCTAGAGTTTCCGGAGATTACAAAACCACCATCTTGTGTTTTAGAAATAGATCTTGCAGCATCGAAACTAGAACCTCCTAAAGTTTTTTCCCAAAGTAAATTACCTTCAGTTGTAATTTTTATCATCCATAAATCTGCACCTCCATTATTTGTAGACACGTCTTTATCTGCGCTTCTAGTATCACCAACAACTACAAAATCGCCATCATCTGTAGTCGTAATTCCTCTTGGTTCATCTATTTCAGAACCACCAAAACTTTGTTCCCAAAGCAAATCTCCATCAGAAGAAACTTTAAAAAGCCAAAAGTCATAAGTTCCTTTATTATTGCTAATATTAAAATCTTCACTGTCTGAAGATGCTGCAATTATATAATTGTTATCAATAGTTTCTATAACGCCAAAAGGAGTATCTGTAAAAGAACCTCCAAAATATCTGCTCCAAACTAATTCTCCATTATTATTCAGTTTAATTACCCAAACATCTCCACCTGCATGTTTCTCTGTGGTCTTAGAATTACCTTGACCATTCGAAGCTGTTACATCTAAAACACCCGTAATTAAAAAACAATCGTCTGCAGTTTGAATAAGTGAATTACCTGTATCCGCACCTGAAAATCCAAAAGTTTTCTGCCAAGAAATTGTGCCATCAAACGTGGTTTTAATCATCCAAAAATCTTGAGCTCCTGCATTGTTAGCTACATCAAAATCTGAACTTTTGCTAAAACCAAAAAGCGCAAAACCACCATCTTTAGTTGCAATTAAATCTGCTGCTCTATCATCATCTGAACCACCATAGGTTTTACTCCAAAGCAAAACGTGATCTGATGAGAATTTCATCAACAAAAAATCGAAACTTTCATTGGTTTTATCTGAGATATCAAAATCGTTACTTTGTGTATAACCTAAAACTGCATAGCCACCATCTAAAGTGGTAACTACAGATTGGTAAACATCGTTTTTAGAGCCACCAAAGGTTTTTGCAGTAACTTCTTGGGTTACAGTTATTGAAGAAAAACCTTCTCTAATTTCTGGATCTGAACATTGAAAAAGAAGAAAAAGAGTTGCTAAGTAGCAGAGTTTTTTCATTCAGTATTTTATTCTGATTTTTTAATTAAAAACAATCCGTTTTCAATATCACTTACTACAATTACACCACTTTCAAAATAAGGATACACATTCCAAACTCCATTAAAAGAGGCTAGATTACTACTTGGTCTTGTATCAAAAAAATCAGTTTCGTTCATTGTTCTATTTGCTATATCAGAAATATCTATCATTCTAACACCCGCTGTATAATTTGCCAAATAAAACGTATCATCTTTTACATAACCATTATGATCTATAGCTGCTGTAGTTCCTTGATATTCGAAATGTAATTTAGGATTATCTAAGTCTATAAAATCGAAAACAACAGTTCTTGTAAAACCTCCATTTCTAAGTTCATCATATTCATCTCCTAAAAGAAAATAACTCATATCTTCTGTAAACCAACCTTGGTGTGTATACTCTACATTGGTATAACTTATGGCTGATAATCTTGTCGGATTCCTTTTATCAGAAACATCTACAATTACCACTTCTGTTTCATTACTACCAATTAAAATCTCTTTACCTACATGTTCTGTGTCTGGACCATTATAGGTGACTACTTGTGCATCATGAGAATAGTTAAGAAAACCACCTTCTTCTAAAGGGTTTAATGGGTCTTGAATATTTATAAATAATGGCCCTCCTTGATAAGTTCCACTTCTACTTGTACCAACAGGATAAGCATAGCCTTCACTCTCATTAATTACAATATTGTGTGCTCTTCCAAAATTCGTATAGGTTGCATCTGCATCAAAAACTACTGGCGGATTTGCAACATCTCTTAATTTTGTTAAATCGAAAACCTGCATTCCATGATTGGAAGCCTCACTAACCACAAATGCATAATTGTTGTAAACTTTTACATCTCTCCAATCGCTATTTACAGTTGCTGTTGGTAAAAAACCTAAAACAACTGGAGTTGTTGGCTCACTAATATCTATAAATGAAACTCCAGAATTTAAGCCCATTAAAGCATATTCTTTGTTTGCTGTAGGATCTGTCCAACCCCAAGAATCGTTTCCACTTAAATTATCACTTGCAGTGTTCGATAAATTTAAATCATCTAAAGAAATTCTTGCTAATAAATCATAGCCATTGCAAGGAAATTCGCCCGCCATTCCATTTTCGCACTTTGTAAACTTATCATTTATGGGATCAACTACATCTACTATTGGATCTGGATTAGATGGTCCTAAATAACCTTCAGAGCAACTAAAAGAAATAAAAATTAATAAAAACAGTGTTTTTTTAAACATAGTAATATTTTAAATTAGTAGCAATAGTGCACTTAAAACGACAAGCAATAAGTTGTTATTGTAAAATTATTATACCAAAAATAGAATTTATAATTGAAACCAAATTAAAATCTCTGTTAAAGTAATTCTATCAATTTTAAGAATGTACCTATCTTTGCGGCATGTTAGAAGATAAAAATCAGAATAAAACGTCATTGGCTGAACTTGGTGAGTTTGGTTTAATAAATCATATTACAAAATACTTTAAAGTAAATCAAGCAACTACAGTAAAAGCGGTTGGTGATGATGCAGCAGTTTTAGAGGCTTCAGAAAAACAAACTTTAGTTACCACAGATTTACTAATTGAGGGTGTTCATTTTGATTTGAGCTATATGCCTTTAAAGCATTTAGGTTATAAATCTGTGATGGTAAATTTATCTGATGTATATGCAATGAACGGAACTGCAGAACAAATTACGGTTTCAATTGCTGTTTCTAACAGATTTCCATTAGAAGCAATTGAAGAACTATATGCTGGTATTCAGTTGGCTTGTGATACTTATAAAGTTGATTTAATTGGTGGTGATACCACTTCATCTACCAAAGGGATATTAATTTCGGTAACAGCAATTGGTAAAGCCAACAAGGAAGATGTTGTGTATAGAAATACCGCTAAAGAAACAGATTTAATAGTTGTTTCTGGTGATTTAGGTGCTGCTTATTTAGGTTTACAGGTTTTAGAAAGAGAAAAGCAGGTTTTTAAAGTAGACCCAAACAATCAACCAGATTTAGACAATTACACTTATTTAATTGAGCGTCAATTAAAACCTGAAGCACGTAAAGATGTGGCTGGGCTTTTAAAAGAACTAGAGGTAAAACCAACTGCTATGATTGACATTTCTGATGGTTTATCTTCAGAACTTTTTCACATTTGTACACAAAGTAAAGTGGGTTGTAAAATTTATGAAGATAAATTGCCTTTAGACCCACAAGTGATTTCTGCCTGTGAAGAGTTTGAATTGGATTCTACTATGGTTGCTTTAAGCGGTGGTGAAGACTATGAACTTTTATTTACAGTACCAATCTCAGATTTTGACAAGGTAAAAGGCAATCCTAACTTTTCTATTATTGGTCATATCACAGAAGAAAACCAAGGTTTACAACTTATTACTAGAGCAAATCAAGAAATTGAGTTAAAAGCACAGGGTTGGAATTCAATGCAAGAAGATTAATCTAATCTAACTTAGATTTTTAGAATAGTATTAACTTAAAAAGTTCAATAAAATAGTCGATAAAGCTTCTTTGTTTTCTATATGACTCATGTGTCCACCATCTAAACCGATGAGTTCTGAGTTTGTTTTTTTAGCTTCTTTTTTCGCGATTTCAAATTGTAAAACAGGATCTTTTTTACCAGCAATTATTAATTTTTTAAAACCGTCATTAGTCAAAACATGGTTCTGGTTTTCTCGCAAACGCATGCCATCATTTGCAGCTATATAACCCTGAATAGGTGTTTTTAAGGCCTCTGATAATGCTATGTTTATTTCGTTTTTATATTTATTTCTGCTATTCTCTGTAAATAAATTTACAAAAGACATACGAACTAAATTTTTAAAATTATGCTGTACCATTTTATTAGCACGTGCTCTTAATGCTTTTCTAGCATCATCATCTTCATTAGAAGTTGAATTTAATAAACATAAACCTTTAATTTTAATAGGGTTTCTATCCGCTAATTTTAAAGCGACATAACCTCCTAAAGAATGTCCAATAATATAAAATCGTCTTAATTTTAGATGTTTTAAAACAGCTTCTATAGCTTCTGAAAATAAAGTTAAACTATGCACATAGCCCAAGCAATCTGTTTTCCCATGACCTAATAGATCTATAGCAATTACTCTATTTTTTTTTGCTAAAACTGGTGTAATATTTTTCCACATGGTTTTGTTTTCTAAAAAACCATGCAACAAAACTACTGCAGCCCCCTTTCCTATGTCAGAAAATGAAATGTTCGTATTTTTAAATAAGATCGATTTTTGCATCAAACAAAAATATGTATATTTCCGCTTTTAAATCAATCAAAAAATGAACAAAACAAAAGAAGTTTGGATTGCTGGTTTTGCACTCTTTTCACTTTTTTTTGGGGCAGGAAATTTAATTCTACCTCCATCTTTAGGAATTAAAGCCGGTTTAGATTGGTGGACTGTCATTTTAGGCTTTGTGACTACTGCTGTAGTTATACCTATACTTGCCATTTTTGCACATGCAAAACTACAAGGAACCTTATATGATTTCGGAAAAAATATATCTCCAACCTTTAGTACAATATATTGTTTTCTAATTTACGGAATTGCAATTGCAATTCCTGGACCAAGAACAGCTGCTGTTACACACGAAATGACAGTGCAACCTTTTTTTGAAACCTCTAGACTCTTAACAAGTATTATTTATTTTGGCTTGGTCTTTGTTTTTGCTATGAATAGAAGTAGAATTATTGGACTCATAGGTAAATTTCTAACTCCTATAATTGTTTGTATTTTACTTATTATTATTGGTATTGCAGTTTTTAATGCTCCAGAAAACACACCTATTAGTAGTTTTAAAACTCCTTTTATAGACGGAGTATTAGAAGGCTACCAGACTTTTGATGCCATTGCCGGTGTTGTTGTAGGTGCTGTAATTATTATATCGCTACAATATAGCTCTCATACCACATTTATTGGGAAAAAAAAATTAATTCGTAAAGCTGGCTTTATTGCTGGTATTGGATTACTTTTAATTTATGGAGGGCTTATTTTAAGTGGATCTTTGTTTGCAACAACTTTTGCTGAAGATGCTTCTAGAACAGAAATATTAACAAGTTTAAGCATACAAACTCTAGGTAATTTAGGGACTACTTTTTTAAGTGTTTTAGTGGCTTTAGCCTGTTTTACAACTGCTGTTGGTATTGTAACTGGAACCGCAGACTATATAAAAGGAATTTGTAACAACTCTCAAAAAGCATATATAATCACTGCTGTTATTGCCTCTTTAATAGGTATTATTGTTGGAAGTTATCAAGTAGATTTTATCATTACACTTGCGGTACCAGCTTTAATGTTTTTATACCCGATAACAATCATGCTAATTCTACTAAACGTTGTGCCAGAAAAGTATGCTTCTAAATTAGTTTTTAGAGGTGTTCTATTAGTTACCTTTATTTTTAGCATTCCAGATTTTTTAGGTTTTATAATTCCGAGAGAGCATTTGTTAGGCATTAAAAATATAATCCCTTTAGCTAATGAAAGTTTGGGTTGGGTTTTGCCAGCTTTACTTACTTTTATTTTTTTAAATTTTATTAAAAAAAAATAATACGATAAAAAGGGTTGCATCATTTAATAGAATTATAACTTTTAGCAATTCTAAATACTGTAAATTTGTATCATAAAACAATTGTTTGTTAAACTACTATAAATATCCGCATACAACTTCTAAAGAGTGGGTTACTTTTGTGCATGGTGCAGGAGGAAGTAGTTCTATTTGGTACAAACAAATTAGAGATTTTAAAAAACAATTCAATGTGCTTATTTTAGATCTAAGAGGTCATGGAAATAGCAAACCTACTTTAAAAGACACTTTTAATACAAAATACACGTTCGATTCTATAACTGCTGATATAGTTGAGGTAATAGATCATCTTAAAATAAAAAAATCGCATTTTATAGGCATTTCCTTAGGTACTATTTTGATAAGAAATCTTGCTGAGAAAAGACCAGAGCTAGTTCAAAGTATGATTATGGGTGGTGCTATTATTAAGATGAATTTCCGTTCGCAAATTTTAATGAAAGTTGGTAACATTTTTAAATCAGTTGTACCTTACATGATGTTGTACAAACTGTTTGCTTTTATAATTATGCCAAACAAGAATCACAAAAAATCGCGATTGTTGTTTGTAAACGAAGCAAAAAAATTATACCAAAAAGAGTTTATTAGATGGTTTAAATTAACTTCAGAAATAAATCCATTATTACGCTTTTTTAGGACAAAAGATATTAAGATTCCTACTTTGTATGTAATGGGTTCTGAAGATCATTTGTTTTTACCTTCTATAAAAAATATTGTTGCAAAACACGTAACTTCTTCTCTTTTTGTGATAGAAAAATGCGGACATGTTGTAAACGTAGAACAGCCAGAAGTATTTAATAATGAAACTATTGGTTTTATAAATTCTCTTGCATAAGCCTTTTTAATACTCTAAATTTACTTTTAAATTTAGAAAATCATGAACCAGATTATCACCTTTGGTGAAGTATTAATGCGAATTTCTCCTAGAGGAAATAAAAAATTTATTCAATCTAATAACGTTGAGTTTTATTTTGGAGGCACAGAAGTAAATGTTGGTATTTCTATTGCCAACTTTGGAGGAAAAGTAAAACACATCTCTTGTATATCTGACGATTTTATTGGAAACACAGCAATCTCTTATTTAAATAAATTTGATTTAGATACCTCTGCAATTGTAAGATCTAGCAGGCCTTTAGGTGTCTATTTTTTAGAAGTTGGTGCAGTTATTAGACCAAGCTCTATTTCTTACAACAGATCTCACTCATCATTTTCTGAAATTAAACCAGAAATGGTTGATTGGGAAAAATCATTAGAAAATGGAAAATGGTTTCACTGGACAGGAATTACACCTGCCTTAAACAAAGGAAGTCAACAAACTTTATTAAAGGGTTTAAAATTGGCTCGTAAAAAAGGATTACAGGTTTCTGCAGATCCAACATACAGAAGTGGCTTGTGGAAATATGGAGAAAATCCAAGAGATATTATATCTGAAATGATTGAATATTCTACCATTTTTATTGGCGGAATTAATGAAATAAACGAACTTTTAGAAACTGAATACACCTATTCTAACGAAGATTTTATAGCAGCTAGTAATCAGTTAATGGATACCTATCCATCAATAGAAAAAGTTTTTGATAAGATTAGAACATCTATCAATTCTTCTTGGCATAAAATCAGAGCTAGAATGTGGAATGGAGTAGAATTTAGAGAAACTGAAGATATAGACATAACTCATGTTGTGGATAGAATTGGAACCGGAGATGCTTTTGCTGCTGGTTTAATTCATGGCTTACAAAAGTTCGATGATTTTAAAGCTATACAATTTGCATCTGCAGCTTGTGCAATAAAACATACTTATTTAGGTGATGTAAATTATGCAAATGAAGAGGAAGTAATTAGTATTTTAGAAGGAAATACAACTGGAAGATTAAAGAGATAATATGAATAAAAATAAAAAGCCAGTAATTAAAATTACTGGCTTTTTATTTTATAATAGAATGTTATGAATTCATTAAATCTTCAATTTCATCTGCTTCAATAGGTATATTTCTCATCAAATTAAAAGGTTCTCCTTTTTCTTGAACAACAACATCATCTTCTAAACGAATACCAAAACCTTCTTCTGGAATATAAATTCCTGGCTCTACTGTAAAGACCATATTAGCTGTCATTGGTTTGTGAAGTAAACCATAATCATGAGTATCTAAACCAATATGATGACTTGTACCATGCATAAAATACTTTTTATAAGCTGGCCATTTTGGATCTTCATTTTGCACATCTGCTTTATCTATCAATCCTAATTTTAATAATTCTGATGTCATAATTTTACCCACCTCAACGTGGTAATCTTTCCAAATTGCACCAGGCACTAGCAATTTTGCAGCTTCTTTTTTTACATAGTTTACAGCATTATAAACCTCTTTTTGTCTCTTAGAAAATTTACCAGAAACGGGTATAGTTCTAGATAAATCACTTTTATAATTTGCGTATTCAGCTGCAATATCAAATAAAATTAAATCGTCACTTTTACATTGCTGATTATTTTCTATATAGTGTAACACATTAGCATTGTTTCCTGAAGCTATAATTGGTGTGTATGCAAATCCTTTAGATCTATTTCTAACAAATTCATGCAATAATTCTGCTTCAATTTCATATTCCCAAACACCCGGTTTTACAAAGCCTAAAACTCTTCTAAACCCTTTTTCTGTAATATTACAAGCATGCTGCATTAAATCTAATTCAATAGTATCTTTAACTGCCCTTAAATCTTGTAAAATAGGGTTGCTTTTTGCTACAGAATGTGCAGGATATTTAGCCAACAACCATTTTGTAAATCTGTCTTCACGTGTTTCTGTTTCTACAGAAGCTCTGTAATGCTCGTTTGTGTTTATGTAAAAATTATCTGCATAAGTAGACATTTCAAATAAAGTTTTTTCTAAATCTTGTAGCCAGAAAATGGATTGAATCCCACTTGTTTTTGTAGCAGCTTCTTTGGTCAATTTTTCACCTTCCCAAACTGCAATATGCTCATTAGTTTCTCTTACAAATAAAACTTCTCTTAAATCTTTATTTGGGCAATCAGGAAATAATAGTAAAATACTTTCTTCTTGATCTACACCACTTAAATAAAAAATATCTCTATGTTGCTCAAAAGGCATAGTACTATCTGCACTAATAGGATATATGTCATTTGAATTAAAAACAGCAATACTTTTAGGCTTCATTTGAGCCATAAAATTTTTGCGGTTTTTTATAAAAAGTTCTGAATTTATTAGGTCGTATTTCATGCGTACTTAAATTTTAATACACAAATGTAGGAATTATAAACTCAAAAAAAGAGTACTAGTTTCGTTTACTTTTTGCGGTATCACTTCTGCCTCTTCCTGAATTATTCGCAGGATTTCTGTGCTTATTATTGCTAGGTCTTCTTGAGTTTTTTGGAGTATCTTTCTTACCATCTGATGCTTTTTTCTTTTTACCAAAAGAACCTTTACTTTGAGTTGCAGCTCTTTTTGGAGGCGTAGTATCTGTTGGTTCAAAACCTTCTACAATTACTGACTTTAACTTTTCATTCAGTAATTTTTCGATTTCTTTCTGATATTCTGTTTCTTCACTACAAACTAAAGAAATTGCTTCACCTTCTGCACCAGCTCTTCCTGTTCTACCAATTCTATGCACGTAGTCTTCAGGTACATTTGGTAACTCATAATTAATAACATGAGGCAATAATGGAATATCTAAACCACGTGCTGCAATATCTGTGGCTACTAAAACTCTAATAGTATTATCTTTAAAATTCTTTAATGCCTTAGTTCTAGCTCCTTGGCTTTTATTACCATGAATTGCTGCAGCAGAAATTTTAGATTTTATTAAGTTTTGTGTTAATTTATTTGCTCCGTGTTTTGTTCTCGTAAAAATTAAAACCTGATTCCAATTGTTCTCTTTAATAAGTTTAATTGTAAATTCAGTTTTCTTCTTTTTATCAATTTTGTAAACTTTATGAGAAACTTTTTTTGCTGTTGAGTTTTGTGGTGCAGTTTCAACCTCAACAGGGTTTCTTAAAATACCACTTGCTAATTTTTTTATTTCTTTAGAGAACGTGGCAGAAAATAATAAATTCTGACGTTTTACAGGCATATAACTAATAATCTTATTAATGTCTCTAACAAAACCCATGTCTAACATTCTATCTGCTTCATCTAAAATAAACACATCTATCCGTTTAAAAGAAACTGCTTTTTGATCGTGCAAATCCAACAATCTTCCAGGTGTTGCTACTAAAATATCTACGCCTCTTTTTAAGGTTGCAATTTGTGATGCAGCTTTAACTCCACCAAAAACTACTGCAGAATTTATATTAACGTACTTACTATATTCTCTAACATTATCATGCACTTGCGCAGCTAATTCTCTTGTAGGTGTTAACACCAAAGCTCTAATTGGTCTGTATTTTGTATGTTTTGTTTCTGACAAATATTGTAATACTGGCAGGGTAAAACCTGCTGTTTTTCCCGTACCTGTTTGTGCAGAAGCAAGTACATCTTTTCCATTTAAAATATGTGGAATTGCCTTTTCTTGTATTGGAGATGGCTTTGTGTATCCTTTTTCTTCTACTGCTTTTACAAAAGCATCAGATAAGCCTAATGATTTAAACGACATAATTTTTATTTAAGAAACAACGAATTATGTTGATTCTAAGTTGTTGCAAATGTACACTGATTCAAAGTCTAAAGATAATATTTTAGACTCATATTTATGAATTGAATACTAAAATGATTCGTTTCATAGATTTAAATCTATTTTATAAAAACAAAAAAATTAACAGTATTTTTTTAGAAAAAATGTATAAAAACCAATATTTTAGTAAAATAATTATAGAATTTATATTTTAAAAAACAACTCGAAAATACTTTAATCATCATGAAAAAATCTATCTTTTTTTTCTTCTTATTCGCTTCTTTTTTTTCGTTTAGCCAACAAAATCAAACAAGCGCTTCTTCGATTGCAGCTTCGCTAATTGAAAAAGAAAATCTTACTAAAAACTCATTAGTAAAAAATATCTCATTTACAAATATTGGTCCAACAGTAATGAGCGGTAGAGTTTCAGATGTAGCTGTAAACCCAAATAATACCACAGAATTTTATGTAGGCTATGCCTCTGGTGGTTTATGGTACACAAATAATAATGGTACTACATTTACACCTGTTTTAGATAACTCACCAACACAAAATATTGGTGATATTGCAGTAGACTGGAAATTAGGCACAATTTGGGTAGGTACAGGAGAAAAGAATTCATCTAGATCTAGTTACGCTGGTATAGGTATTCTAAAATCTACAAACCAAGGTAAAACGTGGCAAAATATGGGTTTAAAAGATTCTCATCATGTAAGCCGTATTTTAATTAACCCAAATAATGCAAATGAAGTTGTAATTGGTGTTATTGGTCATTTATACTCTTCAAATGCAGAAAGAGGTATTTTTAAAACTACAGATGGTGGTAAAACTTGGGCAAAATCTTTATTTATAAATAACGATACTGGTATTATTGATGTAGCTGTTGCTCCAGAAAATTTTAACATTATGTATGCTGCTTCTTGGGAAAGAGAACGTAAAGCTTGGAATTTTGATGGTGATGGTGCTAACTCTTCAATTTACAAGAGTACAGATGCAGGAAATACCTGGACTAAAATTTCTGACAATTCTGGTTTTCCTACAGGAAATGGTGTAGGTAGAATTGGTTTAGCAGTATTTAATGAAAACACTGTTTATGCTTTGCACGACAGTCAATTTAGAAGACCAAAAGGCACTACAAGAAAACCTTCTGATGCACTTACAAAAGAAGACTTTAAAACAATGTCTAATACAGATTTTCTAAATTTAGACGATAAAAAAATAAATACTTTCTTAAAAAATAACGGTTTCCAAGAGAAGTACAGAGCAGAAAACGTAAAACAAATGGTTAGAGTTGGTACTGTAAAACCAGCAGATTTAGCCAGCTATTTAGAAGATGCAAATGCAATGCTTTTTGACACTCAAGTAATAGGTGCAGAAGTTTTTAAAACTACAAATGGTGGTAAATCATGGAAAAAAACACACGATAATTTCTTAGATGGTGTTTACAGTTCTTATGGGTATTACTTTGGTGAAATTCGTGTTGATTTACAAAATGAAAATGGCATTTATGTATTAGGTGTACCAATCATAAAATCTAAAGATGGTGGAAAAACGTTTACATCAATCAGTAAAGAAAATGTACACTCAGATCATCAAGCTTTATGGGTTAATCCAAAAAAATCAGGCCATATTTTAAATGGTAATGATGGTGGTTTAAATCTTTCTTATGATGACGGAGAAAGCTGGATTAAACTAAATGATCCTGCAGTTGGTCAATTTTACTCAGTGTATGCAGACACTCAAAAAAATTACAAAGTGTATGGTGGTTTGCAAGATAATGGAGTTTGGGTAGCAAACCATAATGCGAAAATTGATAAATCATGGCTACAAAGAGGTCAAAATCCATACGAATCAATTATGGGTGGAGATGGTATGCAGGTGCAAGTAGATGAAAGAAATCAAAACATTGTATACACAGGTTATCAGTTTGGAAACTACTATAAAATTGACAGAGAAAAAGGAAATCAAGTTTACATACAACCAAAACATACTTTAGGAGAAACTCCATATCGTTTTAATTGGCAAACACCTATTCATCTCTCTAAACACAATCAAGATATTTTATATTTAGGAGGTAATAAATTGCACAGATCTCTAAATCAGGGTGATGATTGGGAAACTATTTCTGAGGATTTAACTACAGGTGGTAAAAAAGGAAATGTGGCTTATGGTACCTTAACCTCTATATCAGAAAGTCCGTTTCAATTTGGATTATTGTATGTTGGATCTGATGATGGTTACATCAACGTAACAAAAAACGGAGGAGGAACTTGGACACGTGTTTCCAACAATTTACCACAAAACTTATGGGTATCTAGAGTTATTGCTTCTGCACATAAGAAAGAGCGTGTTTACGCAACTTTAAATGGATATAGGTTTGATGATTTTACACCTTATGTATATATGTCTAATGATTATGGGAAAACTTGGACAAACATAGGTGAGTCAATTCAAACTTCTGCTGTAAACGTAATAAAAGAAGACCCTGAAAACGAAAATATCTTATATTTAGGTACAGATAATGGCTTATACATTTCTTTTAATCAAGGAAAATCTTGGGAAGCATTTAGCAACAATTTACCAAATGTAGCTGTACACGATTTAGTAATTCAACGAATAGCAAAACACTTAATTGTAGCCACACATGGACGTAGTTTATACAAAGCAGATATTTCTGCATTACAAACTATGAATACTGATGTTATTTCAAAATCGACTCATATTTTTAACGTAAATAATATTAGAAAAAACAGAAACTGGGGTCGTTCTTGGAGCCAATGGAGAACTGCTTACGAACCAGAAGTTACCATTCCTTTTTACTCAAATTCAAACAGAAAAAGTATGGTTTCTATTTATCACAATGATATTAAGGTTAATGAAATGCAAATTGATGCTGCTAAAGGATACAATGAAGCTAACTTTGATCTTACCTTCTCTAAAAAAGGTTTAAAGTCTTTTAGTAAAATGTATGAAAATAAAAATATAATTACAGCACAAAATGGTAAAAACTATTTACCAAAAGGTACTTACATCGTTAAAATAGGTTCAGAATCTACTAATTTTAGTGTAAAATAAATTTCCTTTTTTTAATTTCTTAAAGAAAACAGGTTAACGTAAAAAAAACGTTAACCTGTTTAAATTGCGTCTAATTATCAAACAATTGTGGGTTTACTGTTTATTATTTAAAACTATTCTAAATACTAGCGAAAACGTTATAAATTCTTTGCGATGCATTTGTTTAAGCCTTATTTTTGTACAAAATTTATAATTAAATTATACAATGAGCGGATTTTTCAAATCTTCAATAGGTAGAAAAGTGTCTATGGCACTCTCTGCATTCTTCTTAATGGTTTTTCTTTTACAGCATCTATCAATAAATATGATGTCTGTATTTAGTGCAGAATTATTTAATGAAGTATCACATTTCATGGGTACAAATCCAGTTGTCCAATTTGCCTTACAGCCTGTGTTAATTTTTGGGGTTGTTTTTCACTTTGTAATGGGTTTCGTTCTAGAAATTAAAAACAACAAGGCAAGAAAAGTGTCTTATGCGCAGAACAATGGTGCTGCCAACTCAAGTTGGATGAGTCGAAACATGATTTGGTCTGGTTTGGCAATTTTAGCATTTATTACTTTACACTTTATCGATTTTTGGTTTCCAGAAATCAATACTAAATTTATTCAAGGCGATTGGTCTGGTTTGCATAATGGCGAATTTAGATATCACCATGAATTGCAAGAAAATTTTGTAAACCCAA
>Ga0209136_1000692_pt1 | contig 23916 bp, 22 predicted proteins | sample SaaInl0LU_22_DNA_FD_184640 | JGI IMG/M metagenome (GOLD analysis project Ga0209136, IMG submission 184640) | Marine microbial communities from expanding oxygen minimum zones in the Saanich Inlet - ESP_90LU_22_DNA (SPAdes) (version 2) | ecosystem: Environmental > Aquatic > Marine > Intertidal... | reverse complement strand
TCGTCGATTGCAAAATCAGCACTGATGTCTCTGCCGAAAGTAACGGTTCCAGATTTCAGTTCTTGGCGCTCACCGTTGAAGGTAATAACTGGCTGCCAGGTAACGAGTGACTTCACGGCGGCAGAACCAACCTGAACTCTTCCCCTGGCAAGCTTCGCATCTGCTTCTAGCTTGAGCTCAATCTCGCCGGTTAGGCGATAGCCCTTCTGTGAGGCGTGGGCTACGACCTCGGCGCGAATGGCCTTTAGTAGTTGTTCAGTCACTTCTTGGCTGTCGTGATCAGAGACCTTAATCAGATATCGGTGCGGAACCAGCACTCGGTCTTCGCCAGCCGCGGTGGCTGCAACATCCATGGCGTTCTTGACTGCCTGAGAGATTTCGATTGGCTGCAGCTGCCTTTTAGATATCTTCGCGAACAGAGACGAGACTCCGCCCTCGATGCGCGCTTCTGCCTTATCAAGAAAGCCCACAATGCCTGCCTTCATCCGCGGTCTTTGGGTGTCCCAAGTCTACCGCCACCTTGCTAAAAGTGGGCTGGAACAAATTTTGACTAGCGCTGATTCTGGTGTTTGGTGATGTTGCGAATTAGTGTTGTCAGTCGGACCGAATCAGGAAAATAAATTGCTCGAAACTTTTCTCATAACCTTGGAAGCGCTTGGCGTGCTGGCATTTGCGCTCTCGGGCATCATCGAGGCAGCCAGAAAGCAGTTTGACCTGGTGGGAGTCGTCATGGTTGGCGCGATAGCTGCTTTTGGCGGTGGAACGCTCCGAGACGTGCTGCTTGATCGACGTCCATTTTTCTGGGTTGAGCAAGAGTTTTGGGTTTGGGCCCTAATAGGCGTTGGTTTGGTACTGCCATTTTTCTTCCGAGCCAACCACATTGCCCTGACCGAAAAGGCGATGTTGATTCCAGATGCGTTTGGGCTCGGAATCTTTGCCGCCGGTGGCACTCACCTGGCTCTGGTGTCGGGCATGAGCCCGATGATCGCAGTGCTAATGGGTGTGATCACTGCGGTCGCCGGTGGTGTGCTGCGGGACGTTTTGGTCAATGAAGTTCCCAGGGCTTTCCATGACCACCAGCCTTACGCCGCCATCGCATTTGCCGGTGGTTGGGTTGTGGTGCTGCTTGGTTACCTACAAACACCCGAGTATGTAGACGTTTTCATCGCGGCCGTGTTGATGGTTGTAATAAGGCTGTTGTCAGTCAAGTTCAAGTGGGAACTGTTCCGCTGGCGCTACCTCTAATTCAGCTAACTCCCAGACAACTCCCAATTCTGGCAATCAACTGGCAAGAGCCTTTGGGCTTGCTGACTTTGGGCTCTTTTCCAAGACTGACTCCCTAACTTGTTGCTTGTCCAAACACAGACAAGGAACAACTATGAAGACGAAATCAAAAATCGCTTTGGCGGCAACCGCAACACTTACTGCCGGTGCCCTGGCATTCGCACTACCGTCTCTTGCGGATCACGGTACTAAGCAGGGTCCCGACCGAGGCTATGGCACGGAGCAAGGTCAGGCAGAGCGTCAGGCACCAAACCTTGCCAGCATCTCGGCAACAATTACTGACATCCCAGCCGACCTCACTGACGTTCGTCAGGCTGCAATGGGTGCCACCTATGAAGTTTTCAAATTGGCAGACGATGCCACCGAAGTTCCAGCGGTAAAGCCAAGCGATCGATCCAGGACCGTGGCAATTCGACCCGCAATGGTTGATGGCGAGCCTGTAGTCCCTGAAATTATCGACGGTCAGATTGCAGCTGAGCTGACATTTCCAGCGCCACGAGAGGCCGGAGTAGTCAAGCTTGGCCTCTACCCATCAAACGGCTCTGACCCAATCTTGGTAACGGTCACCACTGATGACGCCGGCCAAACCAGCGTTGTTTCGTCAGCCGAGCTTTCACTGAGCTATGACGCGGCGGTCTCTGCGACCAACCAGGAACGCATGGCTGAACGAGGTCAACAAGGCCGAGGACCTGGCGGCAAGGGCAAACGAATGGGTCACGGTCCAGACCACGACCACGAGGACTTCGATGATGTCCAGGACGAAGCCTAAGAAATCGAATCCTGAGAGCTTCCTGAAAAATTGGTGCTGAAACACTGATTTTTCAACAGGAAAGCGACTGAGCTTCGTAACTTAGACGTATCGCGATTTACATCGCATACCCTCCTAATAGGAGAGCCCCCGAAATGCAGACTCGGGGGTTTTCTTCTTTAACCTATTTCTTGAAGCTTCTGCTGTCCCCTGGTGTGGGCATCAGAGCACTTTAGGTTTGCTGGGTCGGTGAAGCAGCTGTCGCAAAGCAACACCAGGTCCTTGCAACCGGCTCCCTGACAGTTTCTGAAGCTGGAAGTTGGACCGGAGCAGTTCTCACACTCGCCGATGGTCAGCGCCTCATCGGAGAAGTTGTGGGTCATGCGCTTGTCAAATACGTAAAGCGAACCCTCCCACAATCCCTTGTCTCGGTACTTCTCGCCATAGCGAACAATGCCGCCCTGGATCTGATAAACCTCTTTGAAGCCACGGTTTAGCATTACTGCACTCAGGATCTCGCAGCGGATTCCACCGGTGCAGTAGGTGACAATTGGCTTATCTTTCAGGTGGTCATACTTGCCAGATTCCAGCTCTGCCACGAAGTCGTGAGTGGTTTGAACATCAGGGACAATCGCGTTTTTGAATTTGCCAATCTTTGCCTCAAAGGCATTACGGCCATCAAAGAAGACGACGTCATCGCCGCGTTCTGCGACCAGCTCGTTGACCTGCTGCGGCTTTAGGTGCTTGCCACCATTTACAACTCCAGACTTCTCAACCTTGACTTCTTCAGGAGTGGTGAATGCCACCAACTCTTTCCTTACCTTGACCGAAAGCTTTGGGAAATCGTCCCCTAGGCCATCAGACCATTTGAAGTCGATCTTGCCAAAACCAGGGTATTCCTTGGTTGCCCGAGCGTATTTCTTCAGGTCCTCCATGTCACCGCCGAGGGTGCCATTAATGCCGTGCTTAGAAATCAGAATGCGGCCTTTTAGATTCAGTGACTGACACAGGGTCTTTTGCCAGAGCATCACTGCCTTCGGGTCTGCAACTGGTGCAAACCCGTAGTAAAGAATGATCTTGTTGATAGTCATCGCCATTTAGTTTAGTAAGTGGCCGCTGACTTAGACTAGGGAGCATGTCAATGAAGCCGGGGCTAGATAAAGCCGAACTAAGCAGTAGCATCTCTCCAACCCAGGACCTGTTTCGCCACGTCAATGGCAGCTGGTTGGACAACACCGAGATCCCAGAGGACAAAGCTGTCTACGGCAGCTTCTACCTGTTGGCCGATGATTCGGAACTTGCAGTAAGACAAATCCTTGAGGAAGCCAGTGATAACCCGACTGCTGGTGTTAGTCAGCAAATTGGAGACCTCTACGCGTCGTTCCTAGACGAAGACAAGATCGAGCAGCTGGGGGCACAGCCGCTAGCTAAAGACCTGGCCAAGATCGCAGCGGTTTCAGATTTCAAACAACTCTTCCACCTGATCGGTGCCCTTGAGCGAACCGGAGTAAGTGGTCTGTGGGGAAGCTACATCGACAACGATCCCGGTAACCCAGAGCGCTACCTGGTTCACCTCTACAACGGCGGCCTTGGTCTTCCTGATAAGGACTACTACACCGACGAAAAGTATCTTGATGTTCGCACTGAGTACCCACTGCACATGGCGCGCATGTTTGGGCTTGCCGGCTGGACTAAAGCCGACGCAGAGAAATCAGCACAGCTGATCCTGGAGCTGGAAACGAAGATTGCCGCCATCCACTGGAGCAGAGTGGAGTCTCGCGATGCTGAGGCAACCTACAACCTTAAGAACTTTGCCGACCTCAAGAATCTGAACCCAAGTATTCACTGGGACGAATACTTGTCAGGCCTTGGCCTGACTGATTCATTCCTTGAATGGAATGTAGTGATGATGCCTTCGTTCTTCGAGGGCCTGGACCAGATTCTGGTTGAAGAGAACCTGGAGAGCCTCAAGACCTGGCTGAGCTGGATCTTCATCCGGGCTCACGCTCCCTACCTATCCAAGGACTTTGTCTCAGAACGCTTCGCGTTCTATGGAACGACGCTTACTGGCCAGCCGGTAAACCGACCACGCTGGAAGCGTGCGGTGAGTTTGGTTGAGGGCAGCCTCGGCGAGGCTGTTGGTCAGATCTATGTTGAGAAGCATTTCCCGGCTAGCTCCAAGACTCAAATGGACAAGCTAGTCGCGCACCTGATTGAGGCCTACCGACAAAGCATTGAACAGCTTGAGTGGATGACGGCAGAGACCAAAGCCAAGGCTCAGCAGAAGCTAAATAAGTTCACTCCGAAGATCGGTTACCCAGACAAGTGGAAGGACTACTCCTCAATTGTCATTGACCGCAACGACCTGTTGGAAAACATCAAGAATGTCTCCGAGTGGGAGTTTGAATATGAGGTCAAGAAGATCGGTGCACCTATCGACCGCGACGAGTGGCACATGACTCCTCAGACCGTTAATGCCTATTACAACCCGGGCCTAAACGAAATCGTTTTCCCGGCTGCAATTCTGCAGCCACCGTTTTTCTCCGAGCAGGCCGATGACGCAATGAACTTTGGAGGAATTGGTGCCGTTATTGGTCACGAAATCGGCCACGGCTTTGATGACCAGGGTTCGAAGTATGACGGCGACGGCAAGTTGGTTTCCTGGTGGACCAAGGACGACCGAGAAGCTTTTGAGAAGCTAACCAGGTCACTAATCGACCAATACAACGCTTTGAGCCCAGAGCAGCTTGATGACAGTCACAAGGTCAACGGTGAGCTGACCATCGGCGAGAACATCGGCGACTTGGGCGGTCTAGGAATTGCCTGGAAGGCCTACCTGATTTCACTTGATGGGAGCGAGCCACCAGTGGTTGATGGCATGACTGCAGCTGAGCGCTTCCTGATTTCTTGGGCACAGTGCTGGCGAGCAATGAGCCGCGAGGAGATCGCGATTCAGCGCTTGGCCACCGACCCGCACTCTCCGGCAGAGTTCCGGTGTAATCAGGTCGTGAAGAATCTGGACATCTTCCACGACACCTTTAAGACAGGCGAGTCTGACCCAATGTGGTTGGCACCGGACAAGCGCGTGGTGATCTGGTGAAGCTCTGGTTCCGAATCCTCTATGTAATGCTGACTTGGCGCAAGCGCCCCAAGGTAACAATCGATGAAGTATCGAGCCTCACGCTCAGGGTTTTACCCAGTGACCTGGACATCTATAACCACATGAACAATGGGGTGTTTCTAACCCTGATGGACATCGGTCGCTATGACCAGGGACTTCGGACTGGCTTCTGGAGGCAGTGGAACAAAAAGGGCTGGTACCCGATTGTTGTGAACTCAACCATCAGTTACCGAAAGTCTCTCGAGCCGTGGCAGAAGTTTCAGCTTGAGACCAAAGTGATCGGCTGGGACGACGTTGCCTATTACATCGAGCAGCGCTTTGTTAGAAACGGCGAGATTTACGCTCGCGCAATCATGCGCGGCAGATTCCTCAAGCGGTCCTGGGGAATCCTCACTCCGCAAGAAGTGATGGAAGGCTCTGGCGGTTGGCCAGGGAAAGAACCTACAGTTCCAGAATGGGTGTTGCGCTGGGCAAAGGACACGCAACTACCAAAGGGCAAGGAGCCAGCTCCTAGCACCTGGGACTAGCTAGCACCTGGCCAACGGCAGGCCGCTACCGCATCCTCGATCGAGCCCTTTAGTAGGTCATGGGTGTCCGGATGTTTCTCCATGTATTTGACTGTGTAGGAACAAACCGGAACAACCTTTTCGGTTCCTCGTGTCCGGATGTCTTGAAGAGATTCACGCAGCAAAATCGCGGCTAGGTTTTTGCCCTGGTGTTCTGGGTTCACCTCGGTGTGAACCAGATGAATCTCACCGGGCATCAGGCTGTAATCCATGAGGCCCACTCGATCTGAACCCAAGAAGATTTCATAGCGGCGCTTGTCGCTATCGTGCACTACCGATGTGTCCATGCTGTTAATCTTTCTTGTTATGGCTACCAATCAGGTTATCAATGCGGAGAACCTTGGCGCACTGAAATCCTTGCCAGAGAAAAGCTTTCAACTTATCTACATCGACCCACCGTTCAACACCGGCCGAAAGCAAGTCAGAACCAACCGGACCTCTACTGAGAGCAAAACCGGGAACCTGGGCTTTCAGGGCAAGAGGTATGAGCAGGTAGTTAACACAGTCTTGTCCTACGACGATGAGTTTGCCGATTACTGGGCCTTTTTGGAACCGAGGTTGATTCAGGCGCATCGGTTATTGAAACAAACTGGAACCCTCTACCTCCACCTTGACTATCGCGAAGCCCACTACGCAAAGGTGCTGCTTGATGCTCTGTTTGGAAGAGAGTGCTTCTTAAACGAAATCATCTGGGCCTACGACTATGGCGGGAAGTCCAAGAGTCGCTGGCCCGCGAAGCACGACACAATCCTGGTTTACGTGAAGGATCCGGATAACTACTACTTCAATTCCGAAGAGGTAGACCGAGAGCCATATATGGCTCCCGGGCTAGTTACCAAAGAGAAGGTTGAAAAAGGCAAGCTGCCAACCGATGTTTGGTGGCACACAATTGTTTCGCCAACCGGAAAAGAGAAGACCGGGTACCCAACCCAGAAACCTCTCGGCATCCTGAGGCGAATAATCTCGGCCAGCACCAAACAAGGGGATCGAGTGCTGGATTTCTTTGCCGGGTCTGGAACAACCGCTCATGCAGCCTGGGAACTCAAGCGAGAGTTTGTGGTGATTGATCAGAACCCGGAATCACTAAAGGTAATCAGGCAGCGGCTTGACGATCTCGGCGTGAACTACGACTATCACCAGAAATAACAAACACAACCAACGCCACCAAGACGATAAACAGGCTTGCAGCAGTCATTGCCATGCCCAGATTCTCAGCGCCCGGTCTGGAGATCAGCCGGAACAAAACCAGGGGCAGGGTTGCATCTGATCCGTAGGCAAGAAAACTAGCCGCCCCAAATTCACCCAGCGAACCAAGAGCCACAAACGCTGCTGCGACAGTTATGGGCTTTCGCACTAGCGGTCCTTCCACCGACGAAAACATTCGCCAGCCAACTGCCCCGTCAATCAGGGCCGCGTCGCGAATCTCAACCGAGACCGCCTGTCTGGCAGGCCGCATCACCTGGTAACTCAGTGGAATCAAGAACAGGCTCTGCACAATAGGAACCAGCACCCAACTGGTGCCAAAGCTAGTTGGAAGATATCCACTCAAGACCAAAAACAGCAACCCAAACACAACCGGTGAAATCCCAATCGGCAACAGCACCAAATAGCTGGTTCTCCGCTTGCCACTTGCAAGCCAGGCAATAGGCAGAGCAATAAGTCCTGCGACAACCAGGTTTCTAAGGCTGTTTCCGGTCGCTTCCAAAACAGACACGTTCAGCACGTCTCTGGTTCCACGCCCTGCTAGGTTCATGAAGTTTCCAACAAGGCCTGGACCCAGGCTCCAAGACCGCAGAAAAACTCCACCAATCACAATCACTATCGCGACCAGCAAGCCAAGGCCCATGATCTGGCCCAGACGGCTTTTGCGATGCGTTGGTTCAATCTCACCAAATAGCTCGCTGGGTTCTGCGCGAATGGCCCGGGCGAGGATGAAGAAACCGAGCGTGAGGGCTGTCTGCAAACCGGCCAGTAGCAACGCAAAACCCAAATCAAGATCGCGAAGCGCCGCCGTAGCGATCTTTGTCTCGAGGGTTTCAACCTGTCCCTGGCCAAGCGTTAGCACCAGTCCGTAGCTGGTCGCACTATAGAGAGCAACCAGCAGCGACGCAGACAGAATGCCGCTTAGCTGTTGAGGCAATTCAATTGCTAGTCGAGCCCGCAGGCTCGATACACCATCCAGGCTGGCAGCTTCGATTTGATCTTTAGGAACCTGGCTAGCTGCAACCACACTTGCCATGAAGCCGGCGTTCATTAGAACGTGCGCAGCTATGATCCAAAGTATTCCAGTTATGGAATTGATTTCAGTTGCCTGCAGTGGCAACAGCGTTAGTCCGATTAGAAACGGTGGAAGCAGGAATGGAATCAAGACCAACGAGGAAACTAGTCGTTTAGTGCTACGACCTAGACCTGCCATCCAGTTGCCAATGGGGTAGCCAATAACCGCTGAAACCACCGCACTGAAACTAGCGATCAGTGCGGTGGTTGTGAACAGCTCAAAGTTAGTTGTCAAACACGTCCGACCAGTCGGTCAACCATTGCTCTCGATTTGAGTTGATGTCCAGGTCAGAACCAATCACGCTCTCGGCTGGCTTGGCAAACTTTGCCCAGCTCTCCGGAACTTCGACTGCACTGTTGGCTGGATAGACATACATCGACTCTGGAACTGAGGCTTGGAAGGAATCGCCCTGCAGGAAGTCAACTAGCGCCTCTGCACCGGCTTGGTTTTGGTTGCCCTTCAGGGCACCGGCAAACTCGGTTTGACGGAAGCATTCGGTCAGTAGCGCAGCAGACCCAGGTGTGCCATCTTCCTTTACCTCAGCTGATGGAGAGGAGGCGTAGCTCAGAACAATTGGGCGGTCACCGCCATAGCGAGTGAAGTCAACGAAGTAGGCATCTTCCCAGCTGCCGGCGACCTTCAAGTCGTTGTCACGAATTGAACGCCAATAAGCGAACACCTCCATGCTGGTGTCAAAGCCGGCGTGTGTGGTGGCAAGGAAAGCAAGACCCGGCGAGGAGAAGTTGGGGTTCGTGACCACGGTTAGTCCGCGGTACTGCTCTTGGCCTAGTTCTCGCCAGCTATCAGGAGGTGTAATTCCATTCTCTGCAAACCAGTCGATGTCGTAGTTGAAGCAGACATCGGAGTAGTCGATGGCCTTGAAATCTCCATCGACAATGGCGTTATCCAGCGCCACACCCTGGAAGGTGTTGTCGATGCCGAAGAAGGCATCTGCAACCGGAGCGTTCTTGGTCAGCACCAGCTGATTCGTGAGTGAGCCAGTGTCACCAAGCCTGATGATTTCCAGTTCAAACCCGGTCTCATCCTGGAAGGACTGAATCAGTTCATCGCTGATCGCAAACGAGTCGTGAGCGGCCAAGCGAACCAGGGTTGATTCTTGAGATGTGCAGCCAGCAAGCGCAAGGGCTGCGATTGCTAATACAGCTATTTTTTTCATTTCGTGCCTTTCGTTTAAGAGGCACGGGTTAGAGATGTCTACCTACGCTGGCATTACCCAGATCAGGTTTGACGGTCGAAGACTTTGTCTAGTCTTCCTCTCAGTCCGGTTTACCGAACTCCCGTGATTACTCAAAATACTAACTGATTAAGTTAGTGGCTCATTCCAGCAGTTTTCGCCGACTCGGCTGCCTCCTGTGAAGCACTCTTGTCGCGAAGTGGAATTTCCTTGATGAACCAGCTGATGACGAACGCGGCTGCAACAAAGAAAATCGCAACCAGGAACACCGTCAATGAAGATTCAACGAAGCCGATTCTGAACGGCAGCGTGAGCCTGTCATCGGCGCCGATCATGAATGAGGAGTCCAAAGTGATCTGTTCGGCTGCCGAAGGCCCACCCTGCAGCACTCCAAGAATTGCTTCATTGTCCGGGTTTGCTTGCACCGCTGGGTCTTTGGTTGCAGCAGCAATTCCCTCTTGAACGTCCGCTCGCTGGAATGCGCCACCGATCTTGTCGGCCACCTGGCCAAACAGAATCGACATGAATACTGCGACACCGAAGGTTCCACCCATTTGGCGGAAGAAGGTGGCGGAGCTAGTGGCAACGCCAATGTCCTTTGCATCAACCGAGTTCTGGCTGGCAACCATGGTTGTCTGCATTAGCTGACCAAGACCCAAGCCGATCATGATCATTCCAATTGAGATGACCCAAATTGGCGTCGAGGCATCCAACATCAAAAGCATGTATAGGTAACCGAAGAACATCACTGCGGTTCCCGTGTTGAAGAAGATCCGATACTTTCCGGTGCTGGACATGATGCGGCCGGAGGTAATTGTCGCGGTCATCATTCCGGCAACCATTGGCAGCATCAGCAGTCCGGCCTCAGTCGGGCTCGCCCCATAAACAACCTGAATGATCAGTGGCAGCACGATCATTCCACCGAACATTCCAATTCCAATAATGAAGCCCATGATCTGGGTTCTGGCGAATGTTGGCTCCTTGAAAATAGCCAGTGGGATCAGCGCAGCTGAACCCATGCGCTTTTCAATCAGAATGAAGCTGACGATTCCAAATAGACCAGTTGCATACATTGCGATGGAGAGCGGGCTGCCCCAACCCCATTCACGACCCTGCTCTGCAACCAGCAATAGCGGCACAACAGCAAGGACAATGGTCACAGCGCCCCACCAGTCAATTTTCTGAGGTCGTGGTGTGTGAGGGACGTGCAAGAAGGTGATCACCATGAACAGTGAAACCGCACCAATTGGCAGGTTCATCAAAAAGATCCAGCGCCAGCCTTCGATGAACAGCAGCTCACCTGATCCAGCAAGCGCTCCACCAATGACCGGGCCTAGAACCGAAGAGGTTCCAAAGACAGCCAGGAACATGCCCTGGTACTTGGCCCGCTCTTTTGGCGGAACAATGTCGGCGACGATTGTTAGCGCGAGCGAGAATAAACCACCAGCACCAAGACCCTGAAGTGCGCGATAGCCGGCAAGCTCAACCATTGTGTTTGCAAGGCCAGCGGTTGCAGAGCCTGCAATAAATATGGCGATAGCGGCGATGAATAGTGGTCTGCGGCCGAAGATGTCCCCGAGCTTGCCATAGATAGGCGTGCTCACGGTTGAAGTGATGAGGTAGGCAGTTGTTGCCCAGGCCTGAAGTGATAGACCGCCCAGGTCATCGGCGATTGTGCGCATTGCAGCACCGACCACAGACTGGTCTAGGGCTGCAAGAAACATTCCAGACATAAGACCGATAAGTACGATCCAGATTTGCCTGGGTGTCATGGTTCCGGATTGGGCTGCCTTTTTTGCGGCTTCCCGAGAAGTGTTCTGGGCCAATTGGTCTCCAAGATTTAGGGTTTTAGACGTGGGTAATACTACTCCTTTGAAACGCAGTCCAATATTTATTTTTGGTCCTCCGTTTGTTTTGGCAAGCCTTGGAATCGCGCTGATTCTGCAAGGCGGACTGTTTCAGGCTCAATCTTTTGAGCTGATTGAGGAGCAAACGGTTGAGTTTCAAACCGCTGGACTGACTCCACCAACGCCACTTATTTCTGACTACCTCTACCCCCGCTTCACTATCGATCATGCATTCCAGGAGCTGGTTGTTGTCAACAAGCAGCGTGAGCTAGCCCCACTTGAATACGCACCCCCAACCCTGGTGACAGTTCCCTCCTCTGCCGCTCTGGATAATTCGCGGGAGCTGGTGCTTGCTCCGCTTGCAGCTGCGGCACTAGTTGATTTGGCCAACGAGATGTTCGATCAGGGAGTCGGGCAGCTGTTTATGAACTCCGCCTATCGAACCTATGAATACCAGGCGGAGCTTTTTGAATCAAAGACTAGGCAGTATGGGCTGGCGGGGGCTCTGGTTAGAAGCGCTAAGGCCGGACACTCCGAACATCAAACCGGGCTGGCGGTAGACGTTTCGGTTCCAGCCCAAGGCTGCGCAATCATGACCTGCTTTGGAGACACTGAGGCAGGCAAGTGGATTGCGGACAATGCTTGGCGGTTTGGTTACATCGTTCGCTATGAAGAAACTACTCAGGCAACCACCGGCTACAGCTATGAACCCTGGCACCTTCGTTATGTCGGAATAGAGATTGCTCGCGAGTATTCTAAAAATGGAATACATACTCTTGAGGACTACTGGTCATTGCCACCAGCCGAGTTCTACTTGGAAGAAATCACCGCATCAACAATGGACTGAGCCTGCTCTAGGACCTCGTCTAGATGGCTCGCGCCATTGAAGGACTCTCCGTAGATCTTGTAGACATCCTCTGTCCCAGATGGCCTGGCAGCGAACCAGGCGTTTTCGGTCGTGACCTTGATACCGCCAAGAGCACCGCCGTTTGCAGCCTTGGTTTCGATGTTCTCAATTCCCTCACCGGCAAGGCTAGATGCAACTATGTCCGATTCTGACAGCGCCGCCAGCACCTGCTTTTGGTCCGCGGTTGCTGGAGCATCGATCCTGCGGTAGCTGGGTTCGCCAAGGAGTTGGGCCAGTTCCGCGTATTTCTCGGACGGACTGAACCTGGTGGCCGCCTCAATCTCTGAGGCCAACAGACACATGATGATTCCGTCCTTATCGGCTGAGAAGGGCTGACCATTTAGTCGGAGGAAGGAAGCACCTGCCGACTCCTCACCACCAAAACCAAGCGTCCCAGCTTGCAGGCCAGAAACAAACCATTTGAACCCCACCGGCACCTCAATCAACGTTCGGTTCAGGTGAGTGGCAACGCGATTGATCATCGAGCTAGAAACCATGGTCTTGCCGACTGCAGCGTGTTCGTCCCAACCGGACCTGGAGTCAAAGAGGTAGTGGATGGCGACAGTCAAAAAGTGATTTGGGTTCATCAGTCCACTGTCAGCGGTGACGATGCCGTGTCGGTCGGCATCGGCATCATTGCCCGTTGAGATGTCAAAGCTTGCCTTGTTTTCAATCAGGGCGGCCATTGCGTACTCGGAGGAGCAGTCCATGCGAATCTTGCCGTCCCAGTCAAGACTCATGAATCCAAACTGTGGGTCAACACTGTGGTTTAGAACCGTCAGGTCAAGCTTGTAGTCGTGAGCGATTTGGTCCCAGTAGGCAACCGATGCCCCACCTAGTGGATCAGCACCAATTCTGACTCCGGACTGCGCGATGGTTTCTAGGTGAAGAACCTGGTCCAGTTGTGAAATGTAGTTGTTTTGGAAGTCAAACTCCTGCGCTTTTGGCTGGGCCCGTTTCACGCCAACAAGCGCTGCCTTAAGCAGTTCATTGGCACGGTTTGCAATCCTGCTTGTGACATCGGAGTCGGCGGGACCGCCATGGGGCGGGTTGTATTTGATTCCGCCATCTGAAGGTGGGTTGTGGCTGGGGGTAATAACGATGCCATCTGCCAAAGCATCTGATCCCCTGGGGACCTGGAGGTTGTGATCCAGGATCGCCACCGACACCGCAGGTGTAGGAGTGAAGCCGTTGTCCTTGGCGATGAAGCAGTCGATTCCGTTGCCAGCCAGAACTTCCAGCACGCTCTGCTGGCAAGGTTCCGAGAGCGCATGGGTGTCCCGTCCGATATAGATCGGTCCACTGATTCCACTGGCAGTTCGGTGTTCAACAATGGCTTGGGTGATTGCTAGGACGTGGTTTTCGTTGAAGGATCCGTTCAGCGAACTACCGCGGTGTCCGGATGTTCCGAAGCTAACTTTTTCGGCCGGGTTTGATGCATCGGGCTTGATGTCGAAGTAGCTAACTTCAAGAGCGCGGAGATCAACCAGGTCCTGCGTTACTGCCGGTTGCCCGGCACGGTCATGGATCAATTCTGTTCCCCTGGGACCGACCTTGTTAGGAATAGGCCATAGGCACCGGAGAACGCAAAGCCAATCAGAGCGTAAAGAATTACAAACCAGTTCACTCCCGAGGGAATCAACAGTGTGGCAACGCCAAGGCCAAAGGCCCCAAGCATCATCACTCTGGCCAGCCAGAGCACTCCGCGGTCGCTAGCCGACTGAGCACCAACAAACATCACGCCTGCAAGAGTGAGCACCGTGACGCCGGTTAGTTGCATCGACCAGTCCATTTCGGCAGAACCGGCAAGACCCAGCAGATCTGTGAAAATTCGTGGGACTGCAATCAAGACAAATGAGCTAATACCAAAGACCAGGGCTCCCAATCGGAGCACACCTCGAAGCCTTTGGACGTCTCCCCTTTTATTCATAAAAGCATCGTATTGCCATCTTTCATTTCCTGCCTGCCCTAATCTTGAGACATGTCAAGCGACAACAAGATTGCCTACCTAGGGCCAGCCGGAACCTTCACGGAGATGGCAGCAAAAATGGTGCCCGGTGCAGCCGGGAGTCAGCTCATTCCCCACGCTTCGGTCTCGGAGGCACTCGATGCAGTTTTGTCGGGTGCTTGTCACCGGGCCGTGGCGCCGATTGAAAACTCACTCGAGGGTGGCGTTAGTGCCACATCTGATGCGCTGGCAACAATCCCAGGTGTTCAGATCTATGGCGAGTACTTGGTTCCGGTGAGCTTTGACCTCATGGTTAGGCCCGGCACAAAACTGGAAGACATCACTGAGGTGCTAACGCATCCAGTTGCCTACGCGCAGTCTCGCAAGTGGTTAGCCGAAAACCTAGAACAGCACAGCCACGTTCCAGCAGCCTCCACGGCTGCTGCAGCAAAGGCTCTAGCCAATGGCTCAACCGCGCACGCAGCGATCGCCGCAACGGCAGCAGCAGAAATCTACGGCCTCGAAATACTCGCCAGCAACATCGGCGTGAACAAGGATGCCCAAACCCGGTTTTATGAAATTGGCAAGAGTGGAACTCCGGCAAAAAAGACCGGCCACGACAAGACCGTGGTCGTTGTGGAACTTCCCGATGACAGGCCAGGTGGACTGCTTGAAATGCTGGAGCAATTTGCGGCCCGCGGCATCAACCTTTCCAGGCTTGAGTCAAGACCAATTGGCGATCAGCTAGGCCGCTACCGATTCAACATCGATGCTCAAGGACACATTGAAGACGATGCAATCGGTGAAGCGCTGATGGGTCTTCACAGATTCAGCCCGAAGGTCATTTACCTGGGCTCATTCGAGAGAGCCGATCACTCTGATTCGGTTCACCTTGGCAATAATGCCGATCGGGATTATCAGTCTGCTCAAGACTGGCTAAATAACTTGCGCCAGCAAGGCTGACACCGCGCACGCGCAAGCTACAGGTAGGCTTGTATTCGTGATTGACATCAACTTACTTCGGGAAAACCCAGCCAGTATCAAGGCTTCTCAGGTTGCCAGGGGAGCCGACGAGTCCCTAGTTGATTTGGCTGCGAGCTTGGCCGAAACCAAAAAGACGGCGCTGCAGCAATTTGAAACCTTGCGGGCTAAGCAAAATGCTCACGGCAAGTTAGTTGCCCAGGCTCCGAAGGAGGAAAAAGCTGCCCTGGTCGCCCAGGCCCAGCAGCTTTCGGCAGACGTGAAGAAAGCTGAAGCCGAGGCCAATCAGGCCGATCAAGAGCTAATGGTCGTGCTGCACAAAATTGAGAACGTTGTTCTCGATGGCGTCCCGGCTGGCGGCGAAGAAAACTTCGTAGTGATCAAAGAGGTTGGCAAAAAACCAGAATTCGATTTTGAGGCAAAAGACCACGTTGCGCTCGGTGAACTACTTGATGTCATTGACATCGAGCGTGGTGCCAAGATAGCTGGCTCTCGGTTCTACTTTTTGAAGGGCATGGGAGCAAGGCTGGAACTTGCCATGATGCAGTTGGCACTTGATCAAGCCAGCGAAGCTGGCTTCACAGCCCTTATTACCCCGACCCTGGTAAAGCCAGAAATCATGCAGGGCACTGGGTTCCTCGGCGAGCACTCGGCAGAGGTTTATTACCTGCCAGCCGATGAGTTGTATTTGACTGGAACCAGCGAGGTTGCCCTCGCCGGTTACCACAGCGACGAGATTCTGGACAGCCTGGAAACCCCGAAGCGCTATGCCGGTTGGTCAACCTGTTACCGAAGAGAAGCCGGAAGCCACGGCAAGGACACCAGGGGAATCCTGCGGGTTCACCAGTTCAACAAGCTTGAGATGTTCTCCTACTGCAAGCCAGAGGACGCCGAGGCTGAGCATGAAAAGCTGTTGGCATGGCAGGAGCAAATGCTGCAAAAGTGTGAGCTGCCATACCGGGTGATTGATGTTGCGGCTGGAGATCTTGGATCTAGCGCTGCCAAAAAGTATGACGTTGAGGCCTGGGTACCAACCCAAGGTGACTACCGCGAGCTAACCTCAACCTCAAACTGCACCACTTTCCAGGCCAGAAGGCTAAACACTCGCTACCGCGACCAGGACGGCAAGGCAACCATTGCTGCCACCTTGAATGGAACGCTTGCCACTACCAGGTGGTTGGTTGCGATTCTGGAGAACCACCAGCAGGCCGATGGTTCGGTTTTGATTCCCGCTGCACTTCGCCCATATTTGGGTGGCGCTGAAAAGATAAGCCCCGTCAACTAGATGAGTGCCGACAACCCCTGGCTAGTAGGCATCGACATCGATGGCACGCTTGTGCACGATGACGGCTACCTCTCGGATCAGGTTGTTGAGCAGGTCAAGCGCGTAAAGGACCTTGGCCACCATGTCTTTGTTGCAACTGGCAGAGCTGCTGCAAACGCCTATCCGGTGATAAATCAGCTTGGGCTCGACACCGGGCATGCAGTTTGTTCAAACGGTGCCGTGACCATCAGGCTTGACCCCTCTCACCCAAAGGGCTTTGCGGTTCACGATGTCAAGACCTTTGAGCCGGCCGATGTGCTTTCCAGGCTGATCGAGACGGTTCCAAATGCACACTTTGCCGTTGAAGACCTAGATGGCGGTTACCGCTTCCACAAACCTTTTCCCAGCTATGCACTGGGCGATCAAAACGTCGAGACCCCGCTAGAAGAATTGCTGCACCACCCGGTGAGCCGAGTAGTTGTGCTGTCCCCGGATCACGATGTTGACCAGTTTCTGCGCTTGATGGACGAGGTCGGACTGCAGTCCGTGAGCTACGCCATTGGCTACACCGCCTGGTTGGACATTGGGCCCAAGGGAATTGACAAGGGTCACGCGCTAGGGCAGCTAAGGGAGCACTATCAGCATACTTCAAACCGGGTGCTGGTGATGGGCGATGGCAGGAACGACATTGACATGTTCCGGTGGGCCCAGAACCTCGGCGGACATGCTTTTGCGATGGGTCAGGCTCCCGAAGAAGTCAAGCTTGCCGCCTCTGCCGTGACAGCAGCGGTGACAGAAGATGGGGTCGCTCAGGTACTCAAGTCGCTTGAGGGACTTGAGTTTTTCCAGTAGTTAGCCAGCTAGCGGACCGAGCAGATAGCTTTTCAGTGCTGACTCCGGAGCACCTTGACCGCTGTGGCGGGCATCAAAGGTGCTAGTTGCTTCCTTGCCACAAATGCCCAAAATCGCGTTGCTACCTCCAGGGTGAGAGCTGATCCAAGAAGTTAGGTCGTAGACGTCGTTCCTGATAACAGACCAGCAGCTGGAGCCGGAGTTGTTTGCGGCAACCATCGCCATTGTGTAGCCCGTGGGTTCGGCCTCAGAAGGGTCAGGGGCGGGTTCGACAGACGGCTGAGCCTCAGTTGGAGCAACGATTGTGCCTGAGGGAGCGGGGTCCTCACCTTCAACAGGTGCTGGCGATGATTCAACCGATTCGGTGACCGAAGGACTGGGCTCTGTGTCAGCCATCTCAACTGACTCATCCGAATAACCAGTTCCCGAATCAACCTCTTCTGATTGCGAGTCGAGCTCTGCTTCAGCGGACTGAGTTAGAGGAGCAGAGGCCACATCCGGAGATTGTTCCGTGACAGAGACACACGAACTAAGAACTAGCGCCATAAGAACCACTGAAATTACTCGCATGCTCAATCAAACCAAGGGCCTCGGTGTTCAATTCCTGGCTGGTTTTTGGCTCACCACTTGAGTTTTTGCAATTACCACTAAACTGTGTCGCGGAGGTCTGTCCGAGCGGCCGATGGAGCTGGTCTTGAAAACCAGTGGGCAGAAATGTCTCGTGGGTTCGAATCCCACGGCCTCCGCCAGCAGTAGATGAACCAGTCTCAGCAACAGTTGAGGCTGGTTTTTTCTTTAACTGGCTCTCCTAGATCTATGCTCATCCCATCAAGTTTCTTGAGAAAGGGATGCTTTGGCGATAAGACTGGCTGATAGATGGATTTGGGATAGCTGGTACGTGTGGGATGGTGATGTTTGTCACGCCTTCTACCTCTGTGCCTCAAAGGGTCTTGGGGACCCAAATAGGCGCCATCGCTACACAAACGTCGGTCACGCCGTATCTAAAGACCTTACGAATTGGACGGTCTTGCCAGACGCACTTTCACCTTCTGATTCCCCTGCGTTTGATTCCTGGACGGTCTGGACCGGGTCGGTGGTGAAGGCGGATGATGGGACCTGGTGGATGTTCTACACCGGCACATCGCGTGAGGACGGCGGAGACATTCAAAAAATCGGGGCCGCCACCTCCACAGACCTAATTTCATGGGTAAAACATCCCAACAATCCACTGGTTGAAGCCGACTCGACTTGGTATGAATTGCTGGATAAATCCGTCTGGCACGATCAAGCCTGGAGAGACCCTTGGGTCTTCAAAAACGAGGCTGGATTGTGGCAGATGTTAATCACCGGTAGAGCAAAAAATGGCGACCCTAAGACCAGGGGGGCAATGGCTCAGGCAGTCTCTAAAGACCTGAAAAACTGGACAGTTTTGCAACCGCTTGCGGCATCCCAAAAAGACTTCGGCCAACTCGAGGTATTTCAGTACGAAGTCGTTGACGGCATACCGCTAGTGCTGTTCTGCTGTGGCTACAGAGAGCTATCAGAGCAGCGTCGTTCACAATTTGGAAACAGAGACGCCACTTACTCAGTTGTTTGCCGCACTGACTTGTCAAGTGTTGACTTCTCTGAAGCGCGCGCTTTCGAGCACATGCTTCCCTACGCCGCCAGGTTGGTGCAAAATCCTGTCGGTGAATGGTTTCTACTCGGATTTCTCAATGAAGTCGATGGAAAGTTTGTGGGGGAGATCTGCGATCCAATACCTGTTACGGCCAATTCTGATCTTGGATTAGTGCTCCGTTTGGACATCAATTCCTGACATTAAATTTGTAAAAACTGTAAGCGTTTACAAATTGTTATAAACGATTTAGTCTTCTTGCCCAATTGAATAATCCAAAGCTGTAGCTTCTAAGCACAGGTTCGCTCGTCTGGAGCGAAATCTTGTAACGAAAGGACACTTCAAGGATGAAAAAAGCTACTAAATTTGTGGCAGTTTCCGCGGCGTCATTGCTAGTTCTAGCGGGCTGTGCTGCAGAAGAGACTGTTACCGATGAGACAACAAGTGCCGCCCCAGCGCCAGCAGTTGAAGAATTGCCAGCTGGAGACGGCTCAGTAACAATCTACGGAGGTTACGGAGAAGCCCAAGCAGCAGCCTTCCAGCAGGCACTGGACGAATTCGGTGCGGCTAACGGCATTGAAATCACCTTCGAATCACTTGCTGCTTACGACACCGACATTCAGGTTGCTATCGAGTCCGGCCAGGAGCCAGACATCGGAATGTGGCCACAGCCAGGTGGACTAAAGAACCTAGCTGAGTACCTAGTGTCACTAGACACTGTTTTCGACACCAGCGTTCCACTTGGAACTCTTGTTCCAGGCTGGGGATCTCTGGCTGAGGTTGATGGTCAGCTATTTGGTCTTCCAGTTTCTGCTAACCAGAAGTCACTAGTCTTCTACAACCCAGAAGCTTTCGCGGCTGCAGGCTATGACGTGCCAGGCTCAGAATCAGAGCTTCAGGCGCTCGAAGCTCAGATCATCGCTGACGGCTCCGGCTACCCATGGTGTGCTGGAATTGAGTCGGGTGGAGCAACTGGTTGGGCATTCACTGACTGGATGGAGCAGTACGTACTTGGCCTACACGGCTCAGACGTATATGCGAAGTGGGTCACAGGCGAGGTTGATTTCGCCAGCGACGAGATCTCAGCGGCGGCAGAGCTAGTTTCAGCTCGACTTCTAGCTGAGGGCCACGTAAACGGTGGCGGAGTATCAATGGCGACCGACAACTTCGGTAACACTGCTCCCTTGTTCGAGACTGGTGGAAAGTCAGCTGGACAGTGCTTCATGCTGCGTCAGGGATCATTCATCACTTCATTCATGCCAGAAGATATTCAGGCTGAGATTGCAGCTGGTGACTACTCACGTATCAGCGTGTTCCCAGTGCCAGCACCTGAGGGTGGACAGGCAGCTGTTATCGGCGGCGGCGACATCTTCGCTGTCTTCGATGGACACGTTGACCAGGATGTTGCAGCTGTTGCTGCATTCATCGCAAGCCCAGAGGTACTGAAGTACCAGGTAGCAACCGGTGACCTGTCACCACACGCCACCTTCGACTTGTCCTTGTACCCGAACGACCTAATCAGGTCCTTCGGTGCTGGACTAGCAAACGCTGCTGTATTCGGCTTTGATGCATCTGACCAGATGCCAGCTGAAGTCAATGGTGAGTTCTGGGCATCCGGAACCAACTTTGTTACCGGGTCTTTGACCTGGCAGCAGGCAGCCGAACTGATTGACGGCAAGTACTAGTAAACCTAGTCACTGACTGAAACCCGCTGGCGTCGACTGAGAAGTCGGCGCCAGCGGAATCAGTTCTTAAGTATTGTAAAAGCACGCAACGTAGCTGAAGGGTCGAAGTAATGGGCGATATTATCTTTGGTCTGATAGCTGTGACAATTGGAATCGGTGTCAGTTATGGGCTCTACTGGCTCCTGAATGCACTGCTGTCGTTCCTTCCTGAAAAAATTCTGAAGAGGGTCCAGTGGATCGCCTTTTTAACCCCGGCACTCGTGCTAGTAACATTGGTATTACTGGTTCCTATTGTTCAGACCTTCATTTGGTCATTTATGGACAAACGAGTAGAGAACTACGTCGGATTCGACAACTACGTCGCGCTATTTACCGACCCAAATTTCTTGTCGGTCCTGGTTAACAACTTTCTGTGGGTACTTGTGGTTCCAGCAATCACTGTTGCTATTGGAACGGCTGTAGCGACTCTTACAAACCAGGTAGGACCCACCCGAGAAAAAATCTTCAAGACTTTGATTTTCATGCCGATGTCAATCAGCTTCGTGGCAGCGGCAACCATCTGGTCGCTCACCTACGCATACGTGCCCCCCGGCAGGCCAGAGGTGGGGGTCCTAAACTCGATCATGGTCGGATTGGGCCTTGAAGCACAGCCCTGGTTGACAATAAGTGACGGCCGCCTGAATACATTCTTACTAATGGCGGTTCTTGTCTGGCTTCAGGTCGGCTACTCGATGGTGATCATCTCTGCCGCCATTAAGGCCGTTCCAGAGGAGACGCTCGAAGCGGCACGGTTGGATGCCGCGAACGCGTGGCAGGTTTTCCGCCATGTCATACTCCCACAGGTATGGGGCTCAATTATGGCTGTGTTTGTAACGGTGCTGATCCTAGTGATGAAGATCTTCGATGTCGTCTTAGCAATGACAGGTGGAAACTTCGACACCTCTGTTTTGGCGCTGGAATGGTTCAGGGTGTTCTTCGAAAGCCGAGAGATTGGCCCCGCATCCGCAATTGTGGTTGTCCTCTTCGTTCTGATCGTCCCATTGATGTACGTGCAAATTAGAACCGTGAAGCAACAAGAGGAGCTGCGCTAATGAGCACACTAAAGAGGATTTCAGCTAGGTTCAAACTTGGATCAACCCTCACCTTGCTGGCACTGGTCGTTGTTTGGTCTTTACCAACACTCGGCCTGCTAATTACTTCGTTACGCAGGAGATCCGATGCAGAAGTATCGCCTTGGTGGGATGCAATTTTTGACCCTCTTGGCACCGTGTGGTCCACAGACGCCTATCAGACTGCACTTGAGAGCGGGATGCTGGATGCCCTAGTCAACACTTTCGCCGTGACCATTCCCGCGACCATATTGCCGCTGATGGTTGCTGCCAACGCGGCTTATGCGTTTACCTTTTTGAACTTTAAGGGCAAAGAGGTTGTGTTCTCACTAATGGTTGGCCTCATGGTCGTTCCTCTTCAGGCCGCACTAATTCCGGTTCTGCGAGGAATGGTTTGGCTGCAGAAGGCAGTCGACATCCAACTAACTGGAACCTACGCCTCTGCCTGGATTGTCCATTCAGCTTTTGCCATGCCATTGGCGATTTACATCATTCGCAACTACATGTTGACAATTCCAACCTCACTGATTGAGGCCGCGCGTATCGATGGCGCGAGCTACTACAAGATATTCTGGTCCTTGGTCCTGCCCTTATCGATGCCCGCAATCGCCTCCTTTGCAATCTTCCAATTTCTGTGGGTCTGGAATGACTATTTGATTGCATTTATTTTCGTGGGGCAGGGAAGTCCCGTGTTGACTTATGAACTCCTGAAGCTCTTGGGGCAGTATGGACAGGGCTGGCAGGATGTGGCTGCTGGTGCCTTTATTTCTCTGGTTGTTCCGCTTTTGGTATTCCTTGGACTCCAGCGGTTCTTCGTTCGCGGACTGACTTCGGGTTCCGTCAAGTAGCTCGTAACACCTGGTTTTGGTAGAAGCCGGAGTCAGATTTTTAGACTAGCCCTGAGGGTCGCCAAGTGTGAATTCCCTTGGAATTCGTTTCAATAATTCTGTAGCACGGGTATCCTCAGACATGTAAATACCATTAGCTGGAAAAGACCTAAGTGACTGATTCCGAATACGAGTTCCTAGGGGACTCAAAACCCAAGCGACGCGGCTGGCTCAACGCCATCGTTTGGGTCATGATTGTGGTGCTAGCCGGCACCTTCGCAGTCGGCGCCGGAAGTTATTTCTTCATCACAAATCAGCTCAGTGCATCGGGCATCGAGGTTTACTCAACCGACGGCAATTCCTTTGACCTTCCAACTCCCGAAGACATCGATGGACCAATCAATGTGCTGTTGGTTGGTTCCGATACCCGGGAGGGGCAGGGTTCAACATCCTATGGCCCGGTTGGTTCGGCGCTCGCAGACGTGATCATCCTGCTTCACATTTCCCGCGATCGCCAGAATGCGGTCGCCATGAGCATTCCTAGAGACTTGATGGTGGCAGTGCCTTCCTGCCCGAATCCTGAAGGCGGAGACCCTTACCCAGCCCGAGAATTTGCCCAGATCAACAGCACCATGACCAAGGCTGGCCCCGCCTGCACCTTGCTCGCTGTTCAGCAGCTGACCGGGGTCACAATCCCATACCTGGCAGTCATCGATTTCAAGGGCGTTATTGCCATGAGCGAGGCAATCGGCGGCGTTGATGTTTGTGTTGCGACGGCCATCGATGATGAATACACCAACCTCTACTTGGAGCCAGGCGAGCACACCCTGATTGGTGACGAAGCACTGGCCTTCCTGAGAACCCGCCACGGCGTTGGGGATGGCTCTGACCTATCGAGAATTTCAAACCAACAGGTCTTTTTGACCTCAATGGTTAGAAAGCTAAAAGATGAAGGCGCACTGACAAACCCCTTCACGATGTTCCGGTTGGGAACAGCAGCGCTTTCGAACATGACGCTTTCCAAGAGCCTCACCGACCTGGGAGTGATTTTTGGATTAGCGAAGCAGGTCAACGATGTTGACCTGAACAAGATCACCTTCATCAAACTGCCGGTCTATGACTTGGACGGTGAGTATGCAGGGCGGGTTGCCCCGAGTCCTGAGCGAGCCGCAGAGCTGTTTGAGCTCATGGCCTCCGATAAGCCACTGGTGCTAGCAGAAGCCAACCCTGGCTCTGGTGCTGTTGTGGCAGAGGACAGCCCGGTGGTTGATGCAACTCTTGAGAGCACCGACCCAGCTGCTGCTGCGGGCGAGGTTGCTGTGCTGCCGGAATGGGTGCAGGGAACCAACGCGGCGACCAAGAGCTGCTCAAACTAATTTTTGGATTGAAGTCAGATTGCTAGTAGGCTAATCCAGCATCAAGGAGACGTCGCATAGTCCGGTCGAGTGCGCCTCACTGCTAATGAGGTAGGGGCCTTAAAGCCCCTCGGAGGTTCAAATCCTCTCGTCTCCGCTCAACACCCACAACCCGCCTAAACACTGGGATGTGGGTTTTACTTTCACAATAGCTTGGGCACTAACTCAGGTCTTCAGGCCTTTTGCGAAATCCGTTGAAATCTTCACCATTTTTTTTGCGGCTGGGGATGATTTTTCTTGCATCCTCGTGGCCAAATAGATTCTCGAGAATGCG
>Ga0209136_1000691_pt1 | contig 23925 bp, 19 predicted proteins | sample SaaInl0LU_22_DNA_FD_184640 | JGI IMG/M metagenome (GOLD analysis project Ga0209136, IMG submission 184640) | Marine microbial communities from expanding oxygen minimum zones in the Saanich Inlet - ESP_90LU_22_DNA (SPAdes) (version 2) | ecosystem: Environmental > Aquatic > Marine > Intertidal... | reverse complement strand
TTCAAAAAGTTAAATCTGGAAATAAAGATTAGAATTTATGTCATGTTGTGCAACCATTTTAGACCTTTGAGCGTCTATACAAATAGAGTAAAACACTAGAATTTTGAAAATCATCAACCTGAATCTGCGTTATGATCGTTTGATTGAACTTGTCCGAAAAAAGGACAAGAGAGCTCAAGAGCAATTGTATAAGATGTTTGCACCAAAAATGCTAAGTGTGTGCAGGTACTATATAAAATCTTTACCACTTGCAGAAGAGGCCATGCTTAATGGGTTTTTTAAAACATTCAAGTACATAAATTCATTTCAAAATGAAGGCTCATTTGAAGGTTGGATAAGAAAAATAATGGTTCGGGAGTGTCTCAGTTTGTGCAGAAGCCAGGAGAAGCATATAATAATTACGTCTGAGGAGCCTAAAACAGATGTGCTTTCTGTCGGTTCAGATAGTCCCCTTGAATGCGACTATTATCAATCGCTACTTGACAGCCTTCCTGAAGGCTATAAAATGGTTTTTGTTTTATACTGTATCGAAGGTTACAAACATCGAGAAATTGCTGATATTTTGGACATTTCCGTTGGAACTTCAAAGTCCCAATTAAGTAGAGCGAGACAATTACTACAAGCGCAAATTATAAAAGATAAAGAATATGCCGTTAAAAAAATTTGAAACTAAAATTAAAACCGAACTTGAATCAAGAAAGATTCAGCCTTCCATTACTGCATGGAATAAGCTTGAAAAAAAGCTTAATAAAGCCTCTAACAATGATTCGGTAAAACGCTATTGGATTGCGGCTGCTGTCGCAGTTGTGTTGCTGCTAGCCGTAGGTTTTAATTTACAGTCACCCAATCAAGTTTCAGATACGCCAGCAATGACTATGAGTCAAACCATAGATGACAGTTCAAATTTTGCTTTGGAAGAACCGATTGATTCGGGACAAGACCTGAATCTAGAAATATCGGAAAATATTTTGCCCAAAGATGTATTTGAATCGAAAGTTGAAACACCTTACTCTTCACCGTTAAAAAAAAGTGATCCTCAACTTGCTGAAATGATAGCAGATGTGTCTAACCGAGAGGTTGAAAGCAATCTTAACGTTAGAGAGGATTTAAGTTCAAATACAAAGCCTGTGGTGCTGTTAACATTGGCGGACGACATTATTGATCCTGTTAAATCCTCCATTTCAGATGATGAATTGGACGCTCTTTTGAACTATTACAGAAAAGAAGTGCGGCGTGAAATTCAGGATCAAAAAGTTATTGCGGACAAGGCTAAATTACTGCTGACAGATGTTGAAAAAGAAATAGATATGTCTTTTAAGGAGCAAATTTTTGACGTCTTTTTGTCGGGAGCAAAGGCAGTTCGTACCGCATACATAAACCGTAAATATTAACCTAAAAAAAAACCTATGAAAACATTTATCACAATATCATTGACTATAATTTTCGCACTGGTCTCAACTAACTTGGTTGCTCAAGACACTGTTGAGCAGCAAATTGAAAAAGAAGTCAAAGAAAAGTTGAGAGCTCAATTAGAAAGACTAAACGAAGAAATTGAGTTGGAACTTATTACAGCGCAGGAAGCTGCCGCTCAGAGAGAGGCGCTGGCGTTAGAGCGGGCTAGGGAGTTAGAATTACGAATCGACTCATTAAATAAAACAGTGATGGAGAATGAATTTGAGCATCCTAAAAAAACGAAGTTCTACCAAAAAAGATGGTTTAGATCATCGGATATTTTGATAGCAGTTGGATTTAATAATGCTATTACTGATCATGATTCGTTTAATAATAGTCCCTATAAATTTGGCGGATCTCGATTTTTTGAATTAGGATGGGTTTACAAAACAAAATTGTCAAAACAACCCAATGTTCTTAGTTTGAAGTATGGTATTTCGTTCCAATTTAATGGCTTGAAACCAACAGACAATTTATACTTTGTTCAAGAAGGTGATCAAACATTTCTAGAAGAATTTCCGCTAGATTTAAAAAAATCTAAACTCACCATAACCAATTTAGTAGCTCCAGTTCATTTAGAAATAGGATCCGCAACTGGTCGTTTCAAATTGGGGATAGGGGGATATGGAGGTTTTAATATTGATACTCGACAAAAATTGAAATACACCCGTGATGGAAATCGAATTAAAGACAAGATTAAAAAGTCGTATAACGCCTCCAACTTAGTCTATGGGCTTAGTACTTATTGTGCCTTTGGCGACACAGCCTTATACCTAAAATACGACTTGAGTCCATTGTTTAAAAATCAAACTACGGAGCAAAGAAACATATCCTTAGGTTTGAGATTCGATATGGATTAATCGCATTTATTGATTGATAACGGCTCGAGAAATGACGATTTTTTGTATTTCTGAAGTGCCTTCGTATATCTGAGTAATCTTGGCGTCTCGCATCAATCGCTCAACGTGATAGTCTTTTACAAAGCCGTTTCCTCCAAAAATTTGTACCGCCTCAATGGTTGTGTCCATGGCAACTTGCGAGGCGTACAGTTTTGCCTTAGCGCTTGATAAGTCATAATTGTGACCATTGTCTTTGTCCCATGCAGCTTTCAAACATAAAAAACGAGCAGCTTCAATTGTTGTTGCCATATCGGCAAGCTTAAAGGCTATAGCCTGATGATTGCAAATTTCAGTCCCAAAGGCTTTGCGTTCTTTTGAGTATTTCAGGGCCAATTCGTAGGCCCCAGATGCGATACCCAAGGCTTGAGCAGCGATACCAATGCGGCCACCAGACAAGGTTTTCATGGCAAATTTAAACCCAAAACCATCTTCTCCAATTCGATTGGACTTGGGAACTTTAACATCATTAAAGATCAATGAATGGGTGTCACTTCCTCGAATGCCAAGTTTATTTTCCTTTGGCCCGATGATAAAACCATCCTGTCCTTTTTCTACAATTAAGGCGTTAATGCCCCTATGTTTCTTGTCGATGTCTGTTTGAGCAATAACAATATAAACAGAGGCCGAATTGCCATTGGTAATCCAGTTTTTAGTACCGTTCAATACATAGTAATCACCGTGATCTAGGGCGGTAGTTTTTTGAGAAGTAGCATCACTGCCCGCTTCTGGTTCACTGAGACAAAAAGCGCCAATGATTTCTCCACTAGCAAGTCTTTTTAAATATTTTTCTTTTTGCGCCTCAGTGCCATATGTTTCAATACCCCAGCAGACCAAAGAATTATTGACTGACATGCAGACAGACGCCGATGCGTCAATTTTTGAAATTTCTTCCATTGCCAAAACATAGGACATAGCGTCCATACCGCTACCGCCATATTTGGGATCCACCATCATGCCCATAAAACCAAGATCCCCCATCATTTTTATTTGCGAAGCAGGAAAGGTCTGAGTCTCATCGCGTTCTATGACTCCAGGCAGTAATTCTGTTGTAGCAAAATCTCTTGCCGCTGATTGAATCATGAGATGTTCTTCTGATAACGAAAAGTCCATAGTATAGGGTGTTTAAACAGTGTATAATTATATTGTCGTAAATATACGTTAAGCTGAATAAATCTCAATATTATAGCTTAAATTTACTCTAATGATCAAAACCAGCTATCATATGATTGGCCTGATGTCGGGTACTTCTCTCGATGGTCTTGATATCTGTAATCTTAGCTTTGAATGGCACAATGGGAACTGGTCTTTTGATATACATCATGCGGAGACCATTGCTTATCCGAAGGAGCTTGAGGTTCAGTTAAGGGAGGCTTTTCATTGGTCTAATGAAAAAGTCCACCAATTAGATCTTCTGTACAGTTCCTATCTGTCGGATCAAGTTCTCAGTTTTATAGAAAAACATCAGATCACCCGTTTAGATGCCGTTAGCAGCCATGGTCATACCATTTGGCATGAACCCCAAAGGCAATTCACCAAGCAAATAGGCAATTTATCCTTGGTTGCAGCAAAAACGAATTTGAATTGGATAGTAGATTTTAGGGTTGCAGATATCGCTTTGGGAGGTCAAGGGGCTCCGCTAGTTCCTATTGGAGATGAATTGTTGTTTGGCGATTTTGACTATTGCCTTAATCTTGGTGGGTTTGCTAATATTTCTTTTTCGGATCTTGGTTCCCGTTTGGCCTATGACATTTGCGCTGTGAATGTGGTTTTGAACAGATTGGCTCAGACCTTAAATTTAAACTTTGATCTTGACGGACTCAAAGCCCGCAGTGGACGATGTGATTCTGAGTTACTCTTAAGATTAAATCAACTGGATTTCTACAATCAAAATTATCCAAAGTCTTTAGGTATGGAATGGGTCGAAGCATCTGTTTGGCCATTATTAAAATCGAGCTCTTTGTCGTCAGTAGACAAATTGGCGACATATATCAATCATATTGCCTATCAAATTGGCAACGCATTTGGCAAAAAAAATGAGAAAATTTTGGTTTCAGGTGGGGGAGCAAAAAATACTTTCTTGGTAGAATCGATTTCAAAATTCACCGATAATGAACTGTTTATTCCTGATCTTCAAATCATTGATTTTAAAGAAGCCATTGTATTTGCTTTTCTCGGAGTACTCCGATTGAGGAATGAGGTTAACTGTTTGAAAAGTGTTACTGGAGCAAGTGAAAATCATTGCTCGGGAAATATTTTTTTCAAGCCTTGAATTATGCTATTAGACAGTCTTAATTCGCTATATTTGTGTTGTTTCAAGACCCTGATTTATGAGAGAATTACTGCAAAAATTTGAATCGAAACCACCTGAAATAGTTTTTCACTGGAATGACCCCGAGACAGAAGCAGAAGGGTGGGTGGTTATAAATTCTCTCAGAGGCGGTGCGGCAGGAGGAGGCACGCGCATGAGAGTAGGTCTCAATGAAGACGAAGTGCTTTCGTTGGCCAAAACTATGGAAGTTAAATTTACGGTATCCGGTCCGCCAATTGGTGGAGCGAAATCAGGGATCAATTTTGACCCAAAAGATCCCAGAAAAAAAGGCGTGTTGGAGCGGTGGTACAAAGCCGTTAGTCCCCTTCTTAAAAGCTATTACGGTACTGGCGGAGATTTGAATGTAGATGAAATTCATGAAGTCATTCCAATTACTGAAGAAAGTGGTGTGTGGCATCCACAAGAGGGTGTTTTTTCGGGTCATTTTCAACCCAATGAGGCTGAAAAAATCAATAGAATAGGACAGCTGCGGCATGGGGTTATAAAGGTCATTGAGAACCCACACTTTACGCCAGATATTTCGAAAAAATTGACCATCGCCGATATGATAACTGGTTTTGGTGTTGCAGTATCTGTGCAACATTTTTATGCTCTGAAAGGCCAGAACGTTAAGGGTAAAAGAGCCATAATTCAAGGCTTTGGAAATGTTGGCTCTGCGGCTTGTTATTATCTTTCAAAAATGGGAGCCAAAATTGTTGGGATTATCGATCGTGAAGGCGGCGTGCTGAACCCAACGGGTTTTGAGCATTCGGAAGTAGAAAAATTATTCCTTGAAAAAAAGGGGAATACGCTCTATGCCCAGCATATGCTTCCATTTGATGAAATGAATGAAAAAATTTGGTCTACAAAAGCAGAAATTTTCGCTCCTTGTGCCGCATCAAGACTGATTACTAAAGCACAACTGGATGAAATGGTAGGCACAGGTTTGGAAGTAATATCATGCGGCGCTAACGTCCCTTTCGCAGACCAGGAGATTTTCTTTGGTCCCATCATGGCCCATGCAGATTCCCAATTGGCATTAATTCCTGATTTTATTTCAAATTGCGGAATGGCTAGGGTATTCGCCTATTTCATGCAAGGACGTGTTGCCATGACTGATGAAGCTATTTTTAACGACACTTCGGATACTATATTGAGGGCGTTACAACAAGTAATGACTAAAAATAACAAACATACGAGGATTAGTGCAACAGCCTTTGAAATTGCCTTAAATCAGCTTATTTAATCTTATGGAAGCAATAATTATTTCAGTCTTTACTCTCGGATATCTCGCTATTACGCTCGAGCATAGTCTCAAGATAGACAAACTTATACCAGCCTTGATTATGATGGCCATTATGTGGGCCTTGATCGCCATGGGTATGGGAGATTTAGACACATGGTTTGATTCTGGTTTACATGGTATGATAGAAGGATTTTCCTTTTTATCGGGAGAGGAAAAAAATCATATTTTGGAGGGCTCACTGGTTCATCACTTAGGGAAAACAGCTGAAATACTAGTGTTTCTAATTGGTGCCATGACTATTGTGGAGATCATCGACTATTTTGACGGTTTTTCTGCGATCAATAGGTTTGTACGCTCGCGAAGCAAGCGAAAAATATTGTGGTTATTTTCTGGACTGGCTTTTTTTCTCTCAGCAATTATAGATAATTTAACGGCTACCATAGTGTTGATTTCAATTTTACAGAAATTGATTTCAGATCGCGAATCAAGATTAATGTATGTCGGAATGATTGTCATTGCAGCTAATGCAGGGGGTGCTTGGTCTCCAATTGGCGATGTAACTACAACCATGCTGTGGATTGGGAATAAGGTTTCGGTAGTTCATCTCATAGAATATTTGTTTTTGCCCTCCGTCGTTTGTTTGGCCGTTCCAGCCATAATTGCTTCTTTCATGCCGGAATTCAAAGGCCATTTTGCTCCTTTAGAAATTTCTGCTAAAACGGCCAACCCTCATGCTTCTAAAATGCTTTATTTGGGTTTAGGGGCCATTGTTTTTGTTCCGATATTTAAAACAGTTACACATTTACCACCATATGTCGGCATGATGCTTTCACTGGGAATAGTGGCCGCTTTTGCCGAAATGTACAGCTCGAGCAGATTTAGCTTATCTGGTTTACATCATAATGATCAGAATGATGGGCATACTCATGGTCCCGTACACTATTCTTTGTCAAAAATTGAGTTGCCAAGTATTCTTTTTTTCTTGGGCATCCTAATGGCAGTAGCAGCCTTAGAATCTTTGGGTATTCTTTTTGAATTTGCAATTCATTTGCAAGACTCAATGCCCATGTTAGGAACAGAGTTATTGGGTACTCCTGTCTCGGATTTGGTGGTTATATTGGTGGGTGTTAGCTCTGCAGTTATTGACAATGTACCCTTAGTAGCAGCCAGTTTAGGTATGTTCTCTGAGCCCATCGATAATCCATTATGGCATTTTGTAGCCTACGCTGCTGGAACTGGTGGCAGTATGTTAGTTATTGGTTCAGCTGCTGGCGTGGTAGCAATGGGTATGGAAAAAATTAATTTCTTTTGGTATTTGAAAAAAATATCTTGGCTGGCTCTATTGGGCTTCCTTTCAGGGGTTTTTGTTTTCTTTTTGACACGAAGCATCTTTTAATTGACATACTTGATAGACATAAATTGCGTTACACTAGAATAAAGACATAATCGAATGAACATTTTACTATTTTCTTTACAACCCAAGGGTGTCGAACAGGATGTCACTACTGATTCGGTGGAAAAATCACTTTCAATTTTCGAACTTATTCTAAGCGGCGGATTGGCTGGTCAGTTGATTATTGGCACCTTAGTCGTGATGCTTGCATTTGCTGTTTATATTTATTTTGAGCGCCTATTTACGATCAAAGCTGCTTCGAGAGTTGTTCCTGCCTTTATGGGCCAAATAAGAGAATTTGTAGCTTCAGGAAAGATAGAAGCGGCTACGCTGAGATGTGCTCAAGTGGACTCCCCAGTTTCACGTCTCATCAGTACAGGAATTTCCCGTATTGGACGGCCATTAGAGGATATCAATACGGCAATAGAAAATGCTGGACGGTTGGAGGTCTATAAACTAGAAAAGAATGTGGCAACCTTAGCGACTATTTCTGGGGTTGCTCCGATGATTGGATTCCTCGGAACGGTTATTGGGATGATACTCTCTATTTTTGAAATTGCCAATTCCGGCGGACAAATAGACATCAAACTCCTCGCTGATGGATTGTACACGGCCATGACTACGACAGTAGCTGGACTCATGGTAGGTATAGTTGGATACATGGCTCACAATCATCTGGTAGTTAGAACAACAAAAGTTATCCATCAAATGGAAGCCAATTCTGTGGAATTTCTCGATTTACTGAACGAACCAGCTTAACCAAGGGTCATGAAAATTGAAGGTAGAAATAAGGTAAAACCAGAATTTAACATGTCGTCCATGACGGATATTGTGTTTCTCTTATTGATCTTTTTTATGCTAGCCTCTACTTTAGTTACAACTAACGCCATTGATGTTCTGTTGCCCAGTGCTACAGGCAAAACCACCAATAAAAAGTCCGTCGCAGTAACCATTTCAAAAGATCTGACCTTTTATATTGATAACAATACCATCCTTGAAAGAAATTTAGAATTAAAACTCCTAGAGGTTTTGTCAACAGAAGATGGGCAGCCTACCATTACCCTTAGGGCCGAGGAGTCCGTGCCAATTAGTAAGGTGGCCTATGTCATGGATATTGCAAACAGAAACAAACTCAAAGTTATTTTGGCAGTAAAACCATAAGTAAATGCCTTTTTTTAAAACAAAACACGAAAAAAAATCGGCCCGATTGACCGCGGCTATAATGGCATTGTTGCTCTTGCTACTCTATTTTCTGGGACTGCCCTATTTAGACCCACCCCTAGAATACGGACTTACAGTCACTTTAGGAACAGCTGATACTGGTTTAGGAAAAATTCAGCAGGCGAATGTTATTCCTGATAATTTTACTCCAATTCAAGAAAGTACGACTGCCAATTCAATGACTTCCGAATTGACCAAACCTGAGAAGGTAATCGTTCAAGATCAATTTGAAGCGGTTGTGATTAAGAATGAGAATCAAGATCTTTCCGAATCTGAAAGACTAGCCGATGATCAAGCTAGAAAATCAGCTGATCAGAGGGCCCAAATTTTATCTGAACAAAATGCTAAAAAAGCAAAACTTGATGAGCTTCTGGGTAGTATAAAGGACCCGAGTAAAGACCAGTCAGGTAGTGGTATCTCTGAGGGAAACTCAAAGCAAGGCAAGTCCAATGGGGATCCTTACGCTCCAGCCTATTTTGGAATCAATGGCTTAGGTCAAGGGGGCATGGGCTATGGACTTAGTGGTCGAGGCAAACCAAGTAATTCAAAGGTTAAACCGGAATGTGATGAGGAAGGCACAGTGGTTGTGGAAATTCAAGTCAATAGAGCCGGGCAGGTCATCAAGGCCGTAGCTGGCAAAAAGGGTACAAATGGTGATATTTGTCTGTATGAGGCTGCCGAAAAAACTGCGATGACATACCGTTGGTCTGTCGATAACAAAGCTCCGCTAGTTCAAATTGGATTTGTGATTGTTAATTTCAGTCTGAAACAATAAATGACCTATCAACAGACAACAGACTGGCTTTTTGCTCAGTTGCCCAATTTTCAACAACAAGGCCCCAGAGCACTTTTTAAAAACCTTGATAATATTTTTCATTTTTGTGATTACCTGGGTCATCCTCAGAATAACTTTCCGTGTATTCATGTGGCAGGTACTAACGGCAAAGGATCTACAAGTCATATGATCAGTTCTGTTTTGCAATCTGCTGGTTTTAAAGTGGGTCTTTATACTTCTCCTCATTTGAAGGATTTTAGGGAGCGTATTAAAATTAATGGGATACCAGTGGAGGAATTGGAGGTTGTAGATTTTGTCAATAGCCATATCAGCTATTTGAATGAGGAACGACTGTCTTTTTTTGAAATGACTGTAGCTATGGCGTTTACGACTTTCGCCAAGCATCATGTAGATATCGCCATTATTGAAGTTGGACTAGGTGGACGGCTCGATGCTACGAATATTATAAATCCAATATTATCGGTAATTACGAATATCGGACGCGATCATATGGGTTTTTTGGGAACTACTCTGCCAGAAATTGCATTGGAAAAAGCCGGAATTATTAAACCTCATGTTCCGGTAGTAATAGGTGAATATTGCTCCGAAACAATAGCTGTCTTTGATGCCGAAGCAGACAAAATTGGCGCTGAAATTATTGCAGTCCCTGACCTTGTAGTCCCAACCTATGAGTGCGATTTAAAAGGAATGTATCAATTGTTTAATCTGAGGACTGCTACTGCAGCGATACTCGAACTGAAGCGTCAGGGTTGGACTATCCCTGAGCAGGCCATGGAGCAAGGCTTTGGTCATGTTGTAGCCAATACCCAATTGCTCGGCCGATGGCAAAAATTGTCTCATCGCCCAGATGTGTTTTGTGATGTGGCTCATAATGTAGATGGTATCCGTGTGTTAGTGCAGCACATTCAAACGCTTGTTTTTGGGCAATTGCATTTGGTTTTTGGGGTTATGAAGGACAAGGATTTGGATAGTATTCTGCCTCTTTTACCAAAAGGTGCGCACTATTATTGCTGTCAAGCGAATGGCGAAAGAGCCTTAACATCAGATGTTTTAAGTAGCGTATTGAGTTCAAAGGGCTTTGAATCGCAGTCCTATGGCGCTGTAAGCTCTGCGCTCCAGGCTGCACAAAGCGCTGCAAACACTGATGATTTGATTGTAATTTGCGGAAGTAATTTTGTGGTAGCAGAAATTATTTAGAATAATATTTGCTACTCCAATATTTGAGTTTATATTTGCCGTCCAACCCTTGAGGGGCGCTTAGCTCAGTTGGTTCAGAGCACTTGGTTTACACCCAAGGGGTCGGGGGTTCGAATCCCTCAGCGCCCACTTAAAGAACCGCTTTTAGCGGTTTTTTTAGTTGAAGTCATTTGACTTTTATTGGGTCATTAACTCAGTTGGTTCAGAGTGTTACCTTGACAGGGTAGAAGTCACTGGTTCGAATCCAGTATGACCCACGAAAATAACTAAAGCCTCATCTTTTGAGGCTTTTTCGATTTTATAAATCTTGTGTTATCAATTAGACAATTGAAGAAAGTAACTGTTCCAAGGCCATGCCTCTCGACCCTTTGATTAGCACGTAGGCTTCATCCAATGGTTTTGTTTCGAGTTGAACTCTAAGTTTTTCAATAGAATTAAAGCGAATAGCCCTTTCAGTTGCTGTTTGGGAAAATTTTGGACCAACTAAATAGGCTGAAATAAGATCCATCGATTCAACCCGATGGGCTATATCTTGATGTTCTTTAGCGCTCGAAGTTCCTAATTCTAGCATATCTCCAAGGATGACTACCTTATTTTTCCTATCTGTCTGTGATAAATTATCCAAGGCTGCTAGCATACTAGTAGGATTGGCATTGTAGGCGTCCAAAATGATAGTATTGGTACCTGATTGAATTATTTGTGATCTGTTGTTTTGAGGAATATAGGTCTCAATGGCCGTGACTATTTCAGGCGTAGCTACTCCAAAATATGATCCGATGGCAATGGCTGCCGCGATATTATTAAAATTATAGGCTCCAATCAATTGACTTTGAATTTGGGTGTGGTCGTATTCTACACAGACCATTTGTCGCTCATGCGGAAAAATCGAACAGTCCACCGTTCCCGATTTACCAAAAGTATAGGTATGAGGATACGCTTCTAATATTTCATGCTGTAGAGGATCATTAACATTTTGAAATATAATTTTTTCATTTGTTTTGAGGTAATCGTATAGTTCAGACTTCCCTTTGATCACTCCTGCGATACTTCCAAAACCTTCAAGATGTGCTTTGCCAAAATTTGTGATATAACCGTAGTCTGGAGCAGCTATGGCAGCCAAGGCAGTGATCTCTCCTAAATGATTGGCCCCCATCTCCACAATACCCATTTCTGTCGATGAGTCCATGCTCAAAAGAGTTAATGGTACGCCTATATGATTGTTGAGATTACCGCGTGTTGCAATCGTTTTAAATTTTTGACCCAACACTGCATGAGCTAATTCTTTGGTTGTGGTTTTGCCATTACTACCAGTAATTGCTATAATTGGAAGACCTAAATAAACCCTATGAAAATGAGCCAAGTCCTGCAGGGTTTGAAGGACGTCTTCCACCTGAATACATTTTGGGTGATCAATAACCTCATCCACAATAGCATAGGAGGCTCCTTGTTCAATTGATGCGACGGCAAATTGATTGCCATTGAAATTATCACCTTTAAGAGCAAAGAAAATACCGCCTGCCGATACTTTACGACTGTCTGTGATAACAGTAGAATGTGATAGGAATAAGGCGTGAAGCGTTTGAATATCCATCTTTTAAAAGTAATAAAAAAGTCCCAACAGAGTTGAGACTTTAAATATGTAAAGCTTATTTGGATTAATTTCTTCGTTTACGTTTAGAGTCAGATTTTGGTCCAACTCTCGACATAGCACAACGGAATCCAATATAATCTGACGCCATTTCTTCAGGGAAAAACCGTCTTTGTGCAGGATCTAACCAATAAGCCCGATCTCTCCACGAACCACCTTTGAAAACCCTAACCTTATCATTGACTAATGAGTTCCGTGTATCAGAATCATCCCAATTGCGCTGCAGTGTGTCGTTGACAATCTGAGCTCTGTGCTGCGGCGAATCATACATTTGATTGGTCGAACCTTTGTCAACTTGATTTGGATCGTTTGGATCATAATCGTCCGCAAATCTTAAGGATCTGCTATCTCCGTCTCGGAAGTTGCGATTATCACTTTGACTGAATTGAGTTCTCAAATAAGTTTCGTTCTCGTCTACAGGAACCTGAGCGATTTCCCCAGGAAGCACACGAGCTACTAATTTTCCGTTTGACAATGTATCATATTTGACTTCAGTTTCGGTAACGACCTTCACAGTACCGTCCTCATTGATCGCATTTTTCATGAATTCGTTGCCTCTATAATAATTGAAATCACTAAACTCATCATCAACGATCGGGCGATAAACATCAGCTACCCATTCGGCAACATTACCGGCCATATCATAAAGTCCATAGTCGTTTGGCTCATAAGATCTGACAGGAGCTGTGATATCGGCACCGTCATCAGACCATCCTGCAATACCGCCATAATCACCTTTACTCTGCTTGAAGTTGGCCAATTGATCGCCTCTTCTTTGACGATTCCCTGTTCTGGTATATTGTCCATCCCACGGGTATTTTTTTCTTCCTCGGTACACGTTATAGTCCCTTAACTCAGACATGCCCAAAGCTCCAAATTCCCATTCGGTTTCGGTGGGAAGTCTATACGATGGACTAAGAACACCAGTTTCTCGTGAGGCGTAAATACCTGTGCTATCTTTGGTGTTGCGTTTGCCTTGCATGATATCCGTATTGCCCCCGTAGGTTTGAGTGGGTGCATTGAGATAAGTTTGTGTGCTGAAAGTCTGACCGCTATTAACATCGGTAATTTTAGCGTCTTTCTTTAAATAGCCAGCCCTTTCCAAGTTGGATTCGTTCACGCGATCAGTTCTCCAATTCGCAAATTCAGTGGCTTGAATCCAACTAACACCCACAACAGGGTATTGCGCATAGGCAGGGTGTCTCAGATAATTTTCTACCATCTCTTCGTTAAATCCGAGCTGACTGCGCCACACTAAGGTATCAGGAACGGCACCTTGGTAAATGTTTTTATAATTCGCTTCGCTTGGCGGGAATATGCGTTTCAACCAATCCAGATACTCTAAATACATTAGGTTGGTTACTTCATTTTCATCCATGTAGAAAGACTGTACATGCTGTTGATTTGGCGAGTTATTCCAGTCGTGCATCGGGTCATCTTGAACACGGCCTTTAGTAAATGTTCCACCCTCGATAAACACCATCCCAGGACTGGCTTCTTGACCTTTGAATTTGGTATTATATTGAAATCCGCCTAATTTATCGTTGATTTTATATCCTGTGGCTCTGGAAATATTGCTTGAACCAGATGAGTTTTTACAACTAACTATTGTGACCGCAACTAGCAGCATCACAAGGTTTTTTATCGAAATGTATTTTTTCATGCGCATGATATGCTCCTCAATTAAAAGAATTGCAATTTAATAATATTGATAAACAAAACAATCATTTAAAACCAAAATGATGTTTTCTTTGTTTCACGCTTATACTAACGTGGTTAAAACCCATTTATTACATATCTTGCCACTATACTAATTCGCTCCGTATTTGCGTTGTCTGATTATGCGATTGATTATTTTTTTTCTAGCTGTTTGTTTTTTTGGAACTGTCTCTGCTCAGAAGCGTGATTACACAATTTTGTGGAATGCTCCTAAGTCCATTTCCAATGGAATTGCCCAACTGAGAATTCCCAGTTTTGAAGATGCTCATTTCGATTTTGACGGTGATCGCTTGAAATTTGTGGCTCAGTGGCCAGAGCGGGCTTTGTTACTGCCCAATTCAGCTAAAATATCAAACCTCAAAACGACCCCCTTAAACAAAAAAGAACTTTTCGATTTAGCCGAAGCCGCTATCCCAGAAGCACTCGAATATAATCTAACAAACACCAATGCACGAGGGCAGAGAGGGCTAATGCTGGAAATTTCTCCAATCATCAAAACTGCCGCTGGCTATCAAAAAGTGCTATCTTTTAGCATTTCATATCAAACATCGCCTCAAGCAAGTGGCCAAAGATCTTTGACATGGTTTAACTCCATTTTGTCTCAAGGTAGCTGGTTTAAATTTGCCATAACTGAAAGTGGAATATATCGATTGAATCGCGATTTTTTTCAGTCTTTAGGAGTCCAAGTAGCGGGATTAGATCCAAGAACCATTAAAATTTATGGCTTAGGAGGTGACATGCTGCCTTTAGAACTTCTTCCCGACACTCCTCTCGATCCAATAGAAAATGCTATACAGGTCATAGGCGAAGAGGACGGTGTTTTTAACTCTGAAGATTATGTTCTTTTCTATGGCCGATCGTCTTCATATAATGAGGAAAGTCGAACACATATTAACGCTTACACAGATCAAACCATTTATTATGTTCAAGTAGGTGGCAGTAATGGTTTGAGAGTGAGCCCTTATGTAGAACCATTCGAAAATCCAGTTGAAAGCCTTTCGTCTTTCGTGGACTATCAATTTCACGAAGTGGACCAATACAATTTAGCCAATATCGGAAGGCGTTGGTTTGGCGAACGATTTGATTTCAACGCTCAACAAGAATTTTATTTCGATTTTCCCAATTTGATTTCTGGGGAAATGGCCGAAATCAAGGTATTGGCTGCCGCGACAGCCGAAGTCAATACCAGCATGTCCATCACACTTAATAATAATACCATCGGTCAGCTACTTTTTTCAGGTAATAGCAGCCAGTCAAGTAATCTTGCGAATGGGGCAACTTTGGATGTTCTAGCAGCCCTTCCAACTTCTGGGGTTACTGTCGGCCTCAGTTATAACAATAGCGGAAACCCTTCCTCAACCGGATACCTAGACTATATTAGTATTACGGCTAAACGCGCTCTAACCTACGCAGAATCTACTCTTTTTTTTAATACTAAAAGTAGCTCGCAATACAATCAAGTCGTATCACTTAGTCTAAATAACTGTGCCGACATTCAATCTTTGTGGGAGGTTACGGATATCGCTAATATTAAATCAATCGATAACAGCGATGCTTCCAGTAGCATAATATTTAAAACCACTGCACAGGAGAATCAGCAGTTTGTTACTCTTAATCCTCAAGACTTTCTAACGCCTCAAATTTTATCAAACTCTAACCTAAGCTTTCAGAATCTCAAGGGTACCATTTTTCGAAATGATGCCAATCAACCCTCTGATGTGGAATATCTCATATTGACGAGAGAAGATATGCGCTTTCAGGCCGAACGGTTGGCCGATATCCACCGTTTAAACTCTGGTTTACAAGTCAAAGTCGTTTTGCTCAAGGACATTTACAATGAATTCAATACGGGCAACCCAGATATTGCAGCCATCAGAAATTTTTTAAAGTATGTTTATGATCGGCCAATTGATCCTGACAAGAGATTGAAATATGTTTGTTTGTTTGGAGACGGTAGCTATGACTATAAAGACCGTATTAACAACAACACAAACGTTGTGCCGTCATGGTATTCGTACAATAGCTTCAACGTAGTCAGTTCTTTCGTGTCTGATGATTTTTACGGTATGATGGATTGGGGAGAGGGTACAATGTCAAATTCAGACCAGTTGGATATTGCTATGGGTAGAATTTTAGCGGATACCCCACAAAGAGCAAAAGTCCTTGTCGATAAAATAACCTCGTACTACGCCGATTTAGCCTATGGTACCTGGCGGAATAGGATGGTTGTAATTTCGGACGATGTTGACGCATCCTCCGAATTTGACTTAGAAAACACTACCAATGTTATCGGAGATATGGTTGCTTCTCAAAAGCCACAAATTAATGTTACTAAAATACACTCCGACGCCTTTGTGCAAGAATCCTCCTCTGGCGGAGAACGCTATCCTGATGTTAATAAGGCGATATTCGATGCTATTGAGTTGGGCGCTCTGGTTGTTAATTATTTTGGTCATGGTGGTGAGGACGGCTTAGCAGGTGAGCGCATTTTTGATATACTTAATGCACGAGAGCTCAAAAATGAATGTAAACTCAATTGCTTTGTTACCGTTACTTGTGAATACACAAAATTTGATAACCCCAATCGACCAACAGCCGGTGAATACTTGTATTGGAACCCCAATGGTGGTGCTGTAGGAATGCTGACAACAACAAGGCGAATTTTTCTAAATGTAGGGGTTTTGTTCAACGTTAAATTACAAGACTATCTCTTTGGAATAAATGGTGCACCCGAAAATACCTCAATGGCTGAGGCTTTGAGACTAACTAAAACTAGTCCGAGTTTGAGTGGTGTAAGTCAAAGGCGATTGGTCTTTTTCATAGGAGATCCCGCTATGAAATTGGCACTTCCAAAACCCGAAATAGCATTGACTCATATTAATGGAACACCAATCTCTGGCAACACAGAACTCTTACGGGCTTTAGATCAAGCTACCCTCAAAGGTGAGATTTTGGATCTCAACGGCAACTTGATGTCTGATTTCAATGGACTATTAACGGCGGTTGTTTTTGATAAAAATATCGAAAGATCGACACTTGGTAATGATGGCACTACAGATGCGCAGGGGAATTTATTGCTTCTTGATTATGAGACTTTAGGTGCCACAGTTTTTAATGGTCAAGCGACGGTTACTAATGGGATTTTTGATTTCTCTTTTATAGTTCCTAGGGACATACAAATTGCTGAAGGAACAGGCAAAGTCAGTTTTTATGCCAAGGAACAACAACAACTGAATGATCACACAGGTTATGATTTATCAGTGAAAATAGGAGGAATTAATCCTAACGCTGGTCAGGATAATGAGGGACCAACGATTAATATTTTTATGAACGATGAGAGTTTTATTTCTGGAGGTATAACCAATGAAAACCCCACTCTTTTGGTGAACTTATCTGACCTAAGCGGTATCAACACGATTGGTGGAGTAGGTCATGACATTTTAGCCATTCTTGACGGTGATGAGGCTAATGCATTTAATCTAAACGATTATTATGTTGCCAATCAGGATGACTATCAAAACGGGAAATTGAATTATCCTTTCAGAGATCTTGAGCCTGGAGAACACAGTTTGAAGGTCAAGGCATGGGATGTATACAATAATTCCTCTGAAGCAGAAATCCAATTTGTAGTGTACAACGAAAACGACGGATTAGTCATTGATCACGTTTTGAACTACCCTAATCCGTTTATCAATTATACCGAGTTTTGGTTCAATCACAACAGTTCGGAGCCGTTAGATATTATGGTCCAGATTTTTTCGGTTTCAGGAAAATTGGTTAAAACCCTATATGGCCGATCGAGTGGCGATGGAAAAATTACAAGCGCCCTGTCTCGAGACTTATCCTGGGATGGCACCGATGATTTTGGGGATTATATTGGGAAAGGAGTCTATATTTACAAATTATCAGTACGATCCGCACTGACAGGATCAACGGCCTCAAAATTTGAAAAAATCGTTAAACTGTAATATTCCTATATATTTGACGTTAATTAAAGAACAACTAATTCGACACCCTGTGAAAAATGTATTCATCCATAGTTTTTGTGTTTTTTCATTCGCTGTATTTACAGGCTTTGCGCAAACCACCACGGTAATACCCACTCAAGACACTAGAGTAATCACAACGGGAGTTCCGTTTTTACTCATCGCTGGAGACGCTCGCGCTGCAGGCATGGGAGATATGGGCGTGGCTACATCCTCGGACGCCTATTCACAACAATGGAATCCTTCAAAATATGCATTTAACACCTCAAAGTCAGGGTTGGCAGTTAATTATACGCCATACTTAAGCAAATTAGTGAATGATATTTTTTTAGGCAATATCACTTATTTCAACCGATTAAACGAGCGCAGTGCATTTGCAGCAAGTTTTAAATATTTTAGTCTGGGCGAAATTGAAATCATCACAGAACAGCAGGCTGCAGCGGGCGATTTTGACAATTTACTCATTGAAAGTCCCAATGAGTTGGCATTCGACCTGTCCTACTCTTTGAGATTAGCAGATCAGTTTTCGATGGGGGTCAATTTGGGATACTTAAGATCAGATTTAAAAATCCAGTCTGTTGATACCGATGCTTCTGCTGCAAGCTCATTTGCTGTTGGATTGTCTGGTTTTTACCAAAGTGAAGAAAATGCCTATGACAGTTTCAATGGAAGATGGCGCGCTGGCTTTGCATTTCAGAATATTGGACCTAAAATCAAGTATGACAACAGTCAGAATTCTGAGAATTTCTTGCCCTCAACCCTAAGATTAGGAGGAGGCTTCGATTTTGTTTTTGATCCCTATAACACCTTGTCTGTAACCGCTGAGGTAACTAAATTATTGGTCCCTACACCGCCCAAATATGCTAATGAATATCAATACGATGATATCGATGGTAATGGACAATATGATGAGGATGTCGATACTTTAATAGGTTATCCAGGTTCACCAGTTAACTCAGGTATTATTTTGGAAGGTCAAGATCCAAACGTCGGATTTGTTTCCGGTATCTTTCAATCTTTTAATGATGCCCCCGGCGGCCTTAAAGAAGAAATGCAGGAAGTCACATATGCCTTGGGAGCAGAATATCGTTATCAAGACTCTTTCGCTATACGCGCTGGATATTTCCACGAAAGCGAAAACAAGGGCGCACGCCAGTTTTTTACCTTTGGTGCGGGATTTAAATACAATGTGATGGATGTCGACTTGTCTTATCTTTTTTCTGCTTCCAAAGTTCAAAGTCCTCTTGAAAGCACCTTGCGTTTCTCTTTGACTTTTAATTTTGGACGCGATTCTTACTCAGAATATTAATTCATTTATCCTTTAATAATAGGCCCTTCAAGCCGATTGACTAATGATTTTTGTCAATTTTAGAAACTTGTGTTTTGTAATACGGTTCTAAGACGTATTTTTGTGCTTCGGTTTAGACAAAAAAGATGCAAAAAATCACCAAAAAAACTTACCTCCAATGGTATGAAGACATGCAATTGTGGAGAAAATTCGAGGACAAGTTGGCAGCGGTTTATATCCAACAAAAAGTCAGAGGTTTTCTTCACCTTTACAACGGTCAAGAAGCAATCTTAGCTGGGGCATTACACGCCATGGATTTGACTAAGGATAGAATGATTACGGCCTATAGGAATCACGTTCAACCAATTGGTATGGGTGCAGATCCAAGACGTGTGATGGCAGAACTTTACGGAAAAGTTACAGGCACTTCCATGGGTTTAGGTGGTTCTATGCATATTTTTTCTAAAGAACACCGTTTTTATGGTGGGCACGGCATTGTGGGTGGTCAGATACCCTTAGGTGCCGGTATGGCCTTTGGTGATAAATATCACAATACAGGAGCAGTAACCGTTTGTTGTTTTGGCGATGGCGCAGCGCGTCAAGGATCAATGCACGAAACTTTCAACCTGGCGATGTTGTGGAACTTGCCTGTTGTTTTTATTTGCGAGAATAACGGATACGCCATGGGGACATCCGTGGAACGTACAGCTAATCACACAGAAATTTGGAAACTCGGACTTGGGTATGAAATGCCTTGCGCTCCTGTCGATGCAATGAATCCTGTGACTGTGGCAAAAGCTATGGACGAAGCTATTGAAAGAGCGCGCTCTGGTGGCGGGCCAACTTTCTTGGAAATGAAAACCTACCGTTATCGAGGACATTCTATGAGTGATGCTCAGCATTACCGCACAAAAGACGAGGTGGAAACCTATAAAAAAATTGACCCTATTACTCAGGTTAAAAATTTGATTTTAGAAAAGAATTACGCTACACAAAAAGAATTAGATGAAATCGATTCAAGAGTAAAAGCCTTGGTCGCCGAATGTGAAGCCTTTGCTGAAAATTCGGCCTATCCAGATAAATCACTTATGTACGATATTGTTTACGATCAAGTGGACTATCCATTCATCCCCCATAAACTATAAATTATGGCAGAAATCATAACAATGCCGCGTTTGAGCGACACCATGGAAGAGGGAACAGTAGCAACTTGGCTGAAAAAAGTAGGTGATGCTGTTAGTGAGGGAGACATTTTGGCCGAAATCGAGACTGATAAGGCTACCATGGAGTTTGAATCCTTTCATGAAGGCACTTTGCTGCATATCGGTATTCAAGAGGGTGAGGCCGCTAAAGTGGATTCATTATTGGCTATAATTGGAAAAGAGGGTGAAGACATTTCTGCTTTGCTCAGTCAAGGCCCTAAAGTAGCTGCTGAAAAAATTGAAGAGGTGGTTGAGGTTACTGATGCTTCTAAATCGGCTGATATTCCCGATGGTGTAGTGGTGGTCACTATGCCTCGATTAAGCGATACAATGGAGGAAGGTACTGTAGCAACCTGGTTGAAAAAGCCTGGCGACTCAGTGAACGAAGGAGATATTTTGGCGGAAATTGAGACTGATAAGGCCACGATGGAATTCGAATCTTTCAATGAGGGAACGCTTTTGCATATTGGTATTCAAGAAGGTGAATCAGCCAAAGTTGACGCCTTGTTGGCCATTATTGGTCCGAAGGGAACAGATGTTTCGGGCTTGGCAAAAAATTTCACTCATGGTACTGCTAGCGCAAAACCAGTTGAGGAGCCGAAGGTAACTATTGAAAAGGCTTCCGCGCCAGTTGTAAAAGAAGTAGAAGTCCCTCAAGTAGCAAGTCCTACTGTCAACTCCTCTGACCGCATTTTTGTTTCTCCTCTTGCTAAAAAAATGGCTGAAGACAAAGGTATTCATCTGTCTCAGATCCGTGGTAGTGGTGAGCATGGGCGTATTATTAAAAGAGATATTGAGAATTTTGTACCATCGGGTGTTGGTGTTCAGTCCAATGTGCCATTTGTTCCAGCAGGAACAGAGCAGTCTGAAAGTACAACCAATAGTCCAATGCGAAAGGCCATAGCCAAGCGGCTTTCACAATCTAAGTTCTCAGCCCCTCATTATTATCTGAATGTGGAGTTTGATATGAATAATGCGGTCGCTTTTAGAACCCAATTTAATACCCTGCCAAACACTAAAATTTCGTTTAACGATATGGTTATTAAGGCTGTAGCCCTATCGCTCAAGCAACATCCCCAAGTTAACGGACAATGGTTTGATGATAAAATACAACAAAACCACCATGTGCATGTAGGAGTAGCTGTTGCAGTAGAAGACGGACTTATTGTGCCTGTTCTGCGTTTTGCAAATGAGCAATCCATGCAGCAGATTAATGTTGCGGTGAAGGATTATGCTCAAAGAGCTCAGCAGAAAAAACTTAGCCAACAAGAAATTGAAGGAAGTACCTTTACTGTATCCAACCTTGGTATGTTCGGGATAGAAAGTTTTACCTCGATAATCAATCAGCCGAATGTTGCTATACTCTCGGTAGGCGCAATTGTTCAAAAGCCCGTAGTTAAAAATGGGGCAGTAGTACCGGGACACGTCATGAAGCTGACTATGGCTTGTGATCACCGAGTGGTTGACGGCGCAACAGGTGCAAAGTTTTTGCAAACCTTGAGAGGTTATGTTGAAAATCCAGTCACCATGCTGGCCTAACAATAGCTGTCATCATGGCAAAAAATATTATCATTACAGGCACTAGTCGGGGTATTGGATTTGAATTAGCCAAGAATCTTTCTGACGCTGGGCATCAAGTTTTGGCTCTTTCTAGGCAAACATCTTCTTTAGACGTATTGAATCTCCCGAATGTTCATGTATTAGCATTCGATTTAGCTCGACAAGATGACCTGAAACAGGTCAGGAACTATGTTAAGACAAACTGGGAAAAAGTGGATGTATTAATTCACAATGCTGGAGCTATTTGTAACAAACCCTTCTTAAAAACAACCTCAGAAGACTTTTTGACCGTATACCAAACAAATGTATTTGGCGTAGCCACTTTGACTCAAGCGGTTATACCGTTTATGAATAGCAGTGGACATGTCGTCGTATTGAGTTCAATGGGGGGTGTTCAAGGGAGTTCAAAATTCCCTGGTCTAGCGGCCTACAGTTCAAGTAAAGGTGCGGTAATTACCCTAGTAGAACTTTTGGCTGAGGAGTTTAAAACGTCTGGTCCGTCATTCAATGCCCTGGCGTTAGGCGCAGTGCAAACTGAAATGTTGGAAACCGCATTCCCAGGATATCAAGCGCCGGTAACAGCCGCTGAAATGGCAACCTATATCGCAGACTTTGCACTTACTGGCCAAGAGCTTTTCAATGGAAAGTTGATTCCGGTATCGAAATCTACACCCTAGTAAATGCCTGTTCGAATAGTAACACTTTAACATTTTTCTTAAAAAAATGAGTCAATCTACTAATACCATTCTTATGATTCGCCCGTATGGCTTTCGGGCAAACGAGCAAACGGCAACTAGTAATTATTTTCAGAAAAATACTGATGAAAAAAGTTCAGTTGAATTGACTCTGGCGGCTCAAAAAGAATTTGACACTTTTGTTGATGTTCTTAAAAAGCAGGGGGTAAATGTTATCGTTTATCAAGACACTGGAAAACAAGACACACCCGACTCTATTTTTCCGAATAATTGGCTGTCTTTTCATGAAGACGCTACGGTTGCGCTCTATCCGATGATGGCAGAGAACCGACGTTTGGAAAGGCAAGAATCGGTTTTAGAGTTGGTTGAAGCAGCTGGGTTTAAGATTAATAATTTCATTGATTACACAGGAGCTGAATTGGAAGGGGTTTTTCTTGAAGGCACCGGAAGTATTGTTTTAGATCGGGTGAATCGAAAGGCCTATTGTGCGCTTTCACCTCGGGCCGATGAGGAGTTATTTATCGAATTCTGCGAAGACCTTGAATATACGCCTGTTATTTTTGAGGCCTATCAAACCGTTGGAGGCAGCCGAAAACCTATATACCACACGAACGTTTTGATGTGCGTCGCCGATCGTTATGCTGTGGTTTGTTTAGACGCTGTTGATGATAAAAAAGACAGACGAACCCTGGAAAAGACTTTGAAATTTGATGGTAAAAAAATTATTGCTTTGAGTGAGGAGCAAATGCACTCTTTCGCAGGTAATATGCTTCAAGTCCAGTCTCAATCTGGAAAAACACAGTTGGTTATGAGTCAACAGGCGCATGATGCATTGCGTCCAGATCAACTCCAAACACTTAAGTCGTTAGATCCTCTAATTGTTGTGTCACTGCCCACCATTGAGTCTTGTGGCGGTGGTAGTGCAAGGTGTATGATGGCCGAAGTGTTTCTCCCTACTTCCAAGTAGTATCTGTTATCGTATCCTTTGAAATAAAGTATATTTGCGCTAATACAATCTAATGGCATATGGATTTCCATCAAATCATTCAAAATCAACTCCAAAAGGCATGTTTCGAATTATTTCAAGTCGACATTGATCAGTTTGAGCTACAAGAAACACGAAAGGATTTTGAAGGAGATTTGACAGTTGTTATTTTCCCTGTTTTGAAATTTATAAAGGCTAATCCTCTTTCAATAGGGGAGAAATTAGGCCAATGGCTCGAATCTAATCAACCAGAAGTGAACGGGTTTAATGTCGTTTCTGGATTCCTGAATTTGATCTTTGAAGACAGCTATTTTATAGCCTCTGCTCAAG
>Ga0209136_1000690_pt1 | contig 23933 bp, 8 predicted proteins | sample SaaInl0LU_22_DNA_FD_184640 | JGI IMG/M metagenome (GOLD analysis project Ga0209136, IMG submission 184640) | Marine microbial communities from expanding oxygen minimum zones in the Saanich Inlet - ESP_90LU_22_DNA (SPAdes) (version 2) | ecosystem: Environmental > Aquatic > Marine > Intertidal zone... | reverse complement strand
CCTTTAAGCGCGACCATTAAGTCGTCCCAAAAGTGGTCCATCCAGAAATTCATGGTATCTAACACGACCAATTTCGGACGCGTAGGCAGTTGGTCCAGAACCTTCTGCTGAATTGAGGGCATTAAATTCCCCAACATAAGGTACTTACAATCCTTAAAACCTTCTGGTACTATTGGGTTAAATGTCTCTAATACATTTAGTTGCGTATCTAGAGTGTCACGGCTATTCATGTCCGTATGGTACTTTCCTTTCCAAAAGAACGTCTTTCCGTCTGGAATTATTTGCACGCCTTCTAAATCAACGCCTTTGCCGGAAAGCAGGTCTAAATGTTGCTGCTCAAAATCGGCCCCAACAACGGAAACGATATTGCTCTTATTCACATGGTAACTCGCGCTCAGCGCAATGTAAGTTGCCGCACCACCTAGGATGCGATCCGTTTTTCCGAAGGGCGTTTCTAAGGCGTCGTACGCCATCGTTCCAACTGTAAGTAAACTCATTATGAGGGTTTTTAGATTATGCGAAGTTACACTCGCTGCTTAACATTGACAAGCAATAAAGTGGGCTAAAAAACCTTGGGGTTGGCAATGCCAACCCCAAGGTCAATAGTTATTTACCCAAAGGTTTAATGCATCACGACTAATCGGTTACGGTCGGTTCCAATAGTTATCCAATAAACACCAGCTGATAACGCAGAGAAATCAACATGTACTGAGGTTTCGGCAGTGTATTTAGATGTAACCAGCGCCCCTGTGACTGCATAAACCTTTATTCTCCCAATGGCTCATCGGCAGAGATAAATACATTTCCTTGCGTTGGGTTAGTGGTTTTATTTTTCAATGACAAAAGGAAGGGTTGAACCATCACTAAAAACGAGATGATACATTCCTGATGGCAAAAATTCTAGGTCGAGTGTTTGATCTGTTGTTGCGTCTAAACGAACCTCCTTAAGCGCTGCGCCATAGGAGTCGTAGAGTACTGCGGATTGGTTATTTAAGAGATTAGCTGTCGCCTCTATGGAAATTGTTCCTCTAGATGGATTTGGATAGAGTAAAACGGAATTGGCCATCTCTTGTATACTCAATGGATTAATCTGGACTGACGTAGTAAACGAATTTTTACAAAAGGTGTTTTTCGCCGTAGCTGTTAAGTTGGCCGTTCCGGCGTTAGTCCATTCAATTTTAATTAGTGACGAATCTAGATTCGAAGTATAAATAGTTCCAAGAGCATCTAGCGCCCAACTGTAATTTAAAGTTGAATCTATTGATCCTATTAAATAACCGTTTTTATTTCCCACTTTAGAGATTGTATCCCCCGTGAAAATTGGCGCTGAAGGAAGGGCAAAAGCCGTTATGTTGATTAAATCACTTTGAGTGAAACAATTAGTCATGGTATCTGTCACAATCACAAAAATCGAAGCCGAACTAGTGATACTAATCTGATTTCCCGATCCTTGATTTGACCAAGTATAATCGTAGCCAGGCGCAACAGAAATAAATGTTGTATCGCCCGAACAAATCGTATCTGCTGTTATGAAAAGTGTAGCGTCCGGATTTGCGTTAGTAATAATCTCAACCGTATCTGTAGAAGAAGAACAGCCGGTCAATGAAGTAAGGGTTGCATATAGAGACCCGGATTGTCCCAGAGTAATTGCTGACGTCGTTTGCTGATTGCTCCATAGCACCTGATAACTTGAATTTACAGATAGAGTTACGCTATCGCCAGAACAAAACTTGGTAGGGCCTGTCTTGATAATCGAAGTATCTATTGCTGCATCTTGACTCACCCATATGGTATCAACGAGCCTTACTCCATAAGGGTAAAATGCATGAACACCTAAAGCACCGGAGTACCCTGTAGGTACAGTAAAATTATGCGACGTGTCAATCGAGTTTGTTGTGAACCAAAACACAGAATCCAAAACACTCGACATTACATACGAAATAGAATCCCCAAAACACGCTGTAGTAGTATCTGCCTGAATGAGTTCCATTACAGGTGAATTTATACAACTACTTAACATTACCGGCCCGATAGTATCGATATTCGATTCTAATACTACATATCTATTACCCATTGATTGGATAGATAATGAACTACATGAAACACTGTCGTGTGGGTCACTCCAGGAGTCACCATTAATAAATTTATACGAAATAGTATCCCCTTTTACCAGCGGAATAGTCGCCATATATATTCCATTGCCTGCGTAGGTTAATGATTTATCGCTGGGATCCCAGCCATTAAAGTTTCCCGCAATATGCACGTTGCTTGTTACTATTTGACCGTTTAGGTTTACAACAAAAGTTTTTTGCTCGACTTCAATAATAACTGTATCTGTACTGGTACAGCCGTATGAATTTATTCCCGATGCTACATAGGCTGTAGTTTGACTCGGGTATACAGAAATATTAGCTGTTGAATCGCCGGTGCTCCAAATAATTTGGGTTCCAGGCGTCGTTGTCCCTGTTGAAAGCAGTACTTGAGTTTGGCTGCTATTAAAGCGCATTGATTGACTAATTGACGCTGTCGGAAGCGGATAAATACTGACGCCTAAAGTATCATAGCAAACCGATGAAGTCGCAATACTTTTTACCCAAACATTCTGGTTAGAAGAATATGCCTTTTCGTGAGTCGTAGAGGAATCTCCAGAAGACCACAAATAACTAAAATTTGATGAAACGCCTATATTCTGTACACTAAGCGCAGTGGTATCCCCCAAACAATTTCCGCTAAGACCAAAAATCTGAGGATTATTTACAAGAATCACTACCGAATCGGCATGAGATACACCTTGGTTGTTGATAACGCTAAGCCTCACTAAAGTATCAGAATAGATGGTAAAAGAACATACCGAATCCAAGTTCCCTGTCGACCAAGAATAGGCACTAGTGCTAGTCATATCAAAGGTCTCTGCAGTTCGTAAATTAGACTTTTCAGACGCACTTAAAGTACGTGACCAAAACCCTATATCGTCAAGTGCCGCGAAAGCACCTGGTATTGGTATTGTATCCGTCAATAAACTCATGGGAGCGCCAACCATTACACCTAAAGGTTGAGGCGTATTCAACGCACCTGAAACTAACTCTGAATCTACCTGGGAACCATTAATTTCCAGACTAATAGTATTCTGAGCCTTTTGAATAATCACATGATTCCAGTTGAAATTAAGGCTGGCTTCTAACTGTTTAACTGTGGTTTGAAAACTTTGATCAGAAAATGCGCCAACAAAGCCAATTGTACAAGAATCTGTTAAATAACAAGCAAAGGAACCAGCTCCCAGACTATCTACACGACCAAAAAGAACTCCAGTAGTACAAGAGTCCCTTCTTACCCAAAAAGATATGGTAAATTCCGAACTATCAGCCAAGCCTTGATAGCTAGACATTAATGCTGCTCTAGAGCTTTGGTTATAAATTAAAGCTGAATTGGTAGAGTTAATGTAATAGGAACTATTATCTAAACCATCTCTGTTTTGCTGCAACGCATAACCCAAGCCAATTTGCTGAGGATTTTGCAGCGTATGATACTCCTGAATAGAGTTTGAAAAGGGCAGCCAAAGGACATTCCCCGAAGGAAAATTAGACGGTACGTTTACCAATGTCGAATCCTTTGGAATACTATCTATTGTTAATAGTACCCTTTCACCATAGCAGTAATCTGAAGGTGCGACAATAGACTCTTGAAAAGTAGGGGGAACCAGTTCAGGTCCTAACGTAATATAACCCACTGTATCAACAATTGATGGGAAATAAGACTGCGCCAAAACAATATAGGACCCATAAGGTGTTGAAGATGAAGGAACCAAATAATTGGTGTAGGTCCCTGCAGATGAGTAGGCAGCAACTGTAGCTGTTGAACAAGCCAGCACTTGAGAGGCACTTTGGGTTCCCAAAAGTGCCAATCCAAATTGAAAGAAGTTTCCTGCCGAAAACGCACTAGTAATCGTTAACTCAAATTCTAAAGAATCGCCCGGGGTTACATAGTTATTTAAAGAGACTACGCTTACATTATAAGATTGACTGTAACCTATTGCACTTGATAGTATAGTAATTGCAATAGCGGCTGAGCGAAGTAATAGCTTGAACACGTAAATTGTTTTTCTTAAAGTTAAAGAAAATATGTAATTACTCACCAAAATTAGCCCTCCAAGCATCAGGGAAAACTTCTTTGGCTTCATATATCAGGTAACCGGGAAAGTCTTTGAGATAAATCCTTACCCAACCATTCGCCATGTAATAGTCGATTTCTGAAAGATCATTATAATATTCCTCCAGCATTGATTCTTCAAAATACGCCTCTCTAAAACAAGCTATTATAATCAGTCGCACATCTTGATTTTGAGCCGATACTTTCGCAGTTTGATTCACGTTTTCAACCGCTCCTTTTTGAGAAACCTTAGTAGCTTTTTTAGACGCAATAAGAAGGCTGACGCTTGCAGGAATGTTGAATTCTTCTGGTTTTATTTTTTCCCTTAATGGCTCTATACTAATTGTATCGTTTCTGTTTACTAATTCTGGTTCGTTTTTATAGATCCCGTAAACCACATATTTTGTGTGAAAGCCTTTTCTGAATAGAGCCCCTTCAAAAGAAGATATTTTAGTTTTTGGGTACTCAATTGAACTTCTCGATGTTAGTCTATACTTGAGATCTTCGAAAATTGTATTACCAAAACGATCATAGCCGTCAAAATTAAAAAGATCAAAGTAAAAGAGGGTTGATTCTTCTAGTGTATCAAGAAACCGTTTATCATCTAATTCCATAGGGGTCAGTGGAATTGTTATAAAATTAGAACTTGACGAGCATGATGAGAAAAGAGCGCTCAACACCACTATTAACGGGAGAAACAATGTATATTGAAACCTCTTATATTTACAACAGGCAAACAGGCCAATAGACTCGGTAATATGTGGTTTCGACATAACTCAATTTTACTCTTGTTCCTTGCAATTGTTTTGACACAATGTAGCGGCGGCTTGGTATCCCCTAATTCTATTCGTCCAAACCGGAATTCAAATATAGTCGTATTTCAAGATACCTTCTATTATCATAATGTCTTAGACTTAAATGCTAGTCCTGGTTCATCGAGTTCCGATAGTGTTTACCTACTTAACCCTATTTCTGATACGATTTTTGCGAGTCGTAAATTAGTAACTTTGATTGATTCGACATATCACAACGATTCGTTACACCATATTCAGAATGACACCTTGTTACTCGATGTCGAAGGGGCGACAACTGTTAATTCTTTAAAGCAAAATGATTTCATCTCGCTTTACTCTCCTCAAGATTTGTTTTTATTTAATAGCTCTAATAATGATACAATGACCAGTTATTCTGGTTTTTCAAATAAAAATCCAACCAACCCTAATATTTTCGCTAATAATGTGCCATTACCTAATATTGATAGTACTAGTTTTTGCAAGTCTTTCAGGTTAAAGGTGGGTATCAAAAACAACCTAGACATCGATCTTACAGGGACGTTTTTCTTGACCGCTAATGGCTCTACTATATATTCCGTTGATACATTATTGAATTCCGGCGATAGCGTATATCTCAATACCGTAATTTATGATGAAGTATTAAGCAATAATGTAAAAATTCGTTTCGAAAATGTTAGCTGCCCAGGTTTCTCAGTCCCCACTTATATACAGAATACGAACACCTTGAAGTTTTACGTAGAATTAGATTCAATACGGGTCTATTCGGGTAAAGTAAGTCCAATAGATAAACGGTACTTTTTAGGTCATGATATTATTTCTATACCTTTCAAACATTCTGCTGATTCATTGTTAGGCTATATTCATTCCGGAGAAATTAAAGCCAAGTATAAATTATATGGCTATGACGGTCCATTTTACATCATTCGTGAATTAAGAGACTCATTGGGTTTCAGCTATACAGATAGTGTTATCATGCTATCAAGCCAAACTGAATTTATTAATAACATACACCTTCAACAGGACAGTATACTGATAGACAGAGAATTCATTTACGCTACATATTATCTAAGACCCACTAACGGATTTGCTATAAGAACAAGGCCTCATTATCGACTCGCGGGCAGGTACAGCATCCCTTCCACATGGGATATTTCTTATGTTCAAGGTAGGGTCAGAAGCTCGACTGTTTTGACTACCTCTGTTTTGCCGGGTTTACTTCCGAATAGAAGTCATTTAATAGATAGTATGTCTTTAAAATCGACGCAACTAACAACATCACTTAACGGAGCTGGATTTGGCTCTTATTTGGTGAGTGACTCGCTAAGCTTCACAACTAGTGGCGGGACTGTTAGTTATAGTGACACTTCTACATGGAAATTAGGCAATAACTCCAATGATCTCTTCAATTTCGCTCAGCATACCATGAATAGAGTTGTGCCTCCCGATTCGGGGGAAATTATTGGGGCCGTTCTAAACACGGCGGTTGGTCATGTTACTATTAGTATCGATACCATAATAGGACTGCTATTGAAAGAGAATTACTCTGTTGAACAAAGTTTAGCAACGTTAATCGGTTACGCAGAAGGTGATTTAACGTATACCGCTTCGAGTTTACTTGAGATCAATTCTAGTGGCACCCTAGATTCGTTAATTCTTACGGCTGATAGTGTTGGTGTTCGCTTTCAACTGTCTGGATCTAGTCTTGTTGAAAGATCTACCGAAATGGAAATTCGATTAGCGGATTATCAAGGTAACGAACTCTTTAAAGAGAAAACTTCTCTCATGTTAAACACTGATCCTTGGCTTTCCAAGACTTTCATTTTAGCTCCTCAATATCTTATGGGCGAACCGCTTGACTTATTATTAGTTGGAGATATCCGCGAATTAGAAGGGTCCTACTTAAGTGTTCAGGACTATTTCCATCTTGCCGTAATCATTGACTTGTACGATTAATGATTAAGAGAGTCTCACATATCGTCCTCATTTTTCTCATTTGCATGAGTGCTAAGTCACAAAATATTCTTTTGAATAATTGGTCAATACATGAACATCCAGATACTAACATTTTCTTAAGTATAACCGCCATCGACCAGTTCCGACACACAAATATTGGGATTGGAAAATGGGTAGCCGGATCCATAAAAAACACCAATAAGGAGGTTCTTGCATCAGATATCAGAAATCGAGAATTACTTAGATTCAGTTATTCAAAGCCTGATTTTGAAATTGGTTTTTCTACGACTCAACTAAGTCAGCATCATAGAACAATAGGCGGTGAAGAATTTAATGGTTTAATGTCTGGACTATACCCCGCCAACGATACAATGACCGTTCAATCCCTTAGCTCACTTCACCGAAGCACAGTTACACATAGTCTAGAATTTACTAAAAAGGGACCTAAAACTATTTTTCAATTAGCAATTAATGGCTCCCAAATTAATTCCTTAAGAGACGTTAGTGCTCGTGGTGAATTCATAAGAAATGAATTTATCTACTCCGGGGCTTATCAAACTTTGGACGCAACTTACAATGGGCAATTAAACTATTTGGGCTCACCCGAAGAAGCTCTAGGTTCCAATTTAAACTGGGGCGATTCGGTACGAATTACAACTATCCTGCAGCTTCCGCTTTTACCAAGCCTAAACGTTCACATCATACATCGGCCAACTGAATTTACTGAATTCCACTTACGAATGGAAGGATTAAGTTTTCAATCGCAACTGCCTATGAGCTTTGCATCCGATAGCATAAGATATATACTGCGTTCAGGAGAAATCCCCAACTATGAAACCTTTACTGAAGAATTGCCTCTAATTTTAAATAACGATGACAACTACAGAAGGTTTGATTCCAAAGTAGTCAATGACACTGCTCTATTTTATCGGGCAATCCCTCTTCGTGTAATGGGCGCCTATAAAGTACAGATTGAGCCCTTAACAAGTGTCGCTTTCAGCTTCTCCTACACACAATATGACCCGTACTCTATGGTAGTGTTAAATACCTTAGTTGAGAGAGCGTATAATGATGAATTAAGAATTCAAGGTGGTTTTAGCGCTTCTGTTATTGGCGCCAGCGTTCAACCGAACTTGAGTCTAGGGATAAAGTCTAAATTGGCTAATAAAATTACATTCTTTGGATACACTAACGCCTTATTAAGCTTTCCTTACATTAACTCAACATTAGTCCCTTCCTGGAGCAATCGAATCCAACTTAACGCTACACTTCAATATCAATTGTTATGAAAAAGATCTTAAGTCTCGCTCTTTTACTGTTCAGCATTAGCGCGATATGTCAAAACTATAAACTCGAAGAAAAATCAATTTTATCGGGAGAAAATAAGATAGGTACCTTTGAGATGGTCGTTGACACATTGAAAATTGTTCTTTTTGAAAAAGCCAATGTTGAATCAATGATTCCAGACATGGTCATTGAATTAGGTATTGATCCAAAATCTGTCCGTTATATCAGTGAGTCTTCATTTATGGGAAACGGAAGTATTCGTGAATTAGAGGTTTATATTCCTATCCCAAAGAAAACACCTCCTTCTAAAGATCGTTTTCAGTTCGGTTATAGTCTGGGGCGACATACAGACATGGTTAATTTTAGGCTGAAGTATTATCGCTATTATGGTATTGACGCAACACTAGGTACGTCCATACATCGACTAGATAATGAGAGAAATTTCGCGTACATAGGTCTTTCCAACGAATTTAATCAATTTTATAAACTAGGCTGGAGAGGCCACGCCTCATTAGGGCCGATTCTAATGGCAACTTCCAATACCAATGAGATGACAATTTCAGGAGCGGCTTGCCTAAGTTTGCAGAAGTCTTTCGGAAAAAACGCGTATTTCGGACCGAAATGGTTTGTTGGTGGCTATAACGAACTTTCGTTAGGAATAGTAATAGGTCTATAAAATGAAAAAAGCACTAGTCGTTATATATTCGGTTGTATTATCAACCCTAAGTTTTAGCCAAACCATATTGGTAGAAAAGGCAATTTATAATTCTACGAAACCTATTCACTTACACAGTATCAATGGTGATCTACGAGAAGTATATTTCAGTAGTCCACAAACCAAATCAATGCTCTTCTACAAAATAGCAGAAGACAAGGTAGTCGAAGATAAAACTATCACAGCGACTAAATTTAAAGGATTTGTTAGGTTGAACGAAGTATATAGCTTGGTTCAGTATCAGGATAGGATAGATGTTATTAGCGCGCTTCGAAGATCAGATCGTTACACCCTAATTAACTCTTCAGAAGGGATCAATATTAACAGTATCGCTTATGATGTGGAGTCTAAACTCTTCTACACATTGTCTGGCGATAATATTCTGGAAATGGAATTGACTCAAGACGAAATCATAAGAGTCGACACCACGTTGAGAAAACTAAAGGTTGATGGTAAAGCACAACGCCTTTCATCATTTGGGGGCAAGCCTTTTGTTAGTGTCGAACATGGCTTAAACCTCAGCGACATCTACATGGTTGATAGTAATTCGACGTTGAAACTGCGATACCCTATTAATTATAATGCCCAGAACGTATCCATTGAATTTCTAAACGATGATACCCTTTTCGTTTCCAGAAACCTCCGTCCAGGAGAATCAGAACTTGTCATGATTTATGCGAGTAATATTTCTCGACACCCGGACAGCCTCTATTTAGATAAAATTAATGACCGCGCCCAAGAGCAGATTGACTCCGTAAAAGCAGAAGCAATTGTGAATGCCTTAGAGTTCACTGATACTGTGACTCGAGATGTTGGACAGGGTAGATTTTCTACTTTAATTAAAAGAACTAACGACGCAATAGTCGCAATGACTACACTTAATTCCGCTCTTGGTGCAAATTCTAAATCTTTCATATCGTCAAAAGACAGTATGTATTTTGTCCTTGGGCCGAAACGAACGTCAGAGACCGATGCAAAAAAAGACAGTCTCTATTATGCCAAAATGGGTTTAATGACGTCAATAATTGATTTGGGTAAAGACAGTATTGCTTTACCTGAAGATGTAATAATTCGTTTAAAATGTTTAGATAAACAAACGGGAGAAAAACCGCCTTTTAGCGTGGACTTCTATGAATATGAGACAAACACCCTTGTGAAAAGTGCAAATTTGTACGATGGTGAGATTTGCTACTTCTCTTATATCCCCACGTATAAATTAGGTCTAACCATTACCTCTGAAGGCTATCTACCCCACTCCATTCGCTTCGACAATACTAAGAAAGTTATTCGGCAAAAGCAGATTGAAAAACTAGTGCTCTTGCAAAGATTTGAAGAAGGTAAGGAAGGTTCTTTTACGCTAAATAATATTCAATTTGATTTTGCGAAATGGGATCTTACTCCTGTTGCCAAACGTGAGCTGGATATAATTAAAACTTCGCTCTCTGATGCTACATCAGTAACTATAGAAGGACATACCGACTGGATTGGTAGTGACTCATTTAACTTAGGCCTCAGCAGAAAACGAGCTAAGGAGACGCAAAAATATCTGATCAAAAATGGTGTAGATGCGTCTAAACTAAAAACTATTGGTAAGGGAGAGAAGGAGCCCATTGCGCCTAACAAAACTACAGCGGGTCGCGCTAAAAACAGACGTGCGGAATTTTTGATTAAGTAGCCTAAAAGGCGAGGAGTCTATACAGAATTGTGGATTGAGCACCACCTGAGGAACGCGCTACAACTGCGTCTTTACTTGAAATGATGACGAAGTTAAAGTCATCAACTTTAGTATTGATTGGAGACTTTAGGCGCGTAGGAATGGAACGCTTATCAAAATCAAACATATATACATCGTATCCGGAGGAAGCGGTAAGCGTTGAGTAATAGATTCGACCATCTTCATGAATAAAAGGATAAACCTCGTTGTTCGGTGTATTGATTTCCGGGACTAGTTCTACCTCACCCCACTCATTGATTCCTGTTTTCAAAACGCGATAAATATCTAGGCCACCTTCACCGCCTGGCATGTCCGAAACAAAATATAAGTAACCCGACTTATCATCATAAAAAGGCTGAGAATAGGAATAACCCAATTTCACAAAAGGAGGCACAGCGCATTGTGAGAATCCGTGTGAAAGATCAACGTGTAATAAAGTCATTCTAGTTTCAGCAAGAAAATCATTGAACGACTCATCGTTGATCGCTGCAATCATAAATGAGTTACTGTCATCGACCGTAACACCGCTCACATTATACTTGAGTACGTTTATTTCACAAAGGTTTTTTGTGCTAACTCGTTTTGACTTTTCCGTAATTAAATCAACACTCCATAAATTATATTTCTTACCTAGTTTCCCAGGCATACCTGCCTTGTCACTCACATAAAATAATCTGCCGTCACCTACGTATGTTGCACCGAGCGAATTGTGCAATGGAGAAGTCAACTTAGATATCTGAAAACTTTGATTAAAGAACGACGGTGCTTCTGCCTCCCGCTTATATTGAGCACTCACGGACAAACTTATTCCGCAAATAAATAATACGCTGTATCTAAGCTTCATCATAAAAAGAATACTGGCGTTTCGACTATTCTATTAGCAAAAACATTTGCTTTTGTCAAACCGTAACGAATGGTTGCCATGTGGCTTTGCTGAGAGAATAAACTCAGGTCAGACAAGGGATAAGAATACTGGTATAAAAATGAGAACCCATTATTACTATTAATCTTGTAAACTAAACCGACATTAGAGCTGCCAATCAATATGCCCGAAGAAAGGTAGTCCTGGAATCGTAGCATCATGTGAACATTCATATCAACCGGCGTATTCTCTACTATATTCAATAATCCACTGTAAAGGAAATCAAAACCGTAAATCGTTTTATATTCACTCCCTCCATACAGATGAATGACTCTAGCGCCATAGTTATCGTTCAGGAAAAAAGAAGTTCGAACGGCATTGCGCATGGTCGCTCCAAAATAGCTTTGAGGACCATAATATGCCCCGCTTATGTCTACGTTATGGTACCACTTTCTAATTACGCCGTTAAGTATTACAAAGTCGTTCTGATCGATATACTGCTCAGATGGTAAATCAACATCTAATCTGTTCAGTACATAGCGAACGCCCGTAGAGAAATATTCATTTGGACTTATTCGCAGGTGATATGACGTTACAATACCAACCGCCGTATTTGAAATTGGTCCAACATCATTACTCATAACACTTAGGTTGTAGCCAAACCTACCTTTTGTCATTACGTCATAACTGATGTCTGAAGTCACAGGGGCACCGTCGATACCCACCCAACGTTGGTCATGCCCTGCTGAGATGGTTCCACTCAATCTTCCTGCGTAAGAAGGTGAAATAGCCACTGGATTGAACAAATAATTGTGCAATGATGGATGGCTTTGGCCAGTGACATCGAGCGTCAAGACCAAAAAGAGCAGGCTGTAAAAAATAGTCTTTTTCATCATTAACGTGCTAAGAAGATATAACCGGTTTGTGTCCACTTGTTCGGCCTAATTTCAAGTACGTAATAATACGTCCCTGACGGGAGTGATCCATTGGTAGACCATACCACGGTACCAGAGGTCGACCCATTAAAGTTAATGTTAGAATTCTCTACTTGGTAAACTTTATTACCCATTGAATTAAATACCGTAAACTTAAAGTTATTGAAGTACTGCAGACCAGGAATAAATAATGCGTCATTATCTCCATCAGAGTTAGGTGTGATAACAGACGGTATGTAGAATTCACACATGTCTGGATCCAAATAGTTAGGCCACCCATCACCATCACAATCATCTAGTGGAATGCCGTCACGGTTATAGTCGTATTCTAAACTATCTGGCAACCCGTCATTATCACTATCTAAATCGTATGCATTTGGTAAGCCATCTAGATCATAATCAACATACGTCTCAATGGAATCCGCGATTAAATCACAGTCAGAATCTATAGCAAATACGCTTGTTGAATCCCAAGCATAACATCCATTAGTATCTATCACTTCGATATAATAGAGTCCCGCAGATACCGAGCTATCAGCCAGCGTTGTGTCCCCGGAAGTCCAAAGTATATCGTATGGGGTTGTTCCTCCGGCCACAAAGGCGGAAATAATTCCCGTAGTGTCCTCTGCACAAAAAACGTTGCTGTCTGTAGCTGCAAGAACGACTAATGGATCTGGTTGCGGCACGAAAAGCTTACGCGTAATAGCTGTGTAAGCCATTGTGTCTTTTGGTGTACATCCATTAATGTCCGATACTGTTATGTAAACGCTATCTGAAGGAACCGTAATAAACCCAATAGTATCGAACGCCGTCGAAAGCGTATCAAAGTTAAATAGGGGATTTAACCCACCTGACGTTTGAACTAAAATAGTACCCGTAGTATCTCCAAAACAGAGTACAGGTGTTACGATTGCCGTATCTACGGTAAATGTATCGAGTACTTCTGCAAAGTGGAATCGATCCGCTTTGTAATCAACAAAACAATCCTGATTCAACGTATCTCTCAAATAAACATAGGACGTGTCTCCTTGACTTAATGTGTAATATGAAGTAGTAAATGACCAATTAACTACCTGACTTGTATCTGGCACAGAGTCTGTTGAATAGAATAAGCCATTCCCTCCCGAAGCATAGATCTCAAGTATTGCATTCGAGCTATCCCAACAACTAACAGGTCGAGTGTAAATGCTATCTAGTCGAATAGAGTCTGGTTGATTTAGTGTAACGCTACCCTCGACGAAACAGCCTTTATAATCTTCTACATACAGGTTGTAAGTACCTGCCCATAAAGAATCTGCTCGGTCCCAAGATAGTGTGTCAATGAAGTAACCATATTGACCTTGAACTGCAGAGGTAGAGTCGAAGCTCCATTCGTAAACAAATCCTTGCAGGGAATCTCTATACGTTGCCGGATTTAGCGGATCATATGATGTATTAGGATCAATATTACCACCAATTATTACAACCTCAATCGATGACGAGTCAAATACCTCATTACACTGGAGGTCAGAGGTCACAAAATTAATGAACATTGGACTAGGCTCTTCAATCTCAATACTGTCTCGAATATCCAGATACGTCTGCTCAACAACACCTGTTGTTGGATTAAAATGTGCCTTGTGATAATAGTACGTTGGACAATTTTTATCATCCTCAATCGTCGGGAAATATTCTGCCGGCGCTACGTTTTCGAAAAGGCTTCCAGTTTGGAAATTCAATGTATCTAGAGAGTAACTTATATTATTCCCCCCTGAGGCATAGAATTCAACGAATGCATCCACTGAATCGTAACACTGAACGGGAATATAGTACAGGCTGTCAAGGCGCAAACTATCCGGTTGATCTACGTAGTAATATGGATTGATCATGTACTCATTCACACAACCCATAGGATCCTGTAAAGTATTCTTCAAGTTCGACACTTTTAAGTGATACCAGCCGGTATCAAGGGAGGCAAAAGTATTCTGAGTGCTCCAACTTCCTAATTGCCCGCCATCTACGGAATAAACTAACTGCGGTGCTACGTAGTTTATATCATCGTTATCCGGTATTATACCACCGTGCGCAAACATCTGTATAACGGCATCATCATTCTCAATCCCATTAACTTCTGGATCGTAACAAGAATTAGGGGTCACCAAAATACTATCTAATACAATTGGTCCTGGTGAACGTAGTTTGTGTGTTCTGTTCTGGTCGTAATATATATAGCAGTTGTTTTCATCTCGAATTGTAACCGCATAATTACCACTGTCGAGACTTTGGAACCTATGTGAATTTGGGAAAGTTGTGGCAGATGTGTATGTAACTCCGGAATCAACAGAAACATAGACGTCATTTGTTGAGCTCCATGAGATATCTATTCGACCATCTTCTGCTCCCCAACAACTGATATCGTCTACTATATTAGATGAGGTTAATACGGTTGGTGAAGTTTCATTTAGTTTAAAAGTTGTTTTCGGTCCATAATATTTCTCTACAATCAATGGAACTAACTGAGCAGTACCAGCAGTACTCTTTGCCTGTACATGAATCGTATCTTGAATTGTTTCAGTTATTAGCTCAACTCGAGTCCATGATGCAAGATCTATAGTATAGGATCCTGAACTGATAGAATCGTCTATAAGGTTTAGGTTAAATAGCGCTGATTCGGTGCTAGATACAGTATTAGGTAAGGACGTCATAACAACTGGGCTAGACCAACTTTGTGCCAAACTTAATGACGTTTCGGCTCGGGACTCGTAAATTCTTCCAGGATCTGAAGGATTGTTTGATTCGCGCAGTCTTAACTTAACATATTGATGAACCACCGCCTCTGCACTTCCTGCCAGTTTCTTAGCGTATACTATTTCATTTGACTCTACAGGGTTATATGGAACGGACAGGGTTACCCAAGTCATTGAATTACTTATAGATAATGCCCCAGCAGATGACCAGAACAATTTATTATCCCCTTCGAAATTCGAAGAGATAGCTGTACCTCTGCTAATTGTTGGATCATAACCCGCCGTATCTATTGCGCCTAAGCCTGTATTACCGCCTATATTAGTCATTCTAGAAGATGAACTATCAGGTTGAGAACTTGCGTAATGAACTGGACAGTTCAGAGAGTCCGTTACATCGACCATAAAGGTTCTGCGTACCTTATTTGATGCTGTTGAACCCAAAGTATATGGGCTTAAGTTTCCAAAATAATTAGACGATTTCCAATTTCCTCCGTTATTTATTGAATACAGTAATTCGCCAGGAGAGCGTCCAATGGCTATAATTTCAATCGACGCGTCATTGGAATCGTGACAAGTAGGTCGCGAAGAAATGATATCTGTTATTTCAATAGGATCAGGCTGCGTAATACTAAAGAATCTGTTATTTATATAAACCGTCGAGTAACATTCCGCCGTATCCGTTGCAATTACTTCATAGTAACTAGCGCCTACGAAAGCAGTCGCACCAGATGCGAAATTAGGACTGTTATATCCTGAAGAATCAACATAGCGCCATCTAACGGGATAAGGACTGTGTCCATATACTTTCAATTCAGCATCAGTGTATCCGAAACAATCTAAATCCTCGTAGTTGATAGAATCCACTATAACCTGATAAACAACTGCATCTAACTCTATCGTTTCACTTACACAACCGAAGGTATCTACATTTCTAACCAAATACGTGGTACTACCCGTATCAGCGGTCGGCACGGTTGGAATGGTATCGTAAGACACTCCACTTGCTGAGAACCACTCTACTGATAGTTGATTTAAATACCCTTGTGAGTAATTACCCTGCTCTATTTTCAATGTATCTGGACTAGTATCCTTACAAATCCAATATGTTTTAGATATCGGAGGTGCAGGCAAAGACTTGATTACGATCGTAGAAGTATCGGCAACACTAATACAACCAGTTATTGGGTTATACTGCTGCACGTAACGATAGTAGGTCCCAATACTATCTGTGCTTGGAGCAGGAAGCATAGTCAACGTATCGGTACTTCCATTGACCTTATTCCATAGGAGATAGTTCGTGTTCTCAAGTGAACTAGCCGTAATAACTGTTGATGGCTCGAATTGACAATATATATAATCGTTGATTCGTGGCTGTTTCGGTAACGGCTGAACTGTGACTAATTGCTGATAGCTATATGCGCAACCTTTATCTGTTATGATATTGACAGTGTAGATAGATGTAGTATCTGGCCTATGAACGAATGTGGCTCCCCCTGCAGCGCCCTGCGTGAAGAACTGAGGTGCGCCTGATGGATCTGTCCATCGAACACTCCATGTAATACTATCAATACCTTGGACGCTTGAAAGTGCTAAGCTTATTTGCTCGTCTTGACAAATATTAAAACTATTACCCGCGGCAATGATTTCAATATTTGGCTTAGCTAAAAGAGTAACTGGCGCAACAGAATATGGACTATAACATCCATTCGTGTCCTGTTGCCTCACTAAATATGATTTGGATTCTTGTAATGTTGATCCAGTGAGAATAGGAGTACCAGAAATCGCAGTCAGAGTATCACTTTCATACCAATGTAATGTGCCAAAAGCTAAGGCTATTGGGTAAGCGGTGTCCAGACTACCTTGACACACTTCGATAGGCTGAGTAAACGGAGCACTTGGCAGTTTTAGGATATTGATAATAGCAGTATCCATTGGACTGGCACATCCAGTTATAGGATTGTACTGTTGAACATATCTGAATGAAACGCCATCATTAATAGTTGAAGGGGCAGGAAGCGTTTTCAATGTATCTACCGCTCCACTTGATCTAAACCATAACAGTGAATTATTTCCGTCTAAGCTATCTGCAGATATTGCGAAAGCGTCTTCTTCGAATTGGCAATACGTGTAGTCGCGAATTGACGGTATTCTAGGCAATGCCTGTACGGTAACCATTTGCTCATATACATAAGTACAGCCAGTTTCAGTTTGAACCTGAGCAATATATTTTGAGGTAACCGCTGGTGTGTCCACCACAGTTGCACCACTTCCTATTAAAATCCACGGGCTGCCTGGAGGAGATGATTTTTGTACATACCAAGTCACAGAGTCCAATGCCGCTGTTGGACTGATCCCTATGCTAATTTCTTCCCCTTCACACAATAAGAATGTTGAATTAGAAGATACAATCTGCAAATCAGGTTGCTCTAATAGATTAACTCGAGCTAGAGCAAATTCACTGAAACAGCCCGTTATAGTGTCCTGCTGTTTAACTAGGAAGTTTGTGGAATCTAATAATGTTAAACCATTAAACACAGGTGAATCCTGAATTGCTGTCAAGCTATCCGCTTCATACCAATGAAGAATTCCATGTGTGATGGTAGACTGACTTGTAGGACTAACTAATACTGACGAATTATCGCAAATATCAATTGGTGCCGTTACAGGTTTTGTAGGAAGCGGGCTAACATTAGTAATTACTTTTCCGTAAAGTGAAGCACAACCGGTGATAGTATCTGTCTCCGTGTAGTACAGGGTATCTGAACCTACAATACTAGTGATGGGTACAGGAACGGAATCGAGCGCTTGAGAACGCTCTTTTGCTATGAACCAATCTATTTGTCCATTAGTAGTCAGACTAGAGTTCAATCCATTTGCAACAGGGCTAGATTGTTCGAATTGACAGTAATTGTAGACTAATGTTGCGGGCGTATCTAAAGGCTCTACAACGCTTAGCCAAAGAATATCTTTTGTAAAACACCCACTCGTATCTTCAATATAAATATTGTATTTGATAGTAGAGTCTGGGTAAATAGCGTTACTAAATCCATTCAATGTGTCGTATCCGGCAATATTGGAATACCATGCAATACTGTCAATAGTATTGGTGGTTGAGCTGAATTGTAGATTTACTGATACACCTTGTCCATCACATAGAATACCGTCCGAATCACTTGTGATAATTTCAAACTCTGGCCCATCCAGATATGTAACCAAAATGTTAGTGGTATCTCCACTACAGCCAGTGACCGTATCTGTTAAAGTAGCATAATAAATCTCCGTATCATCTATTCCATTCCATAATGGATTCGGAGCATTAGACAATGGCGTATAGCCATCCTTATCAATCCAATTAATTCGATGTATTGTATTCGTGTCTATAATAGGCGTTAAGTCAACCCCATTGAGGTCTGACTTACAAACGAAAGGTGGTTTACCGGATAATGTCGGTGGATTTGGTGGAATAGTCATTCTGAAGAACACACTATCTAAGTCACTTCTACAACCAGTTAATGTATCAACCTGACTGATCCAGAATAATTCGCCATCACTATCCAAAGAATCTGGTATTGGCGGGTTTGACATTAATGTGGTTAAATTTTTAGTTCTATACCACTCCACTCGGTATCCATTCAATGGAGTCGCTCCTAATGGGCCCACATAGTTTCCAAAACACACCACCGGTTTACTTACGACAGGTGGCGGGATTATTGGAAGAACAGTTATCACAACAGAATTAGATGGCACGCCTACCGAGAGCGAATATGCCATTCTACGATAACTAGTTGTATTTGTTGGTAAAGAGTCTGGATCAAAGAATAATTCTTCTCCAGTGTATGGGTTTAGATTGCTATCAAAAAGTGTATCCCAAGAATTGTTGTTTAAGTCAAAATACTCCCACAAATAACGGTAGTTTCTATAACCCCCAGAAGCCGATGTACCAATGAGTTTTTGTGGAATATCTCCATTACAAACAGACTGGGAGCTAGAAATAACACCAGGAATCAAATCTGTAACAACCACCTTTAAACTATCGTAATTGTAACATTTCAGGCTTCCGAACTGGTCTATTCGATAGACTCTTCCCTCTAGCCAATTCGTTCCTTCAGGGAGTATGATATTATTTAGTAACGAGTCCGTTGCAGATTGTAATTGCTTATTTACTTTCCATCTGTAGGCCAAAGTGTCGGGATTATCTCCATGCGTCAAAATAAAGTTTAATGGGTGTCCCGTAGGAATAGTGTCGTACAATGGATCTGTGAAAACTGATACCTGAGGAGCCGGAAGCAGAACAGAAACTCTAATTTCATTTGAAATTGCAAATGCGGCTTGATCATACGCCCATCGAGAAACGGTAAATCCTCTATCAAAATAAGATGGCGGCAACACAGATCCGTCGAATACTAACGTGCTATCATCGATATGAATTAGTGTATCACCATTAATAGCTGCTCCTGTCAAAGGATGATAGTAGGTGCCTTCCGGTTTGATTTGCCATTTAAACTCAAAAGAACCAGATCCGCCGCTAGGATATGTCATTGACAATGCATCAGTAGGTCTTTGCCCGGCACAAACTTCTACCAAATCTTGAATGTACAATCCTTGGCTATTTGGCGTAGTTAAATATGCAAAGCCTATTTCCCCTGGATCAAACGGGTTTCTATGAATCAATACGCTATCTACACCTATACAACCTGTGGCTGCCTCAGAACCACGAACTTTATAGTAACCAGAAGTATCTGGCGATAAAGTAAGTGGGTTTACACTACCAAGAACTCCCACGCTTAGATTTAATGGATCGTAATCGAAAGGATCATAGAACACATAACTATCCGCTCCTGACGCAGTTAGTGTTGCAACACCTTGATTGCCCGTAGTTGTATCGTAAGGAATAACTGCAATGTTTGTAGTTAGAGTAACTGAATTGAGCGGTTCTATTTGAATGGATATTTTGGATTTTGGACCTTCACAACCATCAATACTTACACCTTTTACCCAATATTCCTTACTAGACTGTAATTGAGAAATATTTGGTTCCTTTTGAGGCTGTCCGAAAATTGAAGTATACCAATAAAGCGTGTCATAACTAATATTCGGAGCTACCATTGATCTTAAGGAAGCATAGGTAGCGCCCAAACAATATGAAGTATCGTGAACAATTGGTGCGATAGGGGTTAGAGGTTGAGTAACAATCAACTGCTTATCTCTAGGTCCTTCACATCCATTAGCATCTATCAATGAAACAAAATAGCTTATGGTATCTGGGGTAAGCAAACTATATGAGTCATAGTATGGATTAAACGTAGTTGGTGTATTCGAGCTATCGGAATTGTACCAATACAGACTAAAGCTCGACTTATTGTAAGTAACAAATGTGTCTAATGTACCTGCCCAAGTGTTTGCACAAATCTTAGTCAAATCAGGTGTAGTGACTTTTGGAGTAGAGTCATTTGCGTTTATGATGAGCCAAACTGAATCTCTTGTTGATTCACAACCCGTATTCTGATTTATTTTTGAAACGGTAATCAAATTGGCTCCCACCAATTCGCCATATACCTTAAAATTCTGATTTGGATATTCATCTGTCGAAGTAGCTGATTCCCACCAACGCAACTTCATCGGCGAGTAGGTATTATTAACGTACGGTGCCAATTCAATTGAATCTTGTCTACATGCGTAGACGGTATCCACATTGAAGATGTTAGCATCTGGACGCTCATTTACCTTCACCTGAATCAGTTGCTTGTCACTTTGACACTCACCATCCGTACTTGTTATGAAGTAATAGAAGTTGGTGTCCTTCTGCGTTGAAATCACAGGCACCGAACCAGTACCGTTTAAGGAATCTTGATTCAAATCATACCAAACCAAAGTCTTGCCTTGATTCAAGTTTTCTACTCGAGATAAGAAATCTACGGTAGGGTCAAATTGACAGTATTGCAACACACCACCTGTTGGTTTTGCAGGTCTTGGAATAGTGAAGAAGGTCACTCTGACCCATTGGCTTTCACATATTACATTCTGAACTGGCACCTTGTTTCGAAGGGCGAAATAGTAATCGTGTTGCGTTTCAGCGGTATCGCTATTTATGTTGATATATGCATTGGTACCCAATTGTACAGAGTCCAAAGTATACTTGATTAAATTGTATTTAGTTACATCATACGTTGCAACATCGTTAATGTTGAACGCACCCGTTCCATTACAAATTCTAACAGGATCCACTGGAACATCTGGAACTGGTATACTATCAATTTTTGTAATGACCATCTTCGCCATTGGAGAGTGACAACCTGTAGTGATATCTCTATAGGTTAACCATAACGAATCTTTAATTGGATCATTGAAAGCCAAATGAGATACATTGGCATCTTCAAAGTACTGATCTGGGTATGACGATCTTGTTAAGTACCAATAAATGTCGACAACATTCGTATTGGCATTAGTGTGTTGAGCTAAATCGTGCTCGTAATCATCATAACAAATGAACGGATTCGTTACCACTGGTGCTAGAGGTGCACTCAAAAGACTTACTGTAATAGGACTCGATTCGTCAGATTCACATGTCACCCAGCCATTCGCATTTTGCTCACTCTTAAATGCAATTGCTTTATAGATACCCGGTAAATTAATCGCTAACGTTCTTGTGGTATCCATTATAGTCACAGGGCCATTACCTGTCAGTGGATAACGCTTCCAATAGAATTGATAGCCAAGACTTAGATCAATATTGGTGACCCTCAAAGTATCTGTTTCACCTGGACATAAATCAACATAACCACTACCCGGTTGTACTATTGGGGCTATTACTGAATTATCGCGAATTTCGAATTTCGTGGTATCGCTACTACATCCACCAATACTTTTTCCTATAACCCCGTAATTACCCTCTGTTGCAAACTGAACCTGGGCAGATGGTGGTGTAGTGTAATTCGTTTGGAACTTTAATACGTTATTGTCCAAGTCATACCAATAATAATCCACAAGCGGTGCCGGAGAGGCAATCGTTATAGTCGCTGCATCGTCTACACATTTCCAAATAGGATCAGATTGATTTACTAGTATTGGTGTTGCCGGATTTGTACCTACTGTTACCACTACATCATTTGCACTTCGAACGGTACATGCTGGGTAGTTCGTGCCGTAAGATGCTTTCACATAGTACGTTCCGGCCTGAGACACTCTATACCCATCGTTTTCGTCTGTCACATCGGTAAAGACTTCCATGTCTTCAACCGTGGCTTGATTTGACATTCGATAATATGAATATGTAATTCCTGTTGGGTAACTGGTAACGTTAGTGTGATTCTCCACAATTATCACTCTTTCCTCACCTGGACATAATTCTATAGAGTTCGGCGTCAATACCGGTTGGATTATCGTGTCTCTTAAAATCTGTAGGACCTCTGAATACATAGGATCACAGCCTTGATTACTCTTCGTAGCTCTAACGCGATACTTGCCCGGAAGAAGCCCATTAAATCTCGTATCCGATTCTGGTAAAGAAGGATTATAAGTAAATATTTTACCCGGTATGTTTTGCCATGTATTGGTCAAAACCTCTTCCTGTAGTGCGTACTCTACACCTACTTCCATTGTAGAGTTTACAATTATTGTCGCTAAGTCTCCTGGACACAATCCATCCCAGATTCCAACCCAGCTATAATCGGCAGCATATCCTGTCCAATTAAAGTTAGCCTGTAACGGGCGGATCTCGGGTTGATCCAATGGCTTGTATTCAAGAGTAACTGGGTTTGATAATAAAGACCAACATCCATTCACGTTGCGTTTTGCACGGTATTTTCCTCCAACATTAGTGTAAATCTGATACGCAGAGTCGGGACTGGTGGCAATAGGCTGCATTCCATTTCCATCAAACACGTCTCTATACCACTGGTATGTTCCATTAGTATTAATGAAATCAGTAATAGTATCTATTGCTCCTGAACATAAAGTAACAGTTACCGGTTCTTCCGTTAGATTATTTAATGATGGGGCCGTTGGTCGCTGAGTTGCTACTATTGCAACGCCGTTGCTGGAAATTTCACAATTTCCTTCAGTAATTCTAGCATAATAAACACCAGAGTGCTGGGCATAGTGAGATGTTCCTCCATCACTATCTAAAGTCTCGTGTATTTCTCCTCCTGAAATGTAGTACCACTCTACAGATTGGGTAGTCAAAAGAAATGGTATTTCAATTAACGTTGAATCCCCGTCACAAATAGTATTTGTAGAGCCCGTTCCAATAGTCGCAACAGGTGGAATTATTGTACGCTCTTTCACACGTAATATTGAACTGAATTCCACCGTACACCCAGCGCTAGGATCACTCACTTCTATTTTAAAATCGTCGTAGTTTGTTACGTTATTATCTACCGTTATTCCAGTAAATGTTGCGTCATTCAAACCATCTGCAATTACAATATATGGATCGCCAGATACCGGATGGTTAACCACTGAATAGCCAGATAAATTGTCGTCCTTGTACAGGGTATATGTCAATCCAGAGCCTGCTGAGTTCGGGGCATAAATCGTAAATTCTTCCCTAACACAAACTTCATGCGTTTCAACACCTGACTGATCTACTGTAAGACCGTTGCTCACATCAATTAAAGGCGTAGATAATCTTCGTAAAACAAAGACCTGTAATTGTGATGTGTCTCCTATACAACCAGTATTGTCATTTCTATTGATGACCTGTAGTCTTTTGAACGGTGCAAGCATCGGTCCAGAAGCTGGTAACCAAGAACCTTCATTTTCAATGTCTATTGTGGTGTTAGTTGTCCAATTCCCTGCAACTC